>RRZT010063363.1_pt1 | contig 14847 bp, 17 predicted proteins | sample 2165551 | NCBI WGS metagenome assembly RRZT01 (sample SAMN10456910, study PRJNA506462) | wastewater metagenome | biome: wastewater; feature: sludge; material: wastewater sludge; isolation source: wastewater sludge with Escherichia coli K12::gfp cells carrying plasmid... | place: USA: Moscow, Idaho... | reverse complement strand
CCTTATCTTCTAAACCACCAACATCCAATAAAACTAATACTTCAATCCCGTCCATAATTACCCCGAAAATTTTTTGGCTAATTCTAACATATAAAAGTTGTGTAATTGATTGGCAAAAGGGTAGATTTTGGGAGAAAAAAATTATTAAAATTGATTTTTATATGTTATGATTAAATAAATTGATAATTTGACTTCTAGGAATTTAAAATGAACTATGAATTATTAAGTAAAATTGCTATGGAAGAATCTGAAAAATTGAAAAGTGAAACTTCAGTTTTAAAAAAAAAGAATCAAATATTAAACCATGAAGTTGAAAAATTGGAAGCTTTAATAACAAAAGTAGAAGAAGAAAAAGTAACTTTAAAAAATGAAATAAGCTCTTTGAAAGATGAAATTAAACTATTAAAAAGTGCCTTGGAATTTAAGGAAGAAGAGAAACAACATTATTCTCACTATTCATAAGGTTTTTTATTTGTGTTTCTTAATCTATATCAAAATAAAAAGATAGCATAATCATTTAATGACTATGCTACTACCGCACTAAACAATCCAATTAATCCACCAAATACTACAACCATATATTTTTCAATATCTGTAAATACTCAGCAAAGACCATTATTTAATGGCTATCTATAACTTTCAATATGTTTTTAATTTTTCAGATTTTTACATTTTTTTTCAGTTTTACTACAAAATGTAGTAAAAATTTGTAGTAAAAAATATTGCTATTATGCTAATATATTAAACATTAAATTCTAGCATTTGTTAGGTAGAAAAAAGGTAAAACAATGGGCTTTAGAAAAGTAAGTGGGAAAAAATATAATAGTATTTATGAATACTATAAAGATTCAGACCATGATAAAAAAACTATTGCCTATTATGTAATGTATCGTGACCTTGAAAATAAACCTAAAAAAATCAAATCTGATGCTACAAATAAAGACGATGCATTAAAAATACTAAATGATATAAAAGCAAAACTTCTAAAAGATAGAAAAGAGATAAAAAGAGATTCCTCTCTTTTACATCAAAAAATCATGAATAATAATCTATCACTTGATGATGTTGCAAAACTCTATTTTCCTACAAAGACTGCAAAATCAACTGATATGATAGAATCATCTTATAATAGATTAGTAAGCCCTACTTTAGGTCAAATGAAAATAAAGAAAATCAAAACTGAAGATATAAAAGACCTTAGTAATATTTTGAAAAACACACCATCAAGACAAGGAACACCACTCAATCCAAGAACTATTAAAAAAGTTATTAGCGAACTTAGAGCACTTTTTAATTGGGCTATAAAACAAGCATATATAGATAAAAATCCTGTAATAGTTAAAGAGATTATCAAAGTTGATAGAAATGAGCCAGGAAGAGTACTATCAGATGAAGAACTTGAAAAGCTTTGGAATTTAGATGAATTTGTGATTAGACATAGATTATTTCTGTTTTTAAAAACTTGTTATCATACAGGGGCTAGACCATCTGGAGTTTTAACAATACAAGTAAAACACATAAATTTTTCAAAAGGTACTATTCATATTAGAGCAATGAAACAAGGTAAACCTTATGAAGCAAGAGTGGGAAAAGAGCAATTAGATTTATTAAAAGATTGGATAAAAGAGCATGATTTAAAACACGATAATTTTATCTTTTACCCTATTCAACTTTACAAAAGAGCAAAAACAGAAAAAGAAAAACAAGAAATTAAAAATACTTCTGTTAAATATGGAAGATATTCAGAATCGTTAAGAATTATATTTGATAGACATTTTAACCAAGATATAGGAACTTATGATTTAGCATATAGAGTTACTGTTTATACAATGAGAAGAACAGCTGCTACAAAAGTTTATAAGAAATTTGGAATAGTTCATGCAAAAAGATTTCTAAATCATACAGAAATAGATACTACAATGAAGTATTTAAACATTGAAGATGATATGGAACTGATTGATTATGGATTGTAGATTTTATTACCGACTTTTCAAAGGTCGGTAATAAAGTCGGTAATTAACCATTTTTATATAAATAATTGCTAATTTAACAACTAAATATACAATAATGGTATTTTATTAAAAAATATTAATTTGAACTATAATATGATATAATCGTTTAATTAATTTTACTATTAAAGAATAAAAATGAAAAATATACTAAACAACTTATTTGAACTTTCTAACAATAAACTACAAAACAACCAGACTAAATATCACCGTTTTTTATATGATAAATTATTAGTAAGTGAGTCAAAGTTTAGTGGAATTTATGGTTCAAGAGGTGTTGGAAAAACAACTTTATTATTACAAGTAGCCAAATCTTTAAAATTACAAAGTGATGAGATACTTTACATTTCTTGCGATTATCCTCAATTAGCAGATGTATCGATTTTTGAGCTTACAAGTGAATTTGTTAAATATGGTGGAAAATGTATTCTGATTGATGAAGTTCATGAAGCAAAAAATTTTGAACAAGAATTAAAAAGTATATATGATTTTTTAGATATAAAAGTGCTTTTTTCAGGTTCTAGTGCTATTAAACTAACAAATCCGAGCTTTACTAGAAGATATGGGATGTATCATTTACCAATTTTATCTTTTAAAGAGTATTTAGAACTTAGTTTAAATAAAAATCTTCAAGCTTATAGTTTGGAAAATATATTAGAAAATCATGTAAACATAGCTAATGATATAATCAATCAACTAGCAGATAAAAAAATTCTTAAACATTTTGAGCAATATCTTAAAATTGGTGCTTATCCATTTTATTTTGAAAATAAAGATAGATATTCTCAAATGGTATTAGATACTATAAATACAATACTTTATACAGATTTAGGGGCTATTTATAATATTACTGGTGACAAAATAAATACTTTAAGAAAATTACTTACAACTATTTGTGTTTCAAATCCATTAGAATTAAGTATTGAAGCACTTGCACAAAAAGTTGGTACTTCAAAAGTTACTTTATATAAATATATTGAACTACTTCATAAAGCAGAACTTTTAAGACATGTTGTATATGAAGGTAAACGATTTAAATCAATGCAAAAACCAGATAAACTTTATTTGTCTAATACAACTCTTTTATCAACATTATCAATTGAACCACAAATTGGTACATTAAGAGAAAGTTTTTTTGCTTCACAAGTTAGTGTAAATAGTTCAATATATTATGTGGATAAGGGTGATTTTTTAGTAGATGAAAAATATACTTTTGAAGTTGGTGGTAAAAATAAAGACTTTTCACAAATAAAAGATGTTGATAATTCATTTGTAGTTGCAGATGGAATAGAAGTTGGATTTAAAAATAAAATGCCACTTTGGTTATTTGGATTTTTATATTAATATTAAAAAATACAGTTTAAAGGTTTATAACTATGTCATTTTTCGATTCTGTAAATGCTCTATTAGAAAAAAATAAAATAAAATTAGATTATCCAATTAATATAGTTATGGGACATAAAAATTCAAACTTTATTGATATAGAACTTTATGAAAAAGATAATAAAATTAATAAAATCTTAGAGAAAAAGAAAATTGATGAAAATATAAAGAAAAAAAAAATTAATGAAATTTTAGAGGAAAATAGTATTGATGAAATTTTAAAGGAAAAAGAAATTGTTAGTAATGATTTTAATATAGTATATAAAAAAAGAAAAAATGAAATAATTTTTGAGTCTGAAGATAATATAAGTATATTTAGAGGAAAGAATAATAGTCTTGAAGATATTCTAGATTCTTATAAATTAATAGGAATAACAAAAGACGAAGAATTTAAAATTTATATATGCCCTTTACCTGAAAATAATAAAGTTACGATTGATGGAATATCTTATAATAATGATGAAATACAATATCCTGATTTTAACCAGTTTAAATATCAAAACCTTTATACTTACCAAGATGAAAATACTTTTATCAATGCAGTTTATATTGAATTTATAGTGCGTAATGCAAGATATAACTATATATTATCTGACATAATAACAATTGAAGAAGATATTCTTGATAATGAATCAGAATTTGAATACGATATAAGAATTATGTTGTTAATGGAAGAGAAACAAAAAAAAATTGATGAAATGCTACTTCAACATTATGGACTTAATTCCTATGAAATAATGAAACTTGATTTAACAATACATAAAAATATAGATTATAGTCCAGAAGAAGATGTTTCAATTCAACTTAATTTTTCGGAACCATCCTATAATAGTACTATTGATTTAAGATTACCCGATAAAGATTATCTTGATTTGGCTAAAAAATTAAAGAATGAATACAAAAAAAATAAAAATAATTTCTTTCCTTTAGAAAAAAGGATTAATAAAAAATTTGTTAAAGAAGCAAACAATATTATAAATAAATTCCCAAAATCTTTTGAAAAGAAAAAAGATGATTTAATAAAAGCACTTTTTATTTTTGATTATGTTCAAGCTCATAATAAAAGTATAGATGAATTAAATATTCCTACAAAAGAAGAATATGAAACTAAAAAAATAGAAATCAATAATAAATATTCAAAAAAACGAGAAGAAGCCAGAAAAGAAATTGAAAAATTTGAAGCTTACAAAAAAGAAGCGGCTAACTTTGAAGAAAAAATCAGAATTGAAAAACAAAACACTCATCAAAAAACAATTGATACACTGAAAAAAAATATCATAGGTTTTGAAAGAAATGAAAAAAAAGAACTTCGTGAAATTGAAAAAAAATTAAAAAATAAATTAGAACATCATACTAAAATGGATCCTTCTAAATATGATGATTCTATTTTTAATGAAATTGCATCAATCATTAATGAAAAACCAAAACAATGTACAAAGATTCATAATTTTATCCACAAATTCTTAGAAAAACAAATTACTAATTAAACTTCCCCATAACATATCTACTTAAAAAATGGTTCTCACTTTTTTATAAAAAAGTGAGAACTTACTCTTTACTCTACTTTGTAAAATTCTTTTCAAATAACTTGAAAGGAGGTACAACTTATGTCATCTTTAGAAAATCTACAACAAAGATATAAAAAATCATTGTTAAGTAAAAAAGAAGCTGCTGAAGAGCTTAGCATTTCTACAGCAACTCTAGATAGACTCAGAAAAAAAGGTCTAATCAGATCAAAAAGAGTTGGTGGCGGAATATATTTCACATTAAACGAAATCGCTTTATTTTTAGATATGTAAAAAATCTTAATCGTTAAATTTTAATAACTATAAGTTCTTTTTCTCATAGTTATTCGATGAAATTTTATTTCATCATGTTATTTTACAACAAACTGTTAAAAAAATATCTTAAGGAGATATTATGCATGATTTAAATGATACATTTCTTGAAGATCAAATCTTCGGGAATAATGAACAATCTAATAAAGATTTTGAAGATGCAGTTTCTCAAAATGAAATAGAAGAAATCAATTCTATTTATACTAAAGAGAGAAAGTTAGAAATCATAAATACAAATATTGTTTGTGATGGAAGAGGTTTTGAGGAATTTTTTAAAGATAAAATTGATAATTTTATTCCAAATTTTAGTAAATATAATTTCAACAACTTCAAAATTACAAACAATAATGATTGTTTAAATGAATTAGAGGAAAAAGGTGTCGCTATCTGTTTAAATACAGATGGTGATTTAATGCTTAGAGTTTCAGAAAATAGTGAATTTAAGAATGTCACGGAGGAAAAAGCAAGTAAAGTAATTAGTAATATTTTAAGAAAACCGATAACTGTAGGACAAATTTCAAAAAACAGACCTCCAGATATTCCAACTAATGATTTAATGCTGATTTCAGAGACAACATTTGATTTCAATCAAATGTCTGAATTTTATAAAGAAGGAAATAGTTATAAATATAATAAATTTAAACCATCAAATTATTTAATGCTAGATAAAAATTTACCATATAAAAAGCCAACAACTATATTAAAGCTTATCGCTCATTTAGTGAATTATGATGAATATAGATTTAATTATTTTTTAAATTGGTTAAGTTATATGTTTGTTTTTCTTACGAAACCACAAGTAGCAGTAGTCTTAAAGGGTGTGCAAGGAAGTGGCAAAGGATTTTTATTTAGTAGCATAATTTCAATTTTGTTTGGAGAAGATTATTGTTTTACAGTTGGAAACAAGACTTTGAAGAGTCAATTTCTAGGTAGTGTATTTGAAAACAAATTATTTGTGAATTTTAATGAAATGTCACATGATATAAAATCAAATAAAGAAAATAAAAATTCTTTAAAAGAATTAGTTTCAGATGATAAATTTGCAGGTGAAAAAAAATATGAAAATATTTCTAAACATATTAGCTTATTTGCAGCTATTTTAATAACTTCAAATGAAGTTTACATTCTTGAGGTAGAAGCCGAAGATAGAAGATTTACTATTTTTTCTACAGCTGGAAATATTTCAAGTGATGATTGTAATTTTTTTGGATTTAGTGATTTTAGAGTTTTTAAAAAACAAATTCAATCAGAGTTGAGAGATTTTGCTTTATATCTAAAGAATTATCCTATAGATATAAAGTTAGCAAATAAAGCTCTTAATACACCAGAAAAAAAGGCGTTAATTAAAGGAACTAATGACAGATTCAAATTATTTATCAATGTACTTTTAAACAAAGATACAGAATCTTTAGAATCATTAAAAATTAGTGATCCAATAAGATACGCAAATATTATCTCTGGATTTAAAAAAGGAAGAATTTATCAAAGAGATATTTTATCTGCATATCTTGCACTAAATCCCAGTGATTTTAGTATTTCAACTCAAGCATTGCTAGACAAGCTTGAGATATACGAACCTACTAAGTTTTCTAGGGAACTTAGAGGGAAATCAGGAGATTGGTATTTTAACCTATAACTAACTAGCTTTAGATCGAAAGGTCTAGAGCTATTTTTTTATTCATTTAAAATAATAATATAAAATAAAAAGGATTAACAATGAATATAACACCTTTAGACAATAGCTTTATACTATGTGAGCATTGGTTAAGCAATGCAAAAAATAATATACTCAATAAAGATATATTATGTTTACAAATTTTTTACCAAGAAAACAAAGAATATAGTTTTAAAATTGTAAAAAATTTCATAAAAAATATTATGAATGAATCACAAGAAGAAATTCTTGAAGATAGTAAAAACTGTTTTGCAACAAAGCTATATACAATATATTTTAATTTTGTAAATCAAATAGATATTTGCTATGAACAAAATAGAAATATTATATTTGTTACAATGTCAATTCCAGAATTTAGTAAATTTGATAGATCAATATTATGTGTATCACTTAAAGGTTATTCTCTTGATTTAAATAGTAAATTTAGAAATAACCTGTTAAACAAAGATTTTTTAGATAATTTCTTAAATAATATAAATAATTCTAATTTATCATCTACTACATATGAGGAAGATTCTATATATTACAAAAAAATTCTTCCTCTATTTGAACTAATGAAAAATAAAGAGTATCAAAAAATAGCTAGTCTCACTTATAATTTTATTTTTCTAGAACCTAATACATTTATACTTCATGAACTTCTACAAGATACAGAATATTTATCAAAATCATATTTTGAAAAGATTATTCTTGATGACCTTGAAATACTTGTAAATGAAAAAGTTTTACTGCATAGACTGTCAATTATTTTATATAGATTTTTTTCCCACCAAATAACAGAATCTGTATCAATCATTGATAAATTTTTTGCCCAAAATCTTGGATTTGGGGTAGCTACAAATTTTTATTTTGATAACTTAAATTTTTATGTTAAAAATTTAAATACATACAAAACTCTGAAAGCATATGACTTAGGACAATTTGAAATAAAACAATTAATAACTGCAAAAGAAATTATTGAAAATCAGAGAAATAGATATGGTAATAACTTTGATAGAGAAGTAATTCATGAGGTTACACATTTATCATATGAAAAAATTGATGAATTAATTTATAATGATATTAGAGGATATGAAAATGGCAGAAATTCATCATTTTCTTAAAACATTCAAAATAATGATAATAAAAGATGAATTTACTTATATTGATAGCTATCTTTATAAAAATATTTTATTAAAAATTTTGGATGATATTATTTATTATTATAATTTAAATGAAATAGAAAAATATAATGATGAATTTATGAAAAACTATACGCATAATGAAAAGCTAATATTAAATATATTAATAGATTTATTTAAATCTAAAGGTGAAGTTAAAAATCTCAATTTTAATAATTCAAATGATATTGAACATATAGCAAACTATTTAAACAAAATTTCTTTAACTATTAATAGAAAAAATAGTATTGAAAATCAAAATTCTATATTACCAGTTACATCAACATCCAATAATATTGATAATAACTACAAAAAAATTATCATAGAAAATGACAGAAGAATAGATAATTATGCTATTTTGGAACAGCAACAAAGAAGATTAGAATCTGAAGAGAGATTTTTATATCAAAATCATATAAATAGAAAAGATAGAATTATTCACAATCACAATACGACCATGAATATGCTGATAAATGAAGACTTAAAGATATGGAAAGATTCAAACAATAAACTATATTATAGACCAAAAGCTTTTGAAGAAAAACAAAAAGTAACTAAATCTGATATAAGTGATATTATTAAAGAAATAGTTGGTTTTTATGTAAACATTTATGATAATGTAGAATCTGTTACTGTAATTGATGCTAATTATTTAATTATTTCGCTATTACCAATAGTAAAAAAAGAAATTTCCAATCCTTTTTCTGCAGATGAATTTATATTTATTACAAATAATCTGTACTATAAAAATACTTTTGAATATACAGAACTACTGAAAAAAAGATTTCATCACGACTATATTAATCATTTAGAAGATAATATAAAATCTCTTGAATCGAAAAATCCATATTATTACAATAATTTATACAATGAAATAAATGAAAAAAAAGAAGAATTAAAAATTATCAATAATTCTTTGACTGTAAAAAATTATAGTTTTATAGAAGAATTCTTAAAACTTATTTTTCAAAATGAAAATGAATTTTATTACTTCTTTAATTGGCTTACAAACTTTTTTCAAAATTTAAGAAAATCAAACATCGTAACTGTTTTAATTGGAGATAGTGAAACAACAGATTTTTTAGTTGATTCTATTATTAAACCAATTTTTATTAAAAAGAAAAGGTACATTACTGTTATTACAGATGATGTTTTAAAGGATGAAAAAGATTTTAATAAACTTTTAGAAAATAAAGTCTTTTATCACATTAATAATCTTAATGATAAAACTGATACAAAGCAAGTTGATAAAATTATTAAAGAGATTATTAAACCTAACTATTCTACTCCTAATGAAGCTTGGGATAATGATGAATCATTTATATATGGTGAGCTTTTAGTTACTGCAAATAAAGATTCTCCATATTTGTATTTAAAAAATGTTTTAAGTTGTTGCACGATTCTAAGAGTAAAGGATATGGAAACTGTTTTAAATACTTTAAACATAGATTATTCTGCATTTGAAAGAAATATTTTTAGTGATTTAGATAATTTTACAAATATACTACTGCGAAATAGTAAAAATAATACCTATATTGAAGTATTAGACACAGATGAAAAAACTTATCTTAAAACTATGAAAAAGGGAGTCCTTGTTACACCAAGAATTGATCAAAAAATTGATTTTTTTATAAATGATATTCTGTGGAAGAATTTTTCAAACTTTAAAAATATAAAAAATTATGATGAAGATATTTACGAAGAGTTAATATACAATTTTAATGAAAATAAAATAGCTCAACCAATGCTTAACAAATATTTCAATATGATTTACAATGAAGTGTTAATTCCTGACAATAATGAGTTTATAAAAATTCTACAAAATAAAGCTAAAATGTTTAATGATACTCCAAGTGATGATAGTAAATATAATGGTAAAAAAAGATATGAAATTTATCAATAATTTTTAAAAAATAGAGTTTTTATTTTTCTGCCAACCTAGTCAAAAATCACCTAAAACCTCAGTTAATTCTGGGGTTTTCTTGATATTATCCTAGATGAATCTTTCTAGTATCTTTTTAAAAAATTTTAGAAAAATTTAATCTTATTTAACTAAAAATTTTATGACTATAATCTTGATAATTTGCTTTTAATTTCTTCACTAATAGTTGGGTTAAAATTTGGGTAATCTTAAAAAAATATTTTTTATATATCTGATTTATTATATTACTTTAGATATTTCTACAGTAATTTTTTTATTTTTATCACTCTAATTGATATAACTTATTTATCTGTTTTATATCTTATAATATTCACCAAAGTAAAGATTCCCTTAGAATCTGATTTGTGTGACATATTATAAATATAAACAGTTTTTTAATAAATCTACAAAAAAAAATAAAAAAATATTTTAAAAAGGAATACCCTATTTTTTACCCATTTAGATTTAAAATAGCTAATTTAAAGAGATAGAAATTCTTATTCTCTATCTCTTCTTTGATTTAATTTCAAGCTTTTTTTATCCTTGATAAGGGTAAAGGTTTAAAATCTAAATCTCGTTCCACATTATTACAAAGAGAACCACGAATTGATTTAAGCTCACTGATACTGAAATATCCTAATTCTCCACTACAAAATGGGGATATAACATAACCAAAAGCTGTATCATCATCTATAGAAAGTTCTGTAACATACCATGACCATCCATCGATGAATAACTTTAAATAAACTATTGGATTATTTTGATTTTCAGTAGCATATAAAGGTGGAATTTGTTCTCTTATCTCTTTTGGTATTAGTTCCATAATTTTTTACTCCTTATAGTTCTAAATTCAAAATAAAATCACCTACATATTCCACGGCAATTATATTTTTGAATGATTGTTTCAATATGTAAGATTGATTATATTTAAAACTAATAAATGCTTCTAAAATATCATTTCCTACTCCTGTGCCAAGTAATTGTAAATTATTGGTTTGATTATCTGAAGCATCATATGTAAATCCATCTTTTGTTAAAAATAAGTAATTCTTCATTTGCTTACCAACTTAAGATTCATATACAAATCTAGCAATTTCTTCAATTGTGAAGTAGACTCCACCACCTATTTTTCGAGAGTTAAGTTCTCCATTTTTTCGTAATCTATCAATTGTTGCACTACTTATGTTTAATTCATTAGCTGTTTCTTTTTTTGTTAATAACATTCTTTTGTAATTTGTTCTAAGTATTTCCACATATTCAATTTTTGACATTTTGCATCCTCTATTCATAATTATAAATTCTAGGCAGCTTCTCTTTTTTGCATATACCAAATTCTATTTTGCCCATCCCACCTGAAACCAGCGTTTTTGATTATTGATTTTTTTTCAAAAATCCCATCCCCTGAAACAATTAATACATCCCCATTATCAATTACTTGTAAACCAGCATTTATAAGATTTGTGAAGTCGTTTTGATGTTGGTATTGTTGTTTTTGGTTTGTTTGTCTTTGTGGTTGGAAAGTTTGCTGATTTGTAGTTCTTTGATTATTGTTTTGTTTAATTTGCTCTTGTTGCGCCAATGCATTTTCAAGCTCATTAGCACTTGCATATTCACTTCCTCCAAGTCCTAGATTTGACAAGGCTCTTCCAATTGAACTAGTCTCACAATTTTCAACTGCACTTGTTTGATTGATATAATTCCCATCTCCTCTTACTTCTTCTGCATATCCAGTAGCAATAACCTTATCATTTAGACTGATTTTTGTTTGAATAATTACTCTTACATCATCGTTATAGGTGATTAAAGTTTCTATTGAAGCCGTTGGGAAGTACTTTCTAAATATATTTATTCTAGTTGATACTTGTGTGTATGATTTTCCTTTTATATCAACAGTTGGAGAGTTTTTAAGCTCTGCTATTGCTTTTTGTAAAAGCTCATTTTGATTATCATTCATGTTTTTCTCCTTATGCTACATTTTCTTCGATAATTATTTCATCTGATTTTGTTGAATTTACAGCTTTCTTATTATTGATTTTAATCTTCTCTGGGATTGTTTCAGTTATTGTATTTACCTCTATAAACTGCATTAACTCTTTTAATTCAGCTTTACTCTTTTTTACTAAATCAACTTCAATAGCACTATAATCTGGAATAAAAGAGATATATCCTAAGCCTAAAACAGCTTGTTCATTTTTAATAGTAATCACTTGTGAAGTTTTTGACTTTTCAGGTGTTACTGTAATTGAAGATATTGCAACTCCTGATTCAAGTTTAGAAATACCATATTCATTAGTTAGAATTGATGCAGTTATTTGCATAGCTAGTTCTTTTGAATTATTCAAAGATTTTTTTAGCTCTTGTAACTCTTTTATCTCATTACTTATATAATCAATTTTGTTAGAGATTTGATTGATGCTATATGCAATATAATCAGCTTTTTCGAAATATGGTTTATTAGATTCAAGAACTCCTCTAACATAATCTTTAAACCACTCTTCGTTTCCTTGCTTTAAATTTTCCATCTCTGTTTGGAGTCTATATTTTTTTAGTTCCATTTTTTACTCCTTATGCAGCTATTTGATAAGATTGAGATTTTAAAGAGATAAGATTTTGCATTGTTTTATATAGTTGTTTATTCAATCTAATTTTTTCATCAATTGCAGTTATAGATTTACTTTTGATAACTTTTTGAGTTAATTTATCTTTTAACTCTAATCCACCATTTATAATTGATTCTTGTACTCTATTATAAATATTAAAAGCCGTTGGCATAAAATCTTCTTCTCTGTTTATAGTAAGTAATTCTTGTGGATTAATCTCATGCTTTGAAGAATCAAATCTAATGTCTATTGCTGTTTTCGCTAAAGCAACAGCTTCTACTTCATTAAGAGTTAATTGCTTCATTTGTTCAATTTCTTTTTCAACTGTTGGAATATAATTAACCATCTCTTCTATTGCTCTTGTGATTTTAGAATTTTGGAATCCTTTATGAATAATTTTTCTATACATTAATTGGTCTGTTGATATAGTTAATAAATTGCTACAAACTAACCTAAAACAAGCTAATTCTAAGGTAAAAGAACTAGTCAAATTATGACTGTTTCTAATACAAATATCGTAATACAGTCCATCTTTTGGAGCTTTTAAAAGATTTTCAATTGATCTGAACTGTATTAGATGCTTAACAAAAGGTTGACCATATTTTGAATGACTTTTGGCTTCTCCTGCTAATATTGGATAATATCCAGCTTCACGAAAAGTATTTAAAATTCCACTTGTTTTTACGAAGTGATATTGTGATGAAACAGAATCGATTGGTGAATCTGCAAATATTGAAGGAGCAGCTTTAAAAAGCTCTTCATCTGACATTGGTTTTATATTTAATTTTGGTTCTATATTTCTTGACATGGGGTTTTCCTTGGGATTTATTTTTTAATTTAAGAGTTTTTTGTAAATCTAAAAAGCTATTTATTCATCATTTTCAAGAGATTCTCGAATTATGGTTGCAGTTGCAATAATAATTGCAAGTACGATTTTTGGGTTAATATCCATATTAAGCACCGTTTATTGGATTATAAGAGACATTATTTATAGAATCTTGCTCTATTTGATTTAATTCATCAACAGCAGATTTTGAGATTAAGCTCATTAACCACTCTTTATAATTTAAGCCTCTTTTAAATCTTCTATATTTTTGTTTATCCATAAAATCTTTATATCTCATGGTTTTAATTCCAAATTATTAAACCATAATCTATTTTTACGGTTTTGTAAAATTAAATTACAATCACCATTTATCAATAACTTTATGATATTTTTGGGTTTTGAGTGGATTTTTGTTGAATCAACTATCATATTTTTCTCCTTTGGGTTTAGTTTTTTGCTTTATAGTTACTTTACGCTCTCCAGATGAATAATATATCGTTGAAAAAGAATGAAATTAATTTTTTATAAATTACCAACCTAAGTAATTCACCTAGTTTATAATTTCACTATATAAACAATAGGAGAATAAAATGAGTTTAGATACTGCAAAAAATGATTTACAAGATTTACAAACAATCTTGTCTAAAATTGGTAAAGTTGCTGGGTATGTAAAAGTTTTTAATGTTGGTGATGATATAACTTCTGATATTCAGAATGAATTTTCTAATGAAGTAAAAAGTGCTAAAGGCATTTACTTAGAGTTTGAAATCTTGCCAACAAGCTCTATTGTTGCTGTAAATGATGTTATGTGTTTTATAAACAATAATATTGATGAAAATTGTGAAGTAATCTTTACAACACAAACAAATGAAGATTTACCACAAAATAGTATTAAATGTAAAATACTGTTTACTGGATTGGTGTAGTTTCATTTGCAAAATATAAATTTATTTATAGAAAAATTAGTTAAACTCAAAAATGAGTCAATAAAGAGCCAATTGCTTTGCTATAATCAATCTATGAATTTTGAAAATAGAATAAATAGACTATCAGTAATACTAGAACTGTTAAATAAAGGATATGAGTTATCTACACCAAATCTAGTTGAAAGATTTGGTGTAACTAAAAAAATCATTCAAAGTGATTTTAAAGATTATATCTTGCCTTTATTTGTAGATGATAAAATCTATTATGATTACTCTTCTAAAACTTATAAAGCAAAAAACAACTTTCTAACAAAAACTTTGTTTAGTGCAGATGAACTTTCAATCATTGCCATATTAAAAAATAAATCAAAAGATAAATATAGTGATGATGATTTATCCCAAAAAGTTGATAGTCTATTCTTAAAATTTGAAGATGAATTAACAAACAAACTTTATCAAACAAGCTCAATAGAAAAAATAGATAACTTCAAAAATGAAATAATCCAAAT
>RRZT011936372.1_pt1 | contig 14848 bp, 10 predicted proteins | sample 2165551 | NCBI WGS metagenome assembly RRZT01 (sample SAMN10456910, study PRJNA506462) | wastewater metagenome | biome: wastewater; feature: sludge; material: wastewater sludge; isolation source: wastewater sludge with Escherichia coli K12::gfp cells carrying plasmid... | place: USA: Moscow, Idaho... | reverse complement strand
TGTCGCACCACTCCAGGGGAGGTAAAATTGAATGGGCCTTGGCACTCTTCGCAGGCCAGGAGAAACTGAATAGCGCTAATCAGATCATCCAGATGAATCCAGGGAAACCACTGCCTGCCACTGCCGATGGGCCCACCCAATCCAAGTTGAAACGGCGTCTTCATAGTGGCAAGGGCGCCACCCTTTTTACCGAGCACCACGCCAAAACGCATGATGGCTACTCTAGCTCCTTTCTCGTCAGCCCTTTTTGCCTCAGTTTCCCATTCTCGGCAAACTCCCGCAAGGAAATCCTGTCCGCTGGGACTTTCTTCACTTAGTTCCTTTTCGCCCCCATCACCGTAATACCCTGCAGCCGAGGTACTCAACAGGACCATATTGCTACCGTCGGGGATGGCATCCACTAAATTCCTCGTGGTTTTAATCCGGGAATTTAGTATGGCCTCTTTGGCAGAACGAGTCCACAGGGCAAATACTGAGCGTCCGGCCAGATTGATCAGGGCATCCTGATTGGCCACAGTCTTTTGCCACTCTCCCGGTTGCGTGGTATCGGCAGCTATGCAGGTCACTCCACCAAGAGAGGCCATGCGAGCGCAGCTTTTTTCACTCCTGCCAATAAGCGTGACCTCATGCCCTGTCGCAAGCAGGGCCTTGCTCAAAGACGAACCTACAAATCCCGTTCCGCCGGTAATCAGTATGTTCATATGGTTTCCTCCCTTCTTTCTTGCCCACCTGGTTTCAATGCCATATTCACCGCAAGAAACCTCTTGTTTTCTCAGAAAATCTGTATCATTTTACAAGGCTCATGCCAAAGAACACAAGTGGATGCATAGAGAAAAATGGCTTCTTCACTTCATTAGTAGTGTCCACTCAAGGAGATGTCAACTGACCCAGACCACTATAGAGCACATGCCATGGCTACCTGTGGCTGCTACCGCATTGTATGGCGAACACCCGACGTTCCTTGCCATCCGTGACACAAGAGGAACTCATTGACTTTGCCCAGGCTTACGGTATTTAATGATAAAATGCATTTATTGCTTAAGCTTAAGAGAGCGGGCCTGAAGTGGCTCGGCAAAATGCCACTAACATTTAGCGGAGATCTACCGGTTTCTGGGCCAAACCCCGCCCGGATACAGTTTTTTTATATCTGGTGTATAAAAAGCATTTGAGATAGAAAGCCATACAGGATCCCTTCATTCTGTCACGAGGAACAATCATGGAAACCTTACAAAACACCACCCTGGAAACTTTGGAGCGGCTCCGTGCCGAATCCGTTGATTCGGGCGGGAAAGAGAAAAGAGTAGAGCAGCACAGCAAGGGCAAACTGACTGCCCGTGAACGCATTAACCTCCTCTTGGATGAAAACTCCTTTGAGGAATTCGACGTGCTCAAAGTAGGCCGTGGTGGCAGTCTTGGCCAAGAAAAATCCTACTTGGGTGATGGTGTTATCACCGGTCATGGCACGATTGATGGCCGCGAAGTCTTTGTCTTCAGCCAGGATTTCACGGTCCTTGGTGGCTCGCTTGGCGAGGCCCATGCTCAGAAAATCTGTAAGGTTATGGATATCGCCGTCAAGGTTGGCGCACCCATTATTGGCTTAAACGATTCCGGCGGTGCCCGTATTCAGGAAGGTGTGGACGCCCTGGCGGCGTACGGCGAAATATTCCACCGTAATGTACGCGCCAGCGGGGTGGTGCCACAGATCTCCTGCATTATGGGCCCTTGCGCCGGTGGTGCGGTGTACAGTCCTTCCATCACCGATTTCATCTTCATGGTGGAAGACTCATCCTACATGTTTGTGACCGGGCCGAGTGTGGTCAAAACAGTTACTCACCAGGAGATTACCTCGGAAGAGCTGGGCGGTGCCAGCGTCCACTCGAAAAAAAGCGGTGTGGCCCACTTCACGGTGGCCAATGACATTCTCTGCCTTAGAGAGGTACGCCGGCTCATCAAGTATCTGCCCTCCAGTAACCGGCAACGCGGCCCGATCCTTGATATGAGTGATACCGATGACCGCACTGATCCGGCTCTGGACTATCTCATTCCTGCCAACTCGAACCACACCTATGATATGAACGTGCTGATCCACAGTATCCTGGATGGTGCTGAGTTCATGGAGGTGCATGCCGGCTTTGCCCGCAATATTATCTGTGGCTTGGGCCGTTTGGGTGGACAGACCGTTGGCCTTGTCGCCAATCAACCAGCTGTACTTGCCGGTGTTTTGGATAACGATGCCTCTTTTAAGGCCGGACGCTTTGTACGTTTCTGCGATTCATTCAACATCCCGCTGATCTCCCTGGTGGATGTGCCCGGCTTTATGCCTGGTCCGGACCAGGAGCATGGCGGCATTATCCGCCATGGGGCCAAGTTGCTCTACGCCTTTACGGAAGCCACTGTGCCCCGCATTTCGGTTATCGTACGTAAGGCCTATGGTGGTGCCTATCTGGTGATGAACTCCAAACATATCCACTGTGATATGAATTTTGCCTGGCCTACGGCAGAGATTGCCGTCATGGGGCCAAAGGGTGCGGCAGAGGTTATCCACCGCAAGGAAATCTACAGCTCAGATAACCCTGAGGCCATCCTCAATGAGAAGATGGAAGAGTACAGGGCAGCCTTTGCCAACCCCTTCCTCGCTGCCAGGAGAGGTTATATTGACGATGTCATCTTTCCCCGCGACACCAGGGTGCATCTCATCCGCACCCTGCAGATGCTTGAAAGCAAACGGGCCAAGGGGCCTGAGCGCAAACACGGAAACATTCCCCTGTGAGGCCACCTATGTTCAATAAGATACTCATAGCCAATCGCGGCGAAATAGCCATCCGCATTATTCGCTCCTGTAATCGCCTGGGCATCCGCACGGTCTCGGTCTACTCAGATGCGGATCACCGCAGCCTGCATCGCCACCTGGCGGATGAATCGGTCTATATCGGCGAGTCTCAGTCGCAGAAATCATACCTGGATATCAATAAAATTATTGCCGCCGCAGTCTCAACCGGAGCCGAGGCCATTCATCCGGGCTATGGCTTCCTCTCGGAAAATGCCGCCTTTGCTGAGGCCGCAGCCAAAGCAGGTATTGTCTTTATCGGCCCACCGGCCCCGGTGGTCCTTGTTATGGGCGATAAAATAACCTCCAAGGAGCTGGCAAAAAATGCCGGAGTCCCGGTTATCCCCGGTCATATAGAGGCCATTGCCGACGAAAACGAGGCCCTGCGTGTTGCCGCAGAAATAGGCTACCCCATCCTCCTGAAGCCGGCCGCCGGTGGTGGTGGCAAGGGCATGCGCATAGTGCACAGGCCTGAAGAAATGAAGGATGCCCTCGCAGCCAGCCGCAAAGAAACGCAAAAGGCCTTTAACGATACCCGCGTCTTTGTTGAGCGCTACATTGAACAGCCGCGTCATATAGAAATTCAGGTGCTGGCAGATTCCTACGGCAATATCGTCTACCTGGGGGAAAGGGAATGCTCGATCCAGAGGCGCTATCAGAAGGTCATTGAAGAGTGTCCTTCACCAGTAGTCACACCGGAGATCAGGGCACGCATGGGCAAATCAGCCTGTGATCTTGCCCGTAAGGCTGGCTATGTCAGTGCCGGCACGGTTGAGTATGTGATGGATGCCCACAAAAACTTCTACTTCCTGGAGATGAACACCAGGCTCCAGGTTGAGCACCCGGTGACCGAGTTGGTAACAGGCATTGATCTGGTGGAACAACAGATCCGCATTGCCGCCGGCGAAAAACTGCCCTTTAGCCAAGATGACATCCACATGAAAGGGTGGGCTATTGAGGCTCGGGTCTGCGCTGAAGATCCTAGCCGGGGCTTTATCCCCTCGACAGGCATGATTACCAGGTATGCCGCCCCCAAAGGCGATGGTATCCGGGTTGATAGCGGCGTGAATATTGGCAGCAAGATCGATGTCTATTATGATTCCATGCTTGCCAAGCTCATCGCCTACGGCAAGGACCGGGAAACCGCACGCCAGCTCCTGGTCGAGGCTTTAAACGGTTACCACATTGAAGGCGTGTCCACCAATCTGGACTTTGCCGCTAACGTACTCTGTCTGCCCGAATTTGAGGCTGGGGAGCTGAGTACTGGTTTTATTGCGCAGCACTTTGAAGGTGGCATTGCCAAGGCACCGCCAAAGCCAAAAGACATGGAGTTAACCGCCCTGGCCGCCACCCTGATCTACCACACCCGTACCATTGCGGAACGGGAATCCTTGCAGCATATGGTCTCGAACATCGGTGGAAAAAGAACCGAACCCCATGCCCTGAAGTATAAGTGCCGCAGCGGTGAGACCATCTTTGACATTACCCTAGAGAGCCAGCCCATCAGCGGAGAACTGTGTTCAATCAAGGTCGGATCCCATTCCTATTCCGTTCTCATTCCCTATTTCGAGTTTTTCAGGCGCCGTCTGAAACTGATCATCAACGGGCAACCATACCGGTTCAGGCTCCGCTTTGAGAATTCGTTTATGTTCATGTCTTTTAACGGTATTGCCCAGCTCTTTGAGGTCTACACGCCCAGGGAGTGGAAGCTTATTCAGTACATGCCCAAGAAAGAAGACAAGGCGCAGAGTAATGTCCTTGTTTGCCCTATGCCTGGCCTGGTTGTGGACGTTCTGGCACAGAAAGGCGAGCGCGTGTTCAGGGGGCAGAACCTGGTTATCCTTGAATCCATGAAAATGGAAAGTGGCGTTGCCTCTCCCCTTGATGGTGTCATTTCTGAGGTGCTGGTGCAGAGCGGGCAGGCGGTGGAGGCCGATGAAATTCTCATTCGTTTTGCCATCAAATAATTGAGCAAATCTTGCAAGGGTATGAGCAAGATCTTCTTTATAATGGCACCCTGTCTCAAATAAAAAAAACCAAAAAAACTCTCGGCCAAAATGACCGGGAGTTTTTTTATTTCCCTTTATGCTACCTCTCTTAGTTTTTTTTCAAAGAAGAGTATGGCATGCAAAAAACAGTGCTATTTGGATAGGGCCGCTACTCTTATAAAAATCTTTTATTCCTTTAGCTGTATCCGCAAAGCCCCGTCCTGCACATTAACTGTTTCCACGCCATCGGCGAAGGCCTGCCAAAACCCCTGATCGTTGCCAAACTGCTCAACCAAATCAATATTCTTTAGCTGCCCCATCCAGGCATTGGGCAGGGGAACGCCCATAATGGAGATGCCCCTTAGTTTAACCACCGGACGGCTGTTCCTAAAGGCAAGTTCAAGGCCAGCGCGTATTCTCACGGTTCTACCTGCCATAATTGGAGAATCGGGCGGCAAGGCGATGAGCAGGTTCGCGCTCACCAGATCTTTTGAAAGATCAATGGCCAGACGTTGTCCCATATCCGTATTCCCGGCAATCAGGCCATTGAGCTCGCGCTCGGTAAAATGAATCTCCCGGGACATATTTGATTCATCGTAGCGCTCAGGCCTGGCCTCCAGGTCTTCCTGAGAAGCAGGCGAAACGGATTGCTGCCCCGTGCTGTTTTCTCTCATTCTTTTGTTGTCATACCTGCCTTTATTTTGCGGCGCCACAGTTGCGGGCAGATGTTCAACTTCCTCTAACCGTGCCAGTTTCACATCAAGTTGCTTTGTTTCCGCTGTACTGAGCGTCACCGGCGTAAAAGGTTGGGGAAAAAACCAGGTCCTGGCAAAATAGAAGGAGACGGCCAAGGTTACAATGACCGTTCCGATAACAATGGCCATAACCTTAAGCCAGCTGAGTCCTGAAGATGTTTTTTTCTCATCCATTGCAGTGCCTCATTTTGGGTATTTCAGCAGAGCTCAAAAGAGCCAAAAAATGTCCTGCCTTGCTCATGACGAAGCTGCTGCCCGATCACTGCCAACACTTACTTGCAGGACCCTTGTCTTGCGTAAAGACCAGAAGTCTGGATGCAACATGGCAAGAAATGGAATGAGTTCCAGTCGGCCCACAATCATATCCGCAATAAAAATGAGCTTAGTTGCACCGGTGAGCTCACCAAAACTGCCCATGGGCCCAATTGTGCCATAGCCCGGACCGATATTTCCCAAGGTGGCGGCAGTTCCCACCAAACCTGTCACCATATTGTTTTCCAGCATGGTGACGGCCAGGGATGAGATGGTCAGTATAAACACATAAAAAAGGAGAAAGCCTAATATCTGACGCTGTATATCTGCAGGGACACTGGCGCGATCAATCTTCACAGGAAAAACGGCGCGCGGATGCACTACCTGGGCCACCTCCCGTTTCAGATATTTCATGGCAAAGAGCACCCGCACAACCTTCATGCCCCCGCCGGCAGAACCGGCACAGCCTCCCACCAGCATGACTGTAAATAAAATGGTCTTTGCAGGTATCGCCCACAGATTAAAATCAACAGATGCAAAGCCTGTGGTCGTGAGGATGGAAACCACCTGAAAAAAGCTGTTGCGGACGTTGGCGGCAAAATCGTCTATCCCAGAGACTTGCAGAGCAAGGGTGAGACATAAAGAGACAACCACAACAATAACGGTATAAAAGCGGAACTCTTCATTTATTAAAAGACTTTTGAAGCGAAGCTGGAAAAAGGACCGGTACTGCAGGGCAAAGTTGCCGCCTGCCAGAAACATAAAAACTGTAATGACCCAAACGATGGCATTGCTGTTGTAGCCCTCAATGGAACGGGCGTGAGGAGAAAAACCGCCAGCGGCCAGGGTGGTAAAAGAGTTGCAGATGGCATCAAAGAGCGGCATGCCATAATAGACCAGAAAGAGCACCTCTAAGATGGTGAGCAGACAGTACACCAGCCACAGCGCCTTGGCTGTATGGGCTATGCGAGGCGTAATTTTCTCCTCGGTTGGCCCAGGGGCCTCGGCAAAAAACAGTTGGCGACCGGCAACGGAAAACTGCGGCAGGACTGCGACAAATAACACGATAATCCCCATTCCGCCCAGCCACTGCGTGAGACTTCTCCAGAAAAAAAAGGTCTTCGGATACAGGGAAAAATCTCCAAGGATGGTTGCCCCGGTGGTGGTAATGCCTGAGACCGCTTCAAAGTAGGCGTCAATTGGCGATAAACCAAAAAAAAGATACGGGATTGCTGCCAGTGCCGCTGTTACAATCCAGGTTAGAGAAACAATAAGGAGCCCTTCAAGGCGGGAAAGGCTATCAAAGTCTCGCGAAAACCTGCCCAGCCAGCGACAAAGCACACCGAGCACCACGCCGATAAGAAGGGCCACGGCAAAGGGCAAAATCGCCTGGTACTCGCGTAAGAACAGGGCAACCGCGATTGGCACAACCATGATGGCGCCAAAGGCCACGAGTATAATGCCAAGGACATTGGCAATGGCTCGGGGTTTCATTTACCTAGCACCTTTTTAATCGCTTCCGCATCGTGCGCCATGGTGAAGACAATAAGCTGATCACCGGCCTTTAGATTTGTGTCACCGTGGGGAAAGATAATATTGCGACCGCGTTTTATAATGCCGATAATTGCCCGGGCCGGGAGAGAAAAATCTTTAATAGCTGTTTCCTGGAACTCTTCCTCCAGGGTTATGCGTAACACCTCCCCCTGACCGCCTTCGACAATGGCCAGGATGTTAATGGCCTCCGCCTGTAAACGATTATATAGCTCCTTTAAGGCCGATTCCCTGGGTGAAACCGCCACATCTATCCCCACCCGCTCAAAGAGTATGCGATTGCGACTGTTGCCCACCCTAGTAATGATGCGTTCACATCCCAACTGTTTGATTAAGAGAGAACAGAGGAGGTTTTTTTCATCGTTATTAGTAACGCAGACAACCACATCAGACGCACCTAGGGATTCCTCCTCCAAGAGCTCAAGATCTGTGCCGTCTCCTTGAAGAATCAAGCTCTTCTTTAAATTGTCGGCCAGAAAAATGCAGCGCTCTTTGCTGTGTTCCACAAGCTTTACCTTAATGCCCGCCCCTTCCAGCTGCCGTGCCAGCATAAAACCGACGCTGCCGCCACCAATAAGTGATGCTGTGCGAATGCGATTGACGTTTTCAAAAATCTGCACGGCAAGCTCGTTTAGGGCAGTACCGCTACCCATGAAAATAACCTTGTCTTCTGCCTCGATAATCGTGGAACCGTTGGGGATAAACAGATTGCCATCCCTGGTAATGCCCACGATGAGCACATTCGTCGGGAAAGAGCAGTCCATAATGCGCTTTAAACAGATGGGCGAGTTTTTGCGGATGCGGTATTCAAAAAGCTTGGCCCGACCCTCGGCAAAAAATTCCACGTCGATGGCGTCAGGAACCATAATGATGCGGAAAATATCCTGGGTAAGCAGTTGCTCCGGCCAGATTATGGTATCAATATCGTACTTGGAGTGATATTTTTCCTGCGAAAGAGAACCAAGGTTGCGGTAGAGTTCTTTCTTGCTGATAAAGCAAATGGTCTTGGCTTCACCGGTCTTTTTTGCCGCCCAGCAGGCCACAATATTTGACTCGTCAATAAGGGAACAGGCAATAAAGACATCTGCTCGTGCAGCCCCGGCCCTTTCCAAAGCCTGCACATCAGCCCCGGAGCCGCTCGCAAAACTGATGTCTAAGTTATTAAACCGTTCTGGTAAGCGTTCCATATCATCGACGATGATGATATTGTGCGCCCGGTACAGTTGAGAAGCAACCAGGTACCCGGTTTCTGTTGCACCATAGATAACAATGTTCATATTATCCTACATGAGTCTCTTGCATAATATAGTCTGCAGTCAGGCTCAGAGTTGAAAAGAGCACCAAATGCCAGGCTCAAATTAATGCTGGGGTTGGCAGAAAAAAAACACCTAAACCAGAAGCCTTATCGGCCAAGATCGATATTGCATACCCAGCATCACACTTCTCTATCGTCTCTGACAAAGCTCGCGCAAGAAAATTGTATACCATCTAAGAGCAAATAATGAATATTTATCTTTTCTGTATTCTCCTTATCCTGATCTTCAGCTATCTCCTTGACCTGGGCGCAGCTCTCTTGAACTTGCGGGCCATGAGCCCAGAATTGCCAGCAGAGTTCAGTGGCAAGTACAGCGAAAAAGACTATGCCCGGTCGCAGGCCTTTACCAGGGAACAAACAATCCTTGGCCTGCTGCGAGATACAGTTTTCCTGAGCGCCACCCTTATTTTCCTCCTTCTTGGCGGCTTTAATACAGTTGATCTCTGGGTACGAAGCTTTGCTTTTGGCCCCCTCCTGACCGGCCTTCTCTACATTGGCGTGATCATGCTTTTTGATGCCCTGCTCCGTCTTCCCTTCAGCTGTTACAGAACCTTCAGCCTGGAAGCCCGCTATGGCTTTAACACCAGTACCGTGGTCACCTTTGTGACCGATATATTCAAGTCGCTTTTTCTTGCCATTCTTCTAGGCGGTCTTTTTTTAGCAGTGGTTCTTTTTCTTTTTGGACACTATGGGCCCTCAGCCTGGTTACTGGTGTGGATTTTTATCAGCCTCTTTCTTTTCATTATTCAAGGTATAGCCCCAATCCTTATCTTGCCGCTCTTTAACCGCTTCATCCCTTTGCCACCGGGAGAACTGTATCAGGCAGTCTCAGCCTATGCGCAAAAACAAAATTTTGCCATTCAAGGGGTTTACACAATGGATGGCTCCCGCCGGTCCACCCGGGCAAATGCTTTTTTTACGGGTTTTGGCCGCTTCCGCCGCATCGTCTTCTTCGACACCCTCTTAAAACAGCTCTCCACCCAGGAAATTGTTGCGGTGCTTGCCCATGAGATGGGGCATTATAAACTTAAACATATCCCATTGGGCATGGTGCTCTCCATCCTGCATACGGGCATGATGCTCTTTCTGCTTTCCCTGTTTATGGGTAACCAGGCCTTATTTGCTGCCTTTAGCATGCAGCATCTTTCCGTCTATGGGGCCCTTATCTTTTTTGGTTTTTTGTATACCCCAGTCTCCATCCTTCTGGGCATATTGTTGCAGGCGATCTCACGGAGAAACGAATACCAGGCAGATCGTTTTGCCGCAGCAAGCGGCGGTGACGCGCTCGCCCTCATCAGCGCCCTAAAAAAGCTCAGCACCAGCAATTTAACTAACCTGACGCCGCACGCCTTGCAGGTTATACTTTCCTATGGCCACCCACCTATCCTAGCCCGGATAAAGGCCTTACGCCAGATGGAACAAAAACAAAACCCAGGGCCGCTGCCATGACAAGACTTATTGAGCTGAAAGAGGCCTGGCTGGCACACCTTGCCCGGGAGTACATGTATATCTGCCGGGAACGACGGCTTTCTTTAACCATGCCGCTACTGCGTCTTGGCCAAGGGAAAACTCGTCTGGGATATTGGTCGGCGAACAGAAGGGAGATCTGCATCAATGAGGAGCTTATCCTAGAGTACCCCTGGCATGTTGTGCTGCAGGTCTTCAAACATGAAATAGCCCACCAGATATGCGATGAACTCTTTGAGGCGAAAATTACAGCACAATCTGACCAGCCTGTCCATGGCACAGAATTCCGCCGGGCCTGCACTCTCCTGGGCCTTGATGCCCTTTTCCAGCAAAGAGACATTGATCTGGCTAGCTATCTACCCCTGGCCCTTCAGAATGAGTCCGCGGGAGGCGATCATTCCAGGCTGCTGACCCGGATACAAAAGCTGCTCGCCCTGGGGCATTCAGCAAACGAACACGAAGCGAGCCTTGCCTTACAACGGGCTCAGGAACTAGTAGCAAAGCACCATCTCGACCTGGACGGCCTGGCCGAGGAGAAAAAACTGATTCATCGCAGCATTGTCACTGGGCTAAAGGTTATCCCCCTATATCGTATCAGGATTTGCTCTTTGCTAACCGAATTCTTTTCCGTGCGCTGCATCATAGGCACCAGCTATCAGCCCCGTCAGGACAGCTCTGTCAAAACCATAGAACTACTTGGCCAAAGGCAGCACGTGGCAGCCGCCATGCATTGCTACTTTTTTCTGGAGGAACGACTACAAGCTCTCTGGCAGAACCAAAGCCCCCTTTTTTCCGGTACAATCCGTTCTGCCAAAAATAGCTACTATCTTGGTCTTATTGAGGGCTTTCGCCAATCGTTAGGTCAAAAAAAAGAACACGTAGAAAAGCCTCATGCCACAGCTGATATGACAGCTCATTCGCTTCTTGCCCTTCATCAGCAAGAGCTCGACCTTTTTGTGCACAGCTGCTTTCCCAAATTAAGCAAAAGGCGTTTTAGCAGTGCCAGTATAAGGCGCAGCCCCTATGAATTGGCTCTGCTGCAAGGAAAACGCCTGCGCCTGCGCAGACCCATACAGGAGGGGCAAGGGCAAGCAGCTTTACCGTATCATCCTAATTCATCACAGAAAAACTGAAGCAAACACACCTTTTTTTATACCCAACAAGACCTTGCGCTTCTTGACGACAACGGCCATCCTTGGGTATAGACACGGATACCAACAGAACATCACCGGCACTAGCCTGTTCACTCATACTTTTTGAAGGAGTACAATCGTGGGATTTAGCATGGAACGCTGGACAAGCAGCAAATCTGCGGACCTCTACGGTGTAAACGAGTGGAGCGGTGGCTATTTTCACATTGCAGAAAATGGCGATATGATGGTTCTCCCGGAAGCTGGGGCCTATGACCGGGGAGTCAGTATTGCCAGCGTGGCCGAGGGCATTCGGGAGCGTGGATTTACCATGCCCGTGTTACTGAGGGTGGAAAACATCCTCGATGCCCAGATCACCTGTTTAAACGAAACCTTCCGTGCTGCCATGGATGAACTGGGCTATCACGGTAGTTTTTTGGGTGCCTATCCCATTAAAGTGAACCAGCAGCAACAGGTGGTGGAAAAAATTACCGAGTATGGCTCCCGCTACCATCATGGCCTGGAAGCGGGCTCCAAGGCCGAACTGATTGCTGCCATGGGAACCATGCGTGATAAGAAGGCTGTTCTTATCTGCAATGGTTACAAGGATGAAGAGTTCATCGACCTGGGCCTCTATGCCACCAAAATGGGTTTTACCTGTATTCTGGTAGTGGAAATGCCCGATGAACTGCCGCTTATTCTTGAACGTTCCAAACAACTGTCGGCAAAACCCATCCTCGGTATCCGCATAAAACTCTCCACCCAGGCAGGCGGCCATTGGGCGGAATCCGGCGGGGAGCGCTCCATCTTCGGGCTAAATACCAGCCAGATCATTAAGGCGGTTGACCTTTTAAGCGAAGCCAACATGCTCGATTGCTTAAAACTTGTGCACTATCATTTAGGTTCGCAAATCTCAAATATCCGCGAGATCCGCACCGCCGTGAATGAGGCCTGCCGGGTCTATGCTGGGCTTGTGCGGGAAGGTGCCCAGGTGGAATACCTTGATCTGGGCGGCGGGCTGGCCGTTGACTATGACGGTTCCCAGTCAAACTTCCTTTCCAGCCGTAACTACACAATTAAAGAATACTGCACAGACATAATTGAAGCGGTCATGACTTCCCTTGATGAAGAGGACATCCCGCACCCTGTTATTATTACGGAATCAGGCCGGGCCCTTGTTGCCTACTACTCGGTTTTGCTCTTTAATGTGCTTGATGTCACGCGTTTTCGGCCAGACCCCCTGCCTGCGACGTTGCCTGAGGACTCGCCCTCTTCTTTAGAGTATATGTTTCAGGCCCTCAACAGCTTAAATATCCGCAACATTCAAGAAGTGCTCAACGATGTCATCTTCTACCGCGATGAAACAAGGCGACTCTTCCACAATGGCGAAATCACCCTGCGCCAGCGTTCTCTGGGAGAGCAACTCTTCTGGACAACCATCACCGAGGTGAACCGCCTGGCCAAAGACCTGAAAAATCCTGGCCCGGAGCTCACTGACCTTGACCGGGTGCTGGCCGATATCTACCATTGCAATTTCAGCGTCTTTCAGTCCCTGCCTGACTCCTGGGCCATTGAGCAGATTTTCCCGGTCATGCCGATCCATCGCCTGGCAGAAGAGCCGACCCGCAATGCCATCATTGCCGATATAACCTGTGATTGCGACGGTAAAATTGATCAATTCATTGATAAACGTGGTATGCGCCGCTACTTGGCCCTGCATGAACTCCGGCCCTATGAAGAGTACACCCTCGGTGTGTTTCTGGTGGGGGCCTACCAAGAGACCCTGGGTGATCTGCATAACCTCCTGGGCGACACCAATGTGGTGACCATCCGCATTCTCGAAGGTGGGGAGTTTGAGTTTGTCAGCGAACAGGAAGGTGACACGGTTGCCGAAGTGCTTGCCTATGTGCAGTACGACCCGAAGCGGCTCTTTGTCAGCTTTAGGAAAGCTGCTGAACAGGCCGTGCGCAAAGGCCTGATCACTGCCCAGGAAAGGCGAGAGATTGTGGCGGCTTATGAGGCAGGCCTACGCGGCTACACCTATTTTGAACAATAAATAATTGCACAAGAAGGGCACAGTTTCTTGTTACTAAGCACCTTAAAGAGGAAAAAACATGAGCCAGGTTCAACTCCTTGATACTGTTTCCGTCAGCTACACGGCACGCATTGCAAGTGGTGAGATAATTGATGAAGTTCCGGAAAATAAGCCTATTACACTCGCCATAGGTTCCGGCCGCATCCTGCAGGCGGTGGAGGCATCTATGCTGGGCATGGCTCCTGGGGAAAGTAAAACCGTGTGCATAGAACCGGAAGACGCCTTTGGCTCCTATGATCCTGCCCTGAAACAAGATATTCCCCGGGGGGTCTTTGCCGGCAGGATCGAACCAAAACCAGGGATGCTCCTCTCGCTTGCCGTAGGCGGAGAGGATGGCAAACAACAGGTGCCGGCTACGGTTCTGGCGGCAGACCGTCAAGCTGTAACCGTTGACTACAATCATCCCCTGGCAGGAAAAAAAATTACCTACACGGTGAAGCTGCACGCCATTGGCAATTGAACCATGCAACAGAGTGAGCACCGGGCACCTGGCCTACCCTGCCTTGGCTTGCCACCTACTTTTTCCTTGTCAAAAATGGTGAGGTACGATAAATAAGCAAGCTCTTACGTACAGTATGGAGAGGTGACCGAGTGGTTTAAGGTGCACGCCTGGAACGCGTGTGTACGCAAGTACCGTGAGTTCGAATCTCACCTTCTCCGCCATATAGAAAAACCCTGTAATATACTTTATTACAGGGTTTTTTATTTTACCGGCATCAGCGACGGCGTGCTTCACATTGAACCGGACTCAGGCATGTACCGTTGAGTTGGCACGTATGAGTTACACGGCCATCAGTTCTTCCCTCCTATCTATTTCACCTTAACCTCTATAACCTTCATAAATTTCCTGCTTCTAAGGTAATCGTCGGCCTCTTCAACTTCTTTAACAATGGCGGCAATTTCTTGGACACTGACATCGTCAGACGATTCAGGTTTTATAGAGAGAATTTCCAAACGAAAGCGAAATATTATATCACTAAATTTTGCACTCCTTTATCTCCTGCTCTCTCACGTCAGCATTGTTATCTTTTGTTTTTTATAGTTCAGGATATAATAATCTTTACCACTACAAATTAGAAAAATATCAGTGCTGTCTGCAACTGACATAACCGTTAAAAACCAAATGTTTCTTGCTCGATCAACTGTCTACAATTTCTTCCTGATAACCCATCATAAAACCAATCAGTATCTGCCTGTTTTAAGTAATGCTCATACAGCTGCTCTATATTATATTTCTTAATACCATCCTGTGGGGCAACTTCGTAAATAAATGCCATCACTTTTCCTTTTTATCTTTAAATGTGCTCTTTAAACTTGCAACTATGCTCCCACAGCGAAGTGTAATAATTCGCATTAAATAAACTCATCCCAAGAATATCTATCTTAGTCCTGTTGCCCACATGCGAGGATAAATCACGTTGCAAGTTGCCTCTGAGCTCATTCTGCCGCTTATCTCTTGTCAGGTGCC
>RRZT012984155.1_pt1 | contig 14851 bp, 12 predicted proteins | sample 2165551 | NCBI WGS metagenome assembly RRZT01 (sample SAMN10456910, study PRJNA506462) | wastewater metagenome | biome: wastewater; feature: sludge; material: wastewater sludge; isolation source: wastewater sludge with Escherichia coli K12::gfp cells carrying plasmid... | place: USA: Moscow, Idaho... | reverse complement strand
GGATAGTCTCGGAAGAAACGAATCAATCAAAAGGAGCTGATCTAAAAGCTTTTGTCTTAAAGATAAAAGAAATTTTTATTATATAGGAAAATCAATAAAAGAGATAGACGAAGGAACATTAGAAGCAGTTAATATACAAAGAAAAAATCCGGAGACAGAGCTAAGATTTGAACTTTCTAAAATGACAGTTTAGATTTATTTTAGAAAATAGAGAATATATTTTTATGTTTTATATACTTGATTTTATTCATTAAATGAAATATAATTTATTGATGTTCAATGTTGAACAAAATCTATTCAAAGGATACTTGGTAGAAAAAACATTGATATTTATTTGTTTTTTAAATAGATCGAGTATTCGGTTTAGAAAAATATTTTAAAGGAGATTTGACATGAAAAAGTTGTTATTTTTTATTTTAACGTTATTTGTAGTTACTAATGTTAAAATAATGGCTGATTGTTCACTTGTAAGTAAGATCAATGAAGATATTCTGGGTGGAAGTGTTTTGTCAGCAGTAAATTCTATAAATTTGAAAGGAGATATTTATTGCGACAAAGAAGGATATTATATGGTTTATTATTTACAAAACAATAATTATCTGCAGGTAGGATTGGAATATAAGGTAAACAGTTTAGAGAGTTCTGTTCCTATAGGTTCTTTTATTTCTGATGCAGATAAAATCTATGGGAAAATAAAGGAAGATTTAAAAGGAAGAGATATTATTTTCAGAATGTATTTAAGAACAAACAAAAATATTTATCAGCACGGCAGTATTTCTATTAATAAAAAGGGTAAGGAAACACATTATTCTAATGTTAATAATAAAGGGACGAGTGCAACAGGAGCACCATTCGGAGCCCGTAGAATCAAATACAGTCTCGCAGCCCCGAATTGGGATTATACAGATGATATAATTTATTAAAAAAAATAAAAAAGGAGAATTAGTATGAAAAAAATTATGTTATTAATTACGTTATCAGGAATGTTAGCGGTAGTATCTTTTAGCTTTAATGTAGGAGGATTTATTAAAGACAAAGTGAGTGAAAAGGTAGATGAAACAATATCTAATCAAATGTATACGATGTCTAAGCCTGTAATCAAATATTCCAAAGACAAAAAAGAGGTTTTCATAACAGGTACAATAAAAAATTTAGGACCTAAGGTAAATAATGTATATGTATTTGTTCCTTGTTATGATTCTAAAGGCGGAACAATTCCGGATGCAGATGCACACATTGGAACAATCGGAGCCGGAGAAACTTGGAATTTTAGTGCTGAAGCTATGGCTACAAACGGTCTTACAATAGGTTCATGTGACCTAAAGAGAATAAAAGTAAGAGGATTTTAGGGATAGCAATTAATTTATAAATATAAGGAGTGGAGTAAGAATGAAAAAAGTATTATTGTTGTTAATTATTGTATGCAGCGGATTTTTGTATTCAAATACGCGTTGTGAGCTTAAAGCTAAAAAAGAAGTAGAAACTTTTTTAGCTTTAACGGGACAAGACGGAATAAAGGCTGAATATTTAGGACAGAATAAAGGAAAGCCTCCGTATTATCTGTACGATGTTACAGGAGCTGAAAGCAAAGTATTACTTGCAATAGATATGGAAACCGGAAGTATCTATGCTGCCGAGAATTATTCAAGAAATGATCTAAGTTCCGGTAAGGCTGTAGACTTTGAATTACTAATTACAGATGTAGAAAGTCTAAAATGTGAATAATAACTGATGCTGTATTAAAAAAATCAGAGAGTCCGGAATTCCTTTAGGCAGTAGATAAACAATAATTTATTACTGTTCAATTTTGGACAAAATGTATTGAAAGGTGATTTTTCATGAAAAAAAATGTTATTTTTATAATAGGATTTGTGTTCTTTGTACTTATTCTTGCAGTCGGCATTTTATCATATACTCTTATTTCAAGTAATAAGAAACTTGCTGATAAAGAAAATAATGACAAAGTAAATCAAAAAGTAGAAGAATTAGTGGAGAAAAAGCTTCAGGAAAAAATAGATGAAGAAAAAATTGCAAAAGGGGAAAATGATAGAACAGAAAAAAAAGAAGCAAAAAATAAAGCGAATTTTATTACAGCAAAAGAAGCTTTTGAAGGGGAGACTCAAAGAGGGGTGTCTTCTGATCCTATAGAATGTGTAATAACAGCAAAACAAAAAAGAATTCCAAGTAATGTTGACCAAAAAGCAGAAGGCGGAATGCTGACATGTGAAGGCTCAAAATACAGGGTTTATGTCGGTAATGACCGGAAATATAATTTGATGAGTGTCGGAGATCGCTATGGATTTCAAGTAAGATGGATAGAGAGTAACCTTTATTATTTTTATGTGGATGTTATAGGAGGAACTTTTTAGAAAAATATGGGAGTGATAGAAATGAATAAATTAATAGTTGGGATATATTTAGTTTTTGGAATAATAAGTTTCTCAAATTGTGATTTAAATGCTGAAAAGTTATTGAAAACTGTAATAAAAGAAAAGCTTACTGTTTCTCCGGAAGATAATTTAAAATATTTCAACCCTGAAATAAACGGAAAAGAATATAAGTATGAAATATTTGAAGATCATGAAACACATATTGTAAACAGAGCTTATGTAATACTTAATATGGAAACAGGTATTGTATATAGAGAAAATATTGCAGAGGATAAAGTAGAAAAAATATATCAGAATAAAAATTTGAGCTGTAAATAAAAAGAATTGAGTTCCATATAATGTAGAAGTCAATACTCATAAAAATATTCAAGTTTTTAGCGGTATGTGCAGCTAGCTTTCAATATTTAAAATTAGAGACTAACAGATAATTACTGGAAGTCTCTTTTTTATTGATAAAAAATATATTTAATAATAAAATTTCAAAAAATTTACCTGTTTGTAATAAAAAATACTTAACTTTAGTCAGCAGATTTTACGGCTTTCCAGATTTAGGGAAGTTAGAAAAACCCTGTCATTTATGGATTAATTACTATTATAAAGAAAAACATTGACAGCGGGAAAGAAATGTTATAGAATGGAGTACTAAGTATTTTCTAAGGACATCTCGATTAAACATTTCTACAGCTTTTGGGGGAATATAATAAAAATGGTGATTTTTTTTATCAAAAAACAATATGTAGGACAAAAATAACGAAGGACAAGCTGAAAATACCGGGATAATCAGTGTTTTTCAGGTTTTAAAATAGTTTGAATTGAAATATAAGAGAATCCGGCTAAATAGTTTTTTTAATTAAGCAAGTAAACGTTTACAAGATTAAGATAAAAAGAAAAGCATGAAATTAGCGGTTTAAGAAAGTATTTCAAATTTTATATTAGAATTAAGTTCAAATATTCAGCCTGTATAATAAGATATTTTATACAGGAATTAAGTACAAAACATCGTCTAATATAAAAATATAAATTATTTTAAAAAAATATAATTAAAAATTATTAATAATTATAATTCGCATATTTTATATTATGCGAAATATTTCATATATATATGATACTAAAATAATATATTGAAGTCAATTTAAATATATAAATAATATAAAATTTATTATTATGTGTTATGTGGATATATTGATATTTTTGTAAATTTTGTATTCGTGTAATATAAAATATACGAATAAAAACATGAAAATAAAGGAGTAAAAATGAAAAAGAATGAAAAATTTCTAAAAACATTTTTAATGTTAAATGCAGTGATGACAGGGGTTGCTGCTGCTGGTACAAATAATGTAAAATATGAAAAAATGTACGAAAAAATGACAAAAAATATAAGCACAAATAAATCAAATAAAGATAATTATCAATTAATAGAACGAATACTTAATCAAAGAAATAAAGAATTAAAAGATTTGCACTTACAAGGAGACTATATAGTAAAACCAGAGTATCTGGAATGGCAGATATTTTTTAATAGTTTTGCTGATAAGATCAAAATAAACGGAAAACAGGAAAATGCTGTTACATATAATGAAGACCGTGTAAAAAGCGTAAACTTTGCAATGATGCTGCCAATAAAAGGAATTCAGGATAAGAATATTAGTCTAGATATATCAGCAATACAGCCACCGTATATCACTCCATCAATCAGCGCAGTAAATCCTGTAGCAATGACTTCACCGACAATAAATCATGACAGTTTTACATTACCGGCAGCACCGGCTCCAAAAGCACCATATTTTGGTACTGGTTCACAATCATATAATACTCCGGTAGGAAAACTAACATCAAATGTGGTGTATAATACTACAGGAAACGCTGTATATGAAAACTTAAATGTCAGCTCAAGTGCAGCAGGTACAGAAATTCTTGTGAAAGGTACAGTAACTGATATTACCGGGACAGCAGATTATGAGAACGGCCTATACAGCGGGACGACATCTGCCCTGACTTCATATACACACAGTTTTGCAACGTTTGATGTAATAAATATCGGAAATAATGGAATGTTCGAGGTAAAAGGCGACTGGACTTACAGATCAAATTCAGTGATCAACGGACACACCAGTTATGGTTTTTTAAGCTACAGACCTTATTATGTAAATACAGACAGTCAGGTGACTTTTTCCGGAAATTTAGCATTGCGTAATAAAGCCAACTATGTCAATGGATCAGCAACCGGAATGGTGGGACTCAGTCTAAATGCAGATAATGTTACATCGAATCCTACGGGGAAAGCAACACTGGAGAATAAAGGTACTATCACACTGGGGGTTTTAGATCCCGGTGATTCATATTATCGTATGGTGGGGATGCAGCTGGAAAGCGGAAGCACGTATAAAATAGACAGTGAACTTATCAACAGCGGAACTATAATTTTGAATTCTAATTATACATCGAGCATGGCGGGGATGCAGATTAATCTTAGCAATGACAGCAGATATACAGGTAATTCACTGGTAAAAATCGGAAATATAAAGATGAAAAGTTCTGGAGAAAATTATACAAGTGCAATTGGTGTTATATTCGGTCATACTTCAAATTTAGGTCTGGTGGATTCTAATGTGATAGTAGATGGTTCCGGAGGGCTGATAGATATTGAAGCATATTTGGGGAATGGAATACAAATAAATAGAGTCAATAAACCGCAGAGTTCTAATAATGGTGTGGAAAATTTTAAAAACCTGAATATGTTAATAAATGGAAAAAGTATAATTGGAATATCAAGAAGTACAAATAATGCAGCTGAAAATGCAGTAGATATGATTATGACAGGAGATGTCATCAGCAGTATAAAATTTGGTCCAAATTCAGTTGAAAGTACGATGTTTATGCCTGTAAGAGATGTAATTATTCTTGATGCCAGTCTGAAAGACTCTGTGGGAGTGATAAATGAAGGAAGAGGTAATTCAGTAGGATATATTTATACAGCAGCTACAAATGCAACTGCAAATTATGCCACACTTAAAAACTATATGCCGATAGAAATAGGATCCGGAGCAGAAGCCATGACGGCTTTAGGCGTGAGAGTGGCAGGAACAGTAGAAAACTACGCAGATATAATAAATAATTCCTCGCCTTATACAGAAAGCGGAGTAGTATATGGAGCTAAAGGGCTGGTTTCAGATCTGAATCAGGCCGTAATGACAAATTATGGAAATATTGATATGAACGGAAAAAATGCCACAGCTTTTTATAATGGCTTTTTGTTGAATTCTGCCAGTGATCATACAGTTATTAATAATGAAAAAGGAATAGTAATATACAGTACGGCAAGCCATAGAGGGAGCTCGCTCGGGTATGTGGCAGGAGAAAGTAATGTATCTGCCAATAAACTGGAAGTTAACGGCTCTGATGGTGTTGTTGCCTTTTCGCACGGGGGAAATATTACGTTGTCACCTTTAACAGCGGGTGGAACACTTGAACTAACTGCTAACGGGGAAAATACTTATGCTTTTTATCATCAAAAAGGTGGAGGAAATATAGCAGGAAAAATAAAAATAAACGGTACAATAAATGCCAATGTGAAAAACGGAGGGATAGGACTTCACTATACAGGAACGGGAGTTACTGCAGCTCCGGTGAATCTTGGGACTGAATTGGCTGCAATAATAGATTCTTCAGGAGGAACTTTAAATATCATTACAGATTCGGATAGCTATAATTTAACCTTGAAAAATACAACAGTTAATCTTTCTAATTTGTCAAACCTGAACTTTGATAATGTAACTTTTACTCCTGATGCAAAAACAAAGATGTATGACGGCGGTCTTTTTGTAGACATAGACTCTAACATAGATAAAAATAACAATACAGGAAGTAAAGCATACAGAAATACAGGGATGAGCGCATCAAATGTAACTGTAAACTCCGGTATAACAATAACAGGAACTGAAAATTCTTTAACAGCGGTAGGTCAGGATTTTTCTGATATAGTCAGATGGGGAGAGCTTGCCAATAAAGGTACAATTTCACTTTCCGGAGATGAAAGTACAGGAATATATGGCAAAAAGTCAACAATAGAAAATACAGGCAGTATAAATTTATCCGGAAAAGATACTACTGCAATATACAGCATAGATTCTTCGGTAAAAAATACAGGTGAGATAAAAACCGGGGATAAAGGTGTAGGTATCTATTCCGAAATAGATCCGTACAGTTTTGCGATACTTACTGTTGAAAATGACGGAAAGATAGAAGCCGGAACAGGGACAGGTGCAGTGGGAATATATTCCGTGTTAAAAAATACAAATATTCCTTACTATAATCATGAAACAATTTTGAATACAAATTCAGATATAGATATGAGAAAATCACAGAATTCAGTGGGGATATATTCTATAGACAGAAATGTAAGCGGAACTGATTCAGGAAAAATAAGTATAGGAAAAGACAGTTACGGAGTGTATGTCAATAATGGCGATGTCAGTCTTAATAATCTTACATTGAACATATCAGGGGATAATTCTGTAGGAATTTATACAAACGGGACAGGATCATTCTCAGGAAACGGAACAGTAAATGTGGACGGAAAAGGGATAGTTATACTTAATATAGAATCTACAGGAACATATAATCAAAACTTTGTGGTAAATTCTACAGCCGGTTCCAGCTATATATTTCAAAATTTGAAAAACAGAACACTGGTTTCAAATAATACTGTTAATCTTGGTGAGGGTGGAACATATATAAATGCTGTGGATTCTAACGTAACTTTGGATATTAATTCAGATTTGAATTCTTTTAATACAGCAACAGGAAACTATGATTCCAGAATGATAGGTGCTGTATCTTCTGGAGGAACAGGAAGTATAACAAATAAAGGAATTATAAGTTTCGGAGATGAATCAGCAGGATTATATGCCAGAGACGGCGGACAGATAATAAACGAAGGAAGTATAAGTCTGGGAGCAAACTCTGTAGGTTTATACGGAGAAGGAACAGGAGCCAATATTACCAATGATATTTTGGCTGAAATAAATGTAAGGGATAATTCTGTAGGGATAGTATCAAATAACGGGGACAGCATAACAAGTTCGGGAAAAATAAACGGAACGGGTGAAAGAGTTACCGGGATATATTCTGACAGTATTAATAATACAGTGATACAGGTTAACGGTGATATAACTCTCACGGGAAATAAATCTGTAGGAGCTTACCTTGCAGGAACAGGCCTGCAGACTTTTACAAATAATGCTGTTATTACATCAGGTTCCTCGAATTCTGATCTGGATCCGGCAATAGGGATTTATAATAACGGAAGCGGAAATAAAATAATAAATAATAACACAATAAAAACCGGGGATAACTCTGTAAGTATCTATAATAACAGCGGAGAAATTATTCAAAATTCAGGAAATATAACAACAGGTCAAAACAGTGTCGGTATTTATACGAATTCCGGAAAAGTCTCGCTGCTGGCCGGCAGTATGAATATAAACGGTGCGGACAGTGTGGGAATATATGCATCTGAAAATGTAGAAATAGAAAATAATCTTAGTATGACTTTTACAGATTCCAGCTACGGGATAGTGGCGAATTCAGGCTCAAAACTGATAAATAACAGCGGTGCTGTAATAATGGGAGAAAGCAGTGTATTTATTTATTCAAAGGGTGGTAATGAAGTATTGAATAAAGCGGGTTCTGATATAACGCTTACTGGCTCAAACTCATCGGGTATATATACTACAGACGGGACAGACATAGAGAATCATGGTCATATCACGGCGGATACAGGATTAGGGAATATAGGTATTTCAAATAAAGGCGGAAGTGTACTGAATACCGGGAATATTAAAACTGGAGATTCAATAATAATAGATGAGGAAAATACATTCCTAAATACATATTCAGTGGGAGTATACGGAGAAAATACCAAAGGCTTTAAAAATACCGGAAATATAGAAGCCGGATACAGAGGAATAGGGCTGTATATCAAAGATAATACCGGCGAAGCTCTGAACAGCGGTGATATAAAGTCTGATAAAGAAGGAGTAATGGGTATTTATGCTGAAAACAGTACTGTAAAAAATACCGGAAATATAACTTTATCAGGTGATGAATCTATAGGAATAGCAGCTGCCAAAAAAGTAACAGCTGTAAATTCAGGTGTGATAACTATGAATGGTAATAACAGTATAGGTATCTATGCTAATATCAGTTCAAAAATAATAAATGAAAAAACTGGTGTAATAAACATAAATGGTAATAACAGTACGGGAATACAATTATCATTAGGTTCGACCCTTGAGAATTACGGGCAGATAAATATGGCTTCCGGAATTTACGGGTCAAAGGATATTGCAATAGGTGATCAGGGGTATACACCTCCGAGTATAGTAAATGCCGGAGTTATAATGGTAGATGAAAAATTTGAAATAGACGGAATAAATCTTACTATAAAAGTAGATCCTGATTCACTGCGTCTTCCTACACTCGAAGAAATAACTCTGGGAGGATACTCGCCGGAAGACCTGAATGCAGGATTCCTGATATCAAACAGTACATCAATAAAAGCTCCAAGTTTTGATCTTGGCGGCAATACAACGAAAATTGATCCGAATTTTACACAGGGAACTAACATGAGGGTATATAAATTCGTAAATGTATTCGATCCCTCTACTCCTGAAGGCGGCCCGAATACAGGAGAAGTAGCGGTAGAAAGCGGAAGTCTTACTTTTGATGCTATACCTGTGGTTAATAAAGATTCAGGTGGAATAGATATCTGGATGGAAAAAATTAATTATAATAAGTTCACACAGGGAACATGGTACAATGAGTTTTCTGAAAATATTGAATCAGGATACCTTAATGCAGCAGGAGATTCATTGAAATTATATGACAGGCTGGATCTTATAAGTACTCAGAGTGCATTGAATAATGACTTTGAACAGCTTGCAGGGAATGTTTATTCAAATATAATGCAGAGAGAACAAAATATAGGCGGTATGTTCAATAATACTCTTGATATTCTCCAAAATTCCGAAAATAATACAAAAGAAAATGTGAAAATAGGCGTAGTAGCAGGATATGGAAGCAGGGAAGAAAAAACAAGCGGTGTTCCGGATTATGATTATAAAACATACGGAATATTGGGGTTAAGAGAAGTAGAGAGAACTTATAAGCATAAATTCGGATATTCACTGGGATATACAAAGACGAATTTTGAATTTGATGATTCGGACAGTAAAGACAGAGCCGATACATTTCAGATAGGAGTTCACAATAAATACAGTACAAACGGATGGAATTTTAAAAATGACCTGCTCGGAAGAATGAGTATACACAATGTTGACAGAAATATAAAATGGAGTGACGGAAATAAATCGGAATTAAGCTCTGATTATAATGTTTATGGTATATCATCACTGAATAGTGCAGGCAGAGAAATAGATCTGGGGAATAACTTTACTTTGGAGCCGTATGCAGGTTTGGAATTAGGTTATGCTGTTCACTCTGACTTTGAAGAAAAGGACGGCATTGAAAAGCTGAAGGTCAGGGAAAATGATGCGTATTCAGTGAAACCAAGTGCAGGAATACGTTTTGGAGTAAAAAAGGATATAAAGGATTCGGGCTGGATGGTAAAAGGAAATCTCGGAGCAGCCTATGAATACGAACTGGGAGATATGAACAGACAGGAAGAAGCAAGTGTAATAAATATAGAAAATGGTTATCATAAACTTGCCAAAGTATCAGAAGATAAAGGGATGCTAAAAGTAAATGCTTCCGGCGGAGTGGAGTTCAAGGAAAGATACGGAATTTATGTTACAGGTGAATATGCTGCTGGAAATGATGACAGGGAAGATTATAAAATAGGAGTAACGTTAAAAGCTTCATTTTAAAAAATAAAGTTTTTATAATTTTAATTAGTACGCTTTATCCAAATTCATTTTTTGTGAATATTCGTAAGAATCAAAAAAAACTTTACATTTGATACCCCCCTTAGATGTACACTTTGATACTAATTTATCAAAATACGCCTGCTCTTTTTCTTGAGCAGTGGGTCTTTTACCTATAATTGAACTAAATCCATTATATTTTTCTGCTACATAAATACCATTAGAGGAAGTAACGACAACACCATGTGTGTAAGCTTTGTTAGTTAATAATACTTTGCAGTCATTGACACCACAATATTCTAAAGAATTTTGTGTAGCAATATTTTTATTCTTATTATGTGCTAAACCATAATTACCTGTACTTGGACTATATGCAAAAATAATCCAGTCCACTGGTCTTGCTTTTTGTTTTGTAGGCGTTGTATTTACTACAGCAGAACAATATTGACCAAATGTAACCCAACTTCCATTAGGACATGTACATATTTGTGAATTACAGGCATTTGCATAAGAAAGAGAAGTTGAAACACAAAATAGTACAAAGATAAATAACAATAATTTTTTCATATACTTTCTCCTTTGAATAAATTTAATTCCTCTTTGAATCATGGGTAAATTATAATTCATTTAGTGAATAAAATCAATAAAAAAACTGAGTACTTCAGGATATTAAAACAGAAGAATAGATGATAAAAATAGGCTTATTTATAAATTTGATAATGAAATAATACAATGTAAAACACACTATGGCGATAAATAATTGAATATAACGGCAACTGATAATACCAACTGTTTTTTTATAAGAAAATAGGCTAAAATTCCTTGAAAGTATAAAAAAAAAGAGACTGAAAATTAGATGTCTCTTCTTGTATTTCTTAGTTTTATGTTTAATTTAATGGAGTTTTATCAATGATATATTCATAAGCACCAAATTGAGTACTATATAATATTTTGTATTTGAAATTTTTATCAAAAAAATTTTTATCGTCTATATAATTGAAAGTTTTAGGGTCAGCTCCATCAATTTTTGTTTCTTTATAGAAGACTGAATCTTTATCCAAAGAATAATATAATTCCAAAACTTTAAAAGTTTCAAGATCGGCTCCCAGAATTTTTGTACTTAGAAAATAAACTGAATTTTTATCTTTTCCATAAAGATATGATGATGGAATATTTTCAAAAGAATCCGGGTCAGCATCAATAATTTCAAGATCGGTATAATAAACAGTATTTCCTTTAACCCAATAACCAAATGACTCTACTTGCCTTGCATTTATAATAAAATTGAAAGTAGTAAAAAAAAATAATATAGTAATTAAAAAAAGTTTTCTCATAAATATTCTCCTTTGAATAATTTTTTATAACTAAATAATCAATAAATTATAATTCATTTAGTAAATAAAAGCAATAAAAAAACTGAGTGCTAAAAAAAGAGACTTTTAACTTTCAATCTCTTTTTTGTGTTTCTTAGTTTTAATTTCTTCGTCCAAATTTTTCCTCATATGCTTTACTGTTATGTAACAGTACTCTTGAATTAAAAACAACTTTACAATCTATACCGCCTTTATCTTTACATTTTTTTAATAAATCTTCATTATAAGAGGAGCTCTTGTCATAAAAATAGTGATTAAATGATTTAAATTCCATTATATTATTTGATGAAAGTGCAATAAGTAAAGTTTTATCGTGTTCTTTTACAGTTTTAATGACTTTACATTCCGAAGAACCACAATTTTTTAGTGATTCGCTTTCAGATGTTTTTTTATCCTTACCCTCACCAATACCATAACTTTTTCGAGTGCTATCATAAGAAAAACTAAACCAAACCTTAGGAAGACTATAATCAGGTGAATATGTAGGTTGGTTATAGGCAGGACAATATTGCCCTGTAGTAACATATCCACCGCCGGGGCACATACATACCTGTGCATTGCACCCTGCAGCTAAGCCTTTTATATTTATCATTTCAAATAATATTAGTATAAATAAAAATAATTTTTTCATTGATATTCTCCTTTTAGCTTTTTATATAAAATCTCTGTACATCATTAAATAATACCTACACCTGTTCTATGAATATTAAAATTAAAAGAAGCCACAGCATTATTTTTGAAACTATCAATAACTTTAAGACAATAGCCAGAAAGCTATAATTTACTTAGAATTATTTCATGTAGGAGCAAATGCTTGTTTCTATTTTACATGATTTTCCATTTTTATTCTTACATTTTGTTAATGCTCTATCTTCTGCTTTTTTTAACAGTTCTTGTTGTGTAGCCTGACCTGTCCACCAAAAGCCAGTTGCTTCATAGGCAGAAATTTCATCTACTTTTGAATAAGCAAATGCTCCACATTCACTTGGAGACATTTGAATTACTTTACAATTACCTTGGCATCTCTCTTCAACAGATTTCTTTGCAGATTTCTTATCTGTATAATTATATGCAGTTGCCCAATTTCCAGTCTTTTCATTTATGGCTATTGCTCCGTAATAAGTTGGTGAATAAGAATTATTGTTAGTATTGCTGCCAGTATTGTTTTGGGTACCACTAGGATTTCTACAAACTTCAATAGGTATAGTTACTCCGCATCCGTAAGGATCTGAGAGAGATTGAAGACTCAAGGTAATAAATAATATCATAATAGTAAATAGTAATTTTTTCATAAATATTCTCCTTTGAATTATTTTTATAATTAGATAGTTTTTTATGTATATATAGTCTTAATTCTTATTTTTTAGTAACCTAAATTTTTATCTTTTCGATAAAGATAAGCAGAATCAAATACAAGTTTACAATTTGACCCGCCTTTAGCTTTGCATTTTTTAATTAAGTTATCAATTCTTTTCTCGTATTGTTCCCAAGTAGAACTTCCGAATGATGAATATGTTACCATTACACCGTTGGATGAAACTGCAGCAAGGGAAATGCCACCAGGAACTTTTTGTGATTTTTCAATTTTACATTCAGCTGTTCCACATTTTTTTAAAGCTTCATTTTGTGCTGTTTTTTTGTCATAACCAGTTCCTACTCCATAAATATTTTTATTTTTGTCATAAGAAAAAGCATACCATTTGGTTAAAACTGACTGACTAGGTGTATTATTATTATAAACAGGACAATATTGACCAGTAGTAACATAGCCACCACCAGGACATGTACATATTTGAGCACTGCAGCCATTAGCTAAAGATTGCACGATAAGAATACCAAATAATATTAAAATAAAAAACAATAATTTTTTCATATATTTTTCTCCTTTGAATAAATTTAATTCTTATCTGAATCATGGATAAATTATAATTCATTTAGTGAATAAAATCAATAAAAAGTCTAAGTGCCAAAAATGCTGAAAAATATTGGAGAATATAATATAATTTCCATTATCAGATGTTGAAAGTGATTAGAATTACATTGAGACGATCAGTCAAGAAAACAAGGAAATCATTTCATAAAATTTTTTTTAATTATAAATTATTTAATATAGTATAGTTGACAGGAAATTATATATATAGTAAAATGATTGTATTTACAAAAAAGTAGGCGCATTATGGTAAAATTTATTTTAAAACTAGAGTCATTATGTTTTTTTCTGTTGCTCATAATTGGATTTATTATGAAAAATAATTTGATTGTAAGTTTTGGTGTAATATATGGTTCTCATATTAGTTTTGATAGAATGATTGGCTATGGATTAAAATATAATGATTCTTTCAAAAATACTCATTTATCTAATATATAAAAGAGAATTCAATCTATAAAATTATAGTAAATAAACATATACCTTTTTTAAGTGTAGAAGAGGTATATTTCCATGTAAAAAAAGACATGGTTTTCTATTTATATAAATGTGTAAAAATATCTTGAAAATATATTGTTATGAAAAAAGTACGGCTCTCCCAAGTCCGTACTAAGGAACTATTTTAGAATGAACAGATCAATTCAGCTAGAAGGATCATTTGGAGTAATAAAAGAAAACTATAAATTCAGACAATTTTTACGGAGAGGAAAAAAAAGTAAAAATAGAATTTTTATTGATATTTAGAACTTTTAATATAAGAAAATTCAATAGAAAGATGAAAATTGATCGTTTAGGAGTCGCTTTTCATCAAAAGAACTTATGTTGGAAAAGCAGAAGAATATTATTTTGAAAAAGAAAAATTTTTTAATTTTTTGTTTGTTTAAAATTATGGATATGTTTAAATGTAAAATGACAGGAACTGTGTCAAAAAAATTCATTTTGACACAGTTCTTTCTATTTTATAATCTTATTTATTATGTATAATAAATATACATAATTTAAATAAACTTTTGAATTATCAGGCCGATACCAATCACTATTATACCTATAAAAGTATTGAGAACAAAAACGTTATTAACTGCAAAATCTAAAATCAGACCTGTACTCATCTGACCTATAAACAGTAATACGGTCATATTGACAGAAGATACGGCTTTTAAAGAATAGCTGAGTAAAAAAACAACTGATACGCTGATAACACCGCCTAAAAGCATCCATAGCTCGAAATGCCGGCTGCCGGCAAGCTGCGGTTTATGAAAATATATAAGTAAGATT
>RRZT010044177.1_pt1 | contig 14860 bp, 18 predicted proteins | sample 2165551 | NCBI WGS metagenome assembly RRZT01 (sample SAMN10456910, study PRJNA506462) | wastewater metagenome | biome: wastewater; feature: sludge; material: wastewater sludge; isolation source: wastewater sludge with Escherichia coli K12::gfp cells carrying plasmid... | place: USA: Moscow, Idaho... | reverse complement strand
GCACGATGTGCCGCCCGCGGGGGGTGCAAAAACTGCCACGCAGCTCACCGGCCCCGGTGCGGGCGGTGGACACGCTGTAGCGGCGGATGCAGGCGCCGTCGTCCCCCAGCAGGGAGAGGGTCTGGGAGGGAATGTCGATGAGGATCTGCATGCGGCTCACGCGCCGGCCCGCTTGCGCCGGGCCGCAAAAAAGGACGACAACAGGCCGCCACACGCCTCGGCCAGCACGCCACCTGCCACCGTGGCGTGATGATTTAGACGTGTCTCGGCGAAAAGATCGAGTACGCTACCCGCAACCCCCGTTTTGGGGTCGCGGGCGCCGAAAACCACGTGTTTGATGCGCGCATGCATGATCGCCCCCGCACACATGATGCAGGGCTCGAGGGTGACGTACAGCGTGCAGCCGGGCAGGCGGTAATTGCCCAGGGCCTCGGCGGCGGCGCGCAGCGCCATCACCTCGGCGTGGGCGGTGGGGTCGTGACGCAGGATGGGCTGGTTGCAGCCGCGGCCGGCGACGCGGCCGTCAGGCGCCACCACCAGTGCCCCCACGGGCACCTCGCCGGCGCGACCGGCCTCCTGGGCCAGCGCCATCGCCTCGCGCATGAAGGCTGCGTCCTGCTCGGGACTGAAAAGAGTCATGGTGGGACTGGAAGAACATTACCTGGAAGCTGGACGAGAGATTCTAAAGCAGCATCGTGAAAACACAGGCCCCGACAATGCCACGCCCCACCCTCCCGGAGCAGCCCCGATGAGCGGCCCCGGGGCGTTACCGCCCGCTTCCGTGCCCGAGGGGGCGGCGGTCCCGGGCCACGACGACGTGAGCCGCAGCTGCCTCGAGCTCACGCTGCGCCACATCGGCGACGGCGTCATCGTCACCGACGCCGACGGCCGCATCACGCTGATGAATCCGCCCGCCGAGGACCTCACCGGCTGGTCCGCCTTTGAAGCCTGCGGCCAGCGCCTCGCCCACGTCTTTCCGGTGGTCGGCACCGTGACCGGCGAGCCGCTCTGCCTGGCCCCCACCCGGCCGGACGAGGGCACGCCCGACTGGACGGCCGTCCAGCTCATCGACCGGCAGGGGAAGCGCCATGCGGTGTCGGTGCGCAGCGCCGAAATCCCCGCTGCGCCGGGGCAGGCCCAGCCCGGAGTGGTACTGATCGTGCGCGACGAGGCGCCCGACCGCAGCCCGCTGCGCGGCATCTCGAACCCGCCGCGCTACCGGGCCCTGGTCGAGAACTCGCCGGTCGGCATCTTCCATTTCGGCCCCGACCTGCGCATCACATACTGCAACAGCCGGCTGGCCGAGATCCTCGGCACCTCGCCGGCGTCCATCCAGGGCTTCGATCTCCACATCCTGGACGACATGGGCATCCTGTCGATCCTGCAGGGCGCCCTCGGCGGCCAGCGCGGCGCCTACGACGGGCCCTTCGCCCTCCCCCTGTCGCCTGAGGTGCACCTGCTGTCGATCCACGTGGCCCCCGAGCGCGACGTGAGCGGCCAGATCTACGGCGGTGTCGGCATCGTCGAAGACCGCGCCGCCTTCCAGACCACCGACGAGGAACGCCGGGACGCCAAGGAGCGCTACGTGCTTGCCCAGCGCGGGGCCAACGAGGGGCTGTGGGACTGGGACCCGAACACCGAGCAGCTCTACCTGTCGCCCCGCCTGCTGGCCCTGCTCGGGCTGCACAGCGACACCCTCAGGACCACCGGCGCCGAGTGGCTCAAGCTCATCCACCCGGACGACCGCAAGCGCTACCGCGCCGACGTGATCGCCCACCTGCGCGGCCAGACCGAGCACTTCGAATCCGAATACCGGCTGGCCGACAAGGAAGGCCACTTCCACTGGGTGCTCGCCCGCGGCCTGGCCCACCGGGGCCCCGACGGGCGCGCGGTGCGCATCGTCGGCTCGATAGGCGACATCACCGCGCGCAAGCGGGCCGAGGAGCAGCTGAAGGCCGAGCGCGACTTCTCCCGCGGGCTCATCGACAGCCTGCCGGCGCCCTTCTTCCTGTTCGACGAACACGGCCGGCTGGTGCTGTGGAACCGCTTCGTCAGCGAACTCACCGGCCTCGACGACGTCCAGCTGCAGAACGCCGAAGCCGGCAGCCTGGTGATCGCCGAACAGGGGGCCGTGGTAGCCCACCGCATCGACTCGGCGCTGGGCACCGGCGAAGCCTCGGTTGAAGTGCTGCTGCGCCGGAACCATGCCGAACCCGTGCCCTTCCTGGTCGTCGGCCGCCGGGTGATCCTCGAGGGCAAGCCCCACATCGTCGGCGTGGGTACCGACCTCACCGAGCGCAAGTTTGCCGAGAAGGCCATCAAGCGCCTCAACCTCGAGCTCGAACGGCGGGTGGCCGAGCGCACGTCGCAGCTGAGCGCGGCCCTGAGCGAGCTCGAATCGTTCAGCTACTCGGTCTCCCACGACCTGCGCGCACCGCTGCGCGCCATCGAAGGCTACAGCGCCATCCTAGGTTCGGACTACGGCGACAACCTGGACGACGAGGCCAAGGAGCTGCTGCGCCGGGTGCGCGCCGCCGTGCATCGCATGGGCCAGCTGATCGACGACCTGCTGACGCTCTCGCGGGTCAGCCGCAAGGAGCTCGAGCGGCGACCGGTGGACCTCACCACCCTCGCCCAGGTGATCTGCGAGGAGCTCCGCCAGCAAGACCCGGCCCGGCCGGTGAGTGTCGACATCGCCCCCGGCCTGCGCGTCGAGGGCGACCCGAGCCTGCTGCGCACCGTGCTCGAGAACCTGCTCGGCAACGCCTGGAAGTTCACCGGCCGCGTGGCGGCGCCGGAGATCCGCTTCGAAGCCACACGCCACGCGGGCGTGGACGCCTTCGTGGTGCGCGACAATGGGGCGGGTTTCGACATGCGTTACCGGGAAAACCTCTTCAGGCCCTTCCAGCGCCTGCACTCCGACCGGGAGTTTCCGGGCACCGGCATAGGGCTCGCCACCGTGGCCCGCATCGTGCGCCGCCACGGCGGCGAAGTGTGGGCCGAAGGCGAGGTGGGCAAGGGCGCTTCGCTCTACTTCAGCATCGGCCAGCCGCCGCTGCAGGGCGGCGGTTAAGGCGGGTAGTGGGTAGTGGGTCAGCCCAGGCTCACAGCCGGACGGGTCGGTTGGGCAGCTCGTCCGGGTTGTCGCCCCACGCCGGGAAGGGCCCGGCGAGCAGTTCGCCCACCGCCCTCACCGCCTCCACCGCCCCCGGGCCATAACGCCCCTCGCGGAAGGCCGCCTCGAGGCGCCGGCACACGGCGTCCCAGTCGGCCTGGGGCACCTGCCGCGCAATGCCCCGGTCGGCGACGATCTCGACGCGCCGATCGACCCACTGCACGTAGATCAGCACACCGGTGTTCTCCTCGGTGTCCCACACCCGCAGGTGCGCGAAGACCTCGACCGCGCGGGCCCGCGCATCGATGCCCTGCCACAGCACGGGGAAATCCAGCCCGCCCTCGACGGCGAAGCGGATCTCGCCCCGGTGAAGCGACTCGGAATCCTGGACCGCCAGCTCAATGGCCGCCATGACTGCAGGCGTGAAGGCCCGATCGACCCACCAGGAGGGCGCAAGCATGTGACGAACAAGCCGCGTCAAACGCATCTCACCAACCCCCCGACGCGCCACCGCCACCAAAGCCGCCACCCCCACCGGACCAGCCGCCCCCGCCGCCACCGCGGCCGAAACCACCGCCGCCCATCCACGGGCCGCCAGTATGCCGGGTGCCACCACCGGCGCCCATCACCAGCACGAATACGAAAGCCAGCAGACCTCCGGCGAGGCCGATCAAGAGCATGCCAGTCAGCGTCCAGGCGCCGAAACCCACGATTCCCGACGCCAGGGCTGCGCCCAGCAGGCGACCGAAGATGGCACGCAGGATGCCGCCGAGCACGATGGTCACGATCATGCCGACCACCAGCAGCTCCTCGAGCCCCATCGCCCCGTCGGGGCTCTGCCCGCGCACCACTGGCTCCGGCAGCGGCTCACCGGCGACGCGGGCGACGATGGCGTCGACGCCGGCCTCGATGCCGCGGGGGAAGTCACCCGCCTTGAAATACGGCGCTACCACGTCGGCGATGATGCGCTTGGCGATCGCGTCGGGGATCGCCCCCTCCAGCCCCCGGCCGACCTCGATGCGCATCCTCCGGTCGTCCCGGGCCACCACGAAGAGCACGCCGTCGTCCACGCCCTGGCGGCCCAGCCGCGTGGCCTCGGCGACGCGGAGGGCGTATTCCTCGATCGCCTCCGGCTGCGTGCTGGCAACCAGCAGCACCGCGACCTGGGCGCCCTTCTCGCGCTCCAGCGCCACCAGGCGCGCCTCGATGGCCTCCCGCCGGTCCACCGACAGCAGGCCGACGGTGTCGGTGACATGGGCCGCGAGCTGCGGCAGCGGTTGCACGTCCTGCGCCCGCACGCCGCCCGTCAGCAGCGCAAGCAGGCCCGCCGCCAGCATCAGGCGCCAGGGCAGCAGGAGCGCGCGGAGCATGGCGTGCGCCGGGGGCGGCTTACTGGGCCGCCGGCCTGGCAGGCGCCGGCGCGGCGCCGAAATCGACCTTCGGCGGTTCGCTGATGGCTGCTTCGTTGTCGACCGCGAAATTGGCCTTGGTCTTGGCGCCGATGACCATCGCGGTGAGGTTGTTGGGGAAGGTGCGTACCGACACGTTGTAGTCCTGCACCGCCTTGATGTAGCGGTTGCGGGCCACGGTGATGCGGTTCTCGGTACCCTCGAGCTGGGCCTGAAGGTCGCGGAAGTTGGCGTCGGCCTTGAGGTTGGGGTAGTTCTCGGCCACCACCAGCAGGCGCGACAGGGCTCCGGAGAGCTCGCCCTGGGCCTTCTGAAAGCGGGCCATCGCCTCGGGGTCGTTCACCAGTTCGGGGGTGACCTTCATGCCGGCAACGTTGGCGCGGGCCTCGGTGACGCGGGTCAGCACCTCTTTTTCGTGGGCGGCATAGCCTTGCACCACCTGGACGAGGTTGGGGATCAGGTCGGCGCGCCGCTTGTACTGGTTGAGCACCTCCGACCAGGAGGCATTGACCTGTTCGTCGTTGATCTGGATCTGGTTGTACCCGCAGCCGGAGAGCAGCAACACCGAGAGAAGCAGGGACAGGAAGAGCTTGATGCGCATGATGTGTCCTCGAAAATTGAACACGGCGGACGACCGCCGGTGCTACGCAGCAGTCATTCTAGCCACAGCAGCCCCCGCAAGCAGCCTTGATGCTCAAATCTTGCAAAGGATTGTCACGCCTCGTCCCGCAGCGCCCGCATGGTTTTACGGGCAAAACACAGGTCTTCCCAGGCTTTCGCCTTGTCCGGCTGGTTGCGCAGCAGGTAGGCGGGGTGATAGGTGACCACCACCGGGATGTCGCCGTAGCGGAAGGTCTTGCCACGGGCCGCCGAGATCTTGACCTCCTGGTTGAGCAGGGCCTGGGCCGCGGGACGGCCGAGGGCGACGATCAGGCGCGGCTGGATCAGCTCGATCTGCCGGCGCAGATAAGGGAAGCATGCCGCCAGTTCGTCGGCTTCCGGCGTGCGGTTGTTGGGCGGGCGGCACTTGACTGCGTTGGCGATGTAAACGTCGTGCCCGCGCTGCAGGCCGATGGCGGCCAGCATCGCGTCGAGAAGCAGCCCGGCCTGACCGACGAAGGGCTCGCCCCGCTCATCCTCCTCAGCCCCCGGGCCTTCGCCGACGAACAGCCAGTCGGCCTGGCGGTCGCCCACGCCGGGCACGGCCCGCTTGCGGCGCTGGCACAGCACGCAGCCCTCACAGCCGAGGATGCGCGCCTCCAGGGCGTCCCAGCCGAGGCTCGCCAGGTCAGCGGCCGGCGCGACGCGGGGCGGCGGGGCGGCGGGAAGCGCCGGTGCTTCGGCCACGAGAGGCACTGGTCGGCGAGCGGGCGCGGAGGCGGCGACCGGCGGCCGGGCTGGCGGAGCTTCGATAGGCACAGCGGGAGGCGGCGCCTCGACGGCGGGCGCCTCCGCCACACCGCGCAGGCGCCACAGGGGCGCGAGGCCCATCTCACGCAGGATCGCGTCGCGTCGTCGGGTCATCGGAGCGCGCTCACAGGGCCAGGCTCATCACGAGGCCGTCCTCGCGGCCGCCGACCGCCGGGTAATAGCCCTTGCGCCGGCCGATGGTCTGGAAGCCGGCCCGCGCGTAAAGCGCCAGCGCCGGCCCGTTGGACGGGCGCACCTCGAGCAGCAGCCGCCGCGCACCGGACTCCCGGGCCAGTTCGGCGAAGTGCCCGAGCAGGCAACGCCCCAGGCCGCCCCGCTGGCGGGCTGCGACCACGCTGATGTTGAGGATGTGGGCCTCGTCGATCACCATCATGAGTACGCCGTAGCCGACCCGCTCGGCGCCGTCGAGCATCACCCAGCAAGCGTAGCCGGCGCTGATCGAGTCGGCGAAATTGCCTTCGGACCAGGGAAACGGGTAGAGCTGCGCGTCCTGGGCGGCAACCCAGCCCAGGTCGGACGCTGCCATCGGCCGGAAATGCAGGCCGCCCAGCTCTCCGGCCACTGCTTCTGCCTGCGGCGCGCTCACGCCCGGCCTCCGCTGGCCAGGCGCTCGGCGGTGGTCTGGGCCACCTTGTCACGCACGTAAAGCGGCGCCGCGAGGGCCGCGTCGACGACCTCGCCACGGGCAAACCGATGGGCCGCCAGCCGGGCAACACTGGAAGCCAGCGGCACCGGCGAGGCGTCGTGGCCGACCAGCCGCCCGCCAAGGCCCGGCACCAGCACCTCGGCGTAGGCCTTGAAGGCGGAGCCGAAGCCGAACCAGTCGCCCGCTGCCGGCAAAGCCACCGCGCCGGGCGCCGCACAACTGGGTGCAAGGCATTCCTCCAGCACGCCATCGACACGGCGGTAGGCTGCAAAATAGACCTCGGACATGCGCGCGTCGGCCGCCACGAAGATCGCGTCGTGGGGGCACTGGCTGGCCAGCGCGGCCAGCGTGCCGACCGGGATCACCGGCTTGCCCAGGCCCATCGCCAGGCCCTGGGCGACGCCACAGGCGAGCCGCAGGCCGGTGAAGGCTCCCGGACCGGCACCGAAGGCGATCGCGTCGAGGGCGTCGAGGCTCACGCCGGCATCGAGGAGCAGGCTGCGGATCTCGGGCAGAATGGTTTCGGAATGGCCGGGCCGGCCGGCCACGCTGCGCTCAAGCACGCGTTCGCCGTCGAGGAGCGCGACAGAGGCGGTTTCGGTGGAGGATTCGAGGGCAAGGATCTTCATAGCGCCCGCATTCTACCGCCCCCAGCGGCAGAAGGCGCCGCGGATGGAAAGCTGGCCGCGCCACCGCCGCTGGCGCGCCGATCGGTATCGAGCGCTTCCGGGGGTTCCGGGGGTTATCGGGCGCCAGCGCGCCCACAGCGGAGGGCATCGCTCCGCTAGTCGGTGCGACGCGGCGGATTGCCGTAGACGTCGCGGCCGGCATCCTGGACATCACGACGCAGCTGCCGACGCTCCTCCACCGACAGGCGCCGGGGGTTGCGGGCTTCATCAATGTCCTGACGCCGCGGGGAATCGGCCATGAACGATGACACCTCACCACCCGGTCGATCCGGCGGAAGAAAGATTGGCCGCATGCCAGACCCACCACGCTCGCCCTGCAGCCCCTGGGCCAGTGCGACGCCACAGCCCAGCCACGCCGTCAAGACCACGCCGACCAAGGCGGCACGATGAAACTTCTTCGTCACAGAAAGCTCGCTCCCATGGCATGAATCCTAACCCGTTATGAAACAGTTCGGGCAGTCCCGAGTTCCTTGAACCAATTGTGGCAGTCCGCTCCAGGGGCCGCCGCGGGCTTTGTAAGGGGATGTGATGCGGGCCGATCCGTTTACCTTTGCTTACCTGCCCTCCCGGGCCCGGCTAGCCGCCCGGCGAGGGAGGCGCTAGGATTCGCCCCATGGAAAAAGAAAGCTTTCGCATTCTCGTCGTCGACGACGACCTTCGCCTCCGCGACCTGCTCAAGCGCTATCTCAGCGAGCAGGGCTTCAACGTCAAGACAGTGAGTGACGCCACCCAGATGGACCGCGCCCTGCTGCGCGAGCACTTCGACCTGATGGTGCTCGACCTCATGCTGCCCGGCGAGGACGGCCTGTCGATCTGCCGGCGCCTGCGCGGCACCAACAATACGATCCCCATCGTGATGCTCACCGCCAAGGGTGACGACGTCGACCGCATCGTCGGCCTAGAGATGGGCGCAGACGACTACCTGCCCAAGCCCTTCAACCCCCGCGAGCTGGTCGCGCGCATCCACGCAGTGCTGCGCCGCCAGCCCCAGACGCCGCCTGGCGCACCGGCTGCCGACGACGAGGACGTGCACTTCGGCAGCATCGTGGTTCAGCTGGGCACCCGCATCCTCGTCCGCAACGGCGAGGAAACCCTGCTCACCACCGGCGAATTCGCCCTGCTCAAGGTGCTGCTTCAGCACCCTCGCCAGCCCCTGTCCCGCGACCGCCTGATGGAGCTCGCCCGCGGCCGCGAGTACGACGTCTTCGACCGCTCCATCGACGTACAGATCTCGCGCCTGCGCAAACTGATCGAGGAAGACCCGAGCAAGCCCCGCTACCTCCAGACCGTGTGGGGTTTCGGTTATGTCTTCGTGCCGGACGGCAACAAGCACAGCCAGTAAGCCGCCCCCGGAGGAATCGTGCAGCCCCGCTATCGCGCCTTCCTGCTGGCGGCGCCACGCACCCTGCTGTGGCGCATCTTCCTGCTGGTCACGGTGCTGATGCTGGCCTCGGTGGCCATGTGGTCGGCCATCTTCAGCCATTTCGACCAGGCCAGCCAGGCCCGCCAGACGGCCCAGACGGTGGTCAGCATCATCAACCTCACCCGCACTGCGCTGCTCAATGCCGACCCGGCGCTACGCAAGGACCTGCTCCTCGACCTCGCCACCCTCGAGGGCATCCGCATTTACCCTGCCGAGGCCCAGGACAAGACCACGCCGATGGACGACACGCCGGTCCTGCGCCTGGTCACCCGGGAGGTGCGTCTCCAGCTCGGTGCCGAGACCCGCTTCGCCGCCTCATGGGAAGGGCTGTCCGGCTTCTGGGTGAGCTTTCGCATCGGCGCCGACGACCCCGCCGACACGGAGGATTTCTGGGTCATGCTGCCCATCGAGCGGGTCATGCGGCCCCACGCCCGCGAATGGATGTGGTGGGGCCTCGCCGCCCTCAGCCTGGCCATGCTCGGCGCCTATGCCATCGTGTCGCGCCTCAACCGCCCGCTCAAGGCCATGGTGATGGCCGCCCGCACCGTCGGGCGGGGTGAAGTGCCGCCCCAGCTCAGCGAAAGCGGGCCCGCCGAGGTCGCCGACCTGGCCCACGCCTTCAACCAGATGGCCAACGACCTGCAACAGCTCGACGCCGACCGGGCGCTGATCCTCGCCGGCGTCTCCCACGACCTGCGCACCCCCCTCGCCCGCCTGCGCCTGGGTGTCGAGATGTGCGGCGCCGACCCGGCCGACGTGGACGCGATGGTCTCCGACATCGAGGACATGGACCGGATCATCAACCAGTTTCTCGAGTTCTCGAAGAAGGACGGCGGCGAGCAGATCGAAGCCCTCGACCTCGGCGCCCTTGCTGACGAGTTGGCCGCCCTCTACGCCCGGCGTGGCTTTGAGATCGAGGTGCTCCACAAGGGCCCCGCCCTGGCCATGGCACGGCCCCAGGCCCTGCGCCGGGCCCTCACCAACCTCATCGAAAACGCCATCAACTACGCCGGGCACGCCCCCGAACTCGAGGTCGGAGGCCCGGGCAGCAGGCCGGCCATCCACGTGCTCGACCGCGGCCCCGGCATCCCGGCTGACGAAGCAGAACGGGTCAAGCGCCCCTTTACCCGGCTGGAATCGGCGCGCAGCAACACCAAGGGCTCCGGCCTTGGTCTGGCCATCGTCGATCGCAGCGTACGCGGCCAAAGCGGTGAATTTCGTCTCGCGGCCCGGCCGGGGGGCGGTCTCGACGCCTGCATTGAGCTTCCTGCCGCGCCAAAGGCCTGAGTTAAAGCTAGAATCGTGGCCATAACCTTCATTGCGGGCGCCCCATGATCCTGTTCCACCAGTTCTTCGATCAGACCAGTTCAACCCTGACCTACCTGCTTGCGGACCCACTCACTGGTGATGCGGTCATCATCGATTCGGTCAAGGAGCACCTGGGCGCCTACCTCACCTTCCTGCAGGAACAGGAGCTCCAGCTGGCCTGGGTGCTGGAAACCCACGTTCATGCCGATCACGTCACCGGCGCCGCCGGCCTGCGCGAGATGACCGGCGCCCGCAGCGCCGTCGGTGCCGCGGGAGGTGTCGGCTGCGCCGACCGCCAGCTCGGCGACGGCGACACCATCGTCTTTGGCAATGAGGTCATCCGCGTCATCGCCACCCCCGGGCACACGCCGGGTTGCGTCACCTACCACTGGCGCGACCGCCTGTTTACCGGCGACTCCCTGATGATCGCCGGCTGCGGCCGGACCGACTTCCAGGGCGGAGACGCCGGCCAGCTCTACGACAGCGTCACCAAGCGCCTGTTTTCGCTGCCCGACGAGACGCTGGTCTATCCCGGCCACGACTACAAGGGCGCCCGCGTGTCCTGCATCGGGCAGGAAAAGGGCAGCAACCCCAGGCTGGCCGGACGCGGCCGCCAGGAGTTCATCGAGCTCATGTCCCGCCTCGACCTCGCCCCGCCGGCTCGGATCGGCGAAGCCCTGCCGGCCAACCTCCGCTGCGGCAAACCCGGAGTCCACGAAATCCATGGCGCCTGACCTCAACACGCCCTACCGCCAGCTGGGCGGCGAAGACAGCATCCGCAAGCTGGTCCATCGTTTCTACGCGCTGATGGACACCCTGCCGGAAGCATGGGACGTGCGCCAGATGCACCCCGAAGACCTCTCGGGCTCCGAAGAAAAGCTCTTCAAGTATCTTTCCGGCTGGCTGGGCGGCCCGCCGCTCTACGAGCAGGAGTTCGGCCACCCGCGCCTGCGGGCGCGCCACCTGCCCTTCGGCATCGCCAGCGCCGAGCGCGACCAGTGGCTGATGTGCATGCAGCTGGCCTTCGACGAGTGCATCCCCGACAGCCCCCTGCGGGCCCGCCTGTGGGGTGCGATCGAAGGCCTCGCCGACCACATGCGCAACCGCGCCGATCCGGACTGACTTGCCGGCCCCCGTAACTGCCCTACCCCACCGAGCGATGAAATTCCTTTTCGACCTGTTCCCGATCATCCTGTTTTTTGCCGCCTACAAGTTTGCCGGCATCTTCGCTGCCACCGCCGTGGCCATCGCCGCCACCGTCGGGCAGATCGGCTGGGTGTGGTTCCGCCACCGCAAGGTCGACACCATGCTGTGGGTCAGCCTGGCGATCGTCACGATCTTCGGCGGCGCCACGCTGCTCTTCCACAACCCGACCTTCATCAAGTGGAAGCCCACGGTGCTCTACTGGTTCTTCGCAGCGGCGCTGCTGGTGTCGGCCTACGGGCTGCGCAAGAACCTCATCCGCACCATGCTGGAAGCCCAGATGAAGCTGCCCGAACCCCTGTGGAACCCGCTCAACCTGGCCTGGGCAGGTTTCTTCGCGGTGATGGGCTGCCTCAATCTGCTGGTCGCCTACAACTTTTCCGAGGAAACCTGGGTCAACTTCAAGCTGTTCGGCGGCATGGGCCTGATGCTCGTGTTCGTTCTGGCCCAGGGCATGCTCCTGTCCCGCTACATCGAAGAGGAACCCAAGTAATGCTGTACGTACTGATCGGCGAAGACGCCCCCAACGCCCTCGACAAGCGCCTCGCCGCGCGTGGCGAGCACGTCGCCCGCCTGCAGGCGCTGCAGGCCGACGGGCGCCTCGTGCTCGCCGGCCCCTGCCCCGCCATCGACGCCAACGACCCCGGCCCGGCCGGCTTCACCGGCAGCGTGATCATCGCCGAATTCCCCTCCCTCGCCGACGCCGAGGCCTGGGCAGCCGCCGACCCCTACATGACAACCGGGGTGTTCACCCGCTGCACCGTCAAACCCTTCCGGAAGACCCTGCCGTGACGCTGGCCGACGAGATCCAGCGGCGCCTCGCCGTGCTCGCCCCGGAGCAGCTCGAGCTCATCGACGACAGCGCCCTCCACGCCGGCCACGCCGGCGCCCGCGCCGGTGGCAAGCACTTCCGCCTCACCATCGTGGCGGCGGCCTTCGCTGGCAAAAACACGGTGGCCCGCCACCGGATGATTTACGATGCACTCGGCGAGCTGATGCACCGGGACATCCACGCCCTGGCCATCCAGGCACGCAGCCCTGAAGAGCTGTAAACTTTCAATCCGCTCCACCAAGCAAGGAAAACTGATGAAGATCGTCCCGAGCCGTCTGGCCGTGTCCCTTTTTGCCACCGCCATTGCGCTGCCGGCCTTTGCCCAGAACGTCGCAACCGTCAACGGCACCGCCATTCCCCAGTCCCGCGTCGATGTGCTGGTCACCGAGCAGAAGAACCAGGGTGCGCCCGATTCGGACCAACTGCGCGCCGCGATCAAGGAAGAGCTGATCCGCCGGGAGGTCCTGAGCCAGGAAGCCCGCAAGAAGGGCCTCGAAAAATCCGCCCCCGTCCAGGCCCAGATGGAGATGGCCCGCCAGGCCGTGCTGATCCGCGCCTACCTGCAGGATTTCGTGAAGGCGCATCCGGTCAGCGACGCAGAGGTCAAGAGCGAATACGACAAGATCAAGACCCAGCTCGGCGACAAGGAATACAAGGCCCGCCATATCCTCGTCGAGAAGGAAGAAGACGCCAAGGCCATCATCGCCAAGCTCGACAAGGGCGAGAAGATCGAAGACCTGGCCAAGCAATCCAAAGACCCGGGCTCGAAAGACAAGGGCGGCGACCTGGGCTGGGCCAACCCGGCCGGCTTCGTGAAGCCTTTCGCCGAGGCCCTGTCCAAGCTCGAAAAGGGCAAATACACCGCCGCCCCGGTCAAGACCGACTTCGGCTACCACGTCATCAAGCTCGAAGACAGCCGCCCCCTGAAGGCGCCGGCCTTCGAGGAGGTGAAGGGCCAGCTCAAGCAGCGTCTCGAGCAGCAGCGTGTCGAAAAGCACATGGCCGAGCTGCGCAGCAAGGCGACGGTCAAGTAAGCGGCACACCGCCCAGGCAGATCAAAGCCGACGCCTGCGTCGGCTTTTTTCATTCGGGCTGTCTTCCGTCAAGCCATGGGCAGGAGCACACTGATAGCGTAACTCTGCGTTGTGCTTCGTCTCTCGCGCATCGAAGGAGAACATCATGGATGACATCCATCAGCCCCCCGGCCAGGAAGCGTTCTGGCATCTGCTGTATCGCTTCCTATGGCCCTTCCCCTACTTTCGGGATGTCACCCGGGGCAGTCTCCTCGAACGACAGCAAAACTACCGCTACAACCGCCGCATGGGCACTCATCTGCCGCGCTTCATGCTGAAGTGGGCGTGCCTCACACTTTTCTTCTTCGCCCTGGGCTGCCTGTGCGAGGAGCTCCTCGAAATCGTCCTGCCGGCCGCCTGTTGCTACGTGACCAGCACCTGGACACTGACGATATTCGTCCAGCTCACCGTGGCGTGGCTGTGGCTGCAGCGCTTTCCAGAGCTGCATTGACGTAAAAAAGGAGCCCTGAAGGCTCCTTTTTCGTTTTACGACAACAACCCAAGCCGAAGGATCAGAACATCTCTTCTGGCAGCGCCAGCGCAGCGGCGGCGCCATTCACCACCGAATAGGCCAGGCCCGGTGCCTGCGACAGCACGTGGTCGGCGTAGAAGCGCGCGGTGGTGATCTTGGCCTGGTAGAAGCCGGCATCACCGCCGCCTTCGGCGAGGCGGCGTGCCGATACGAGCGCCGCACGCCCCATCTGCCAGCCACCGGCAACGATGCCCAGCAGCTTGAGGAAGGGAACGGAGCCCACGGAGGCGGCCTTGATATCCTGACCGTAGGTGGCAACGATGTAGGCCACCGCTTCTTCGAGGGCGGTCACGCCGGCGGACAGCGACTTGCGCATCGCGGCGAACTCGTCACCCGAAGCCTCGGCCAGACTGGCCTCGACCTTGCGCATCTCGGCAATCACTGCCTTCACGGTCTGGCCGCTCTCGCGGGCGATCTTGCGGCCGATCAAGTCGTTGGCCTGGATCGCCGTCGTGCCCTCGTAGATCGAGGTGATGCGGGCGTCACGGAAGTGCTGGGCAGCGCCGGTTTCCTCGATGAAGCCCATGCCGCCATGCACCTGCACGCCGGTGGAGGTGAGTTCGATGCTGCTCTCGGTGAGCCAGCCCTTGATCACCGGGATCATCAGGTCGACGAAGGCCTGGTTCTGGGCGCGGACGGCCTCGTCCGGGTGGTAGTGGGCCATGTCGGTGGCGGCACCGACCACGTAAGCCAGCGCACGCTGGGCCTCGACCTGGGACTTCATGCTCAGCAGCATGCGACGCACGTCGGCGTGGTGGATGATGCTCACCTTCGGGCCGCCGCGCACGCCGGCCTCGGTGCCCTGGATGCGGTCCTTGGCGTAGGCCAGGGCGCGCTGGTAGGCACGCTCGGAGAGCGCCAGGCCCTCCATGCCCACCGCGAAGCGGGCCTCGTTCATCATGATGAACATGCATTCCAGGCCGCGGTTGGCTTCGCCCACCAGGGTGCCGATAGCGCCGCCCTTGTCGCCAAAGGCCAGCACGGCCGTCGGGCTGGCGTGGATGCCCAGCTTGTGCTCGATGGAGACGCAATGCACGTCGTTGCGCTCGCCCGGGGTGCCGTCGGCGTTGGGCAGGAACTTCGGCACGACGAACAGGGAGATGCCCTTCACCCCCTCCGGCGCGTCCGGCAGACGGGCCAGCACCAGGTGGATGATGTTGTCGGTCATGTCGTGCTCGCCATAGGTGATGAAGATCTTC
>RRZT011156222.1_pt1 | contig 14865 bp, 10 predicted proteins | sample 2165551 | NCBI WGS metagenome assembly RRZT01 (sample SAMN10456910, study PRJNA506462) | wastewater metagenome | biome: wastewater; feature: sludge; material: wastewater sludge; isolation source: wastewater sludge with Escherichia coli K12::gfp cells carrying plasmid... | place: USA: Moscow, Idaho... | reverse complement strand
TCTACTGCAGGAATATATTCACGAGGCACAACACCGCCCTTAATTGCATCAACAAATTCGTAACCCTTACCTACCTCATTAGGTTCGAGTTTAATCCAAACATGGCCGTATTGCCCTCGACCACCAGATTGCTTAACGAATTTACCTTCTTGCTCAACAGCCTTGCGAATTGCCTCACGATAAGCAACCTGCGGCGCTCCCACATTTGCCTCTACGCCAAACTCCCGCTTCATACGATCAACAATAATCTCAAGGTGCAACTCACCCATACCGGAGATAATTGTCTGCCCGGATTCTTCGTCAGTACGAACACGAAAAGAAGGATCCTCTGCAGCCAAACGACCAAGCGCAATACCCATCTTTTCTTGGTCGCCTTTTGTCTTAGGCTCAACAGCAACGTGGATAACAGGCTCAGGGAAAACCATACGCTCCAAAATAATGGGCGCGCTAGGGTCACATAATGTTTCCCCTGTAGTCACTTCTTTCAAGCCCACGCATGCAGCAATATCTCCAGCCAATACTTCTTTAATCTCTTCACGATCATTAGCATGCATTTGCAACAGGCGACCAATTCGCTCTTTTTTATTCTTAACTGAATTAAGAACACTATCACCTGAGTTTAGAACCCCTGAATAGACACGGATAAAAGTCAATTGGCCGACAAAGGGGTCTGTCATGAGTTTAAATGCTAACGCAGAAAACTTCTCTTTATCCTCTGCTTTGCGCTCTACAGGCTTCTCATTTTCATCCGTCCCTTGAACAGGGGGGATATCAACCGGAGAAGGCAAAAACTCAACAACTGCGTCAAGCATCCTCTGCACACCTTTATTCTTAAAGGCGGAGCCACAGAGCATAGGCTGAATCTCGCAAGCAATCGTCCGAGCGCGCAAACCAAGCTTAATTTGCTCTTCAGAAAGATCACCATTCTCCAAATAGGAGTCCATCAACTCCTCTGAAGCCTCAGCTGCAGCCTCAACCATGGCCTCTCGCCACTCTTTTGCAGACGCCTCTAACTCAGCAGGTATTGGGCTGTATTCAAACAAAGTTCCTTGTGATGCTTCATCCCAAATAATTGAGCGCATCTTAATGAGGTCAACAACCCCTTTAAAACCCTCTTCAGCACCTATTGGAATAACAATTGGCACTGGGTTCGCCTTAAGACGAACACGCATCATATCGACTACTTTAAAAAAGTTAGCCCCTTGGCGATCCATCTTATTTACGAAAGCTAAACGCGGCACCTTATATTTTGTTGCTTGACGCCAAACTGTTTCGGACTGCGGCTGAACACCACCCACCGCACAATAAACCATGCAGGCACCATCCAAAACACGCATGGAACGCTCAACCTCAATAGTGAAGTCAACGTGCCCCGGGGTGTCAATAATATTAAAACGGTGCTCAGGAAAAGACTTGTCCATTCCCTTCCAAAAACAGGTCGTAGCCGCAGAGGTAATGGTAATACCACGCTCTTGCTCTTGCTCCATCCAGTCCATGGTTGCACCACCATCATGAACTTCACCAATTTTGTGATTAACACCTGTATAAAAAAGAACGCGCTCAGTGGCGGTCGTTTTACCAGCGTCAATGTGCGCAGAAATACCAATATTACGATAACGCTCAATAGGAGTCTTGCGAGCCACGATTTTTATCCTGTCTGATTACCCTTTAACGGGAATACGTTAACTACCCAACAGGCTTAGGCTCGATTGAGCAAAAGCCTATTTTTATATAGCAAAACTTAGAAGCGGTAGTGAGAAAATGCCTTGTTTGCTTCAGCCATGCGATGAACTTCATCGCGCTTTTTCATTGCCGCACCACGGCCCTCTGCCGCCTCAACCAATTCACCAGCCAAGCGTTGAGCCATAGATTTTTCACTACGCTTACGCGCAGCCTCACGCAACCAGCGCATTGACAAAGCCATGCGGCGAGAAGGACGCACCTCAACCGGCACTTGGTAGTTGGCACCACCTACACGGCGACTCTTCACCTCAACAACCGGCTTCACATTTGCAACAGCAGCAGCAAACACTTCCAACGCATCCTTGCCACCCTTGGTCGAAATCACATCGAAGGCGCCATAAACAATACGCTCTGCAACCGACTTTTTACCAGACTGCATGATGACATTAATAAATTTAGAAACATCTTCTGAGCCAAATTTAGGATCAGGAAGAATCTCACGTTTTGGAACTTCACGACGACGGGGCATACCAACCTCTCGCTAAAACAATACCAACAATCAAGCCTTCTTAGGACGCTTCGCACCATACTTGGAACGCGACTGCTTACGGTCTTTAACACCTTGCAAATCCAGCGAACCGCGAACGATGTGATAACGCACACCCGGCAAGTCCTTAACACGACCACCTCGAATCAGCACCACTGAGTGCTCTTGCAAGTTATGGCCCTCACCACCAATATAAGAAATCACTTCAAACCCATTAGTAAGGCGAACCTTCGCAACCTTACGCAAAGCTGAGTTCGGTTTCTTCGGCGTTGTGGTGTAAACGCGCGTACAAACACCGCGCCGCTGAGGACACGCCTCAAGAGCTGGCACTTTGCTTTTTACTACTTCCTTTTGCCGCGGCTTGCGGACAAGTTGATTAATCGTTGGCATAGCTTAGTTTTTCCCCAAATACCCGGGCAGCGCACGTGCTGCCCAGGGTGGTGTTATGCAGCAATAGACAAACTTCGATTGGTCTGCCTAGATAGAAAAAGAGGACGGATTTTACCTGCTCCCCTTGCGGTTAGTCAACATCAAGCTGGATCAGGTGTTGCATTCTGCGCAATTTCTTCCTCTACCATAGGTTCCTGTGGCAAGAACAATTCGCTTTCTGGTTTTTGCTTGCGAGTACGGTGATAGGTTAAGCCGGTTCCTGCTGGAATCAGTCGCCCAACAATCACATTCTCTTTCAAACCACGCAGACTATCACGCTTACCCATGATAGCAGCCTCAGTCAGAACACGTGTTGTTTCTTGGAACGATGCAGCTGAAATAAAGGAGTCAGTAGAAAGCGACGCTTTTGTAATACCTAACAGTACATCATTGTACTGCGCAGGCAACTTACCTTCCGCGATCACACGGTCGTTCTCATCCAGCATTTCAGAACGCTCAACCTGCTCCTCACGGATAAACTTGGTATCGCCCGGGTCTGTGATAACAACGCGACGGAGCATCTGCCGAACAATAACCTCAATATGCTTATCGTTAATTTTCACACCTTGCAAGCGATAAACATCTTGTACTTCGTCAATAATGTAGCGAGTCAAAGCCTGAATACCTTGCAAGCGCAAGATATCATGCGGATCAGCTGGGCCATCCACAATAACTTCGCCTTTATTAACTACTTGGCCATCGTGCGCTGTGACATGCTTGTCTTTAGGAATTAAAAACTCGTGCGCGACACCATCCGGCTCTGTAATCACAATACGCTGCTTGCCTTTAGTATCTTTACCAAAAGAAATCGTGCCAGTATATTCAGCTAAAACCCCGGCATCTTTGGGCGCACGCGCTTCAAACAGTTCTGCCACACGTGGCAAACCACCTGTAATATCTCGCGTTTTTGCGGATTCTTGCGGAATACGTGCCAACACATCGCCAATGGAAACTTCTTGCCCATCTTTAACCGTAATAATCGAACCCACATGGAAGGTAATCGTTACGGAATGATCTGTGCCCGCAATTTTGATTTCTTCCCCAGCGGTATCCACCAATTTAACCTGTGGACGCGCGCCCTTCGCCGTGGTTGTGCCACGTCGCTTAGCGTCGATAACCACTAAAGTTGTTAGCCCCGTCACATCATCAACCTGCTTCGCAACGGTGACGCCTTCTTCTACATTTTCAAAGCGAACAATACCACTATATTCCGTAATAATTGGCCGAGTATGCGGATCCCATGTAGCAAGCTGAGCACCGGCTTTTACGACATCGCCATCATCAACCAGAAGTGTTGCACCATAAAGCACTTTATGACGTTCACGCTCACGGCCTAAGTCATCTACTACGACAACCTCTGCAGAGCGCGCAATAACAACTTTCTCACCTTTGGCCGTTGTGACATAACGCATATTACCGGCAAAGCGAATGGTGCCGGAGGACTTTGCCTCAACGCCGCTTGCAACCGCCGCCCGGGAAGCCGCACCACCCACGTGGAAGGTCCGCATCGTCAACTGCGTGCCTGGTTCGCCAATTGATTGTGCAGCAATAACCCCTACGGCTTCACCTACATTAACCTGGTGCCCACGACCTAAGTCACGACCATAGCACTTCGCACATAAGCCATAGCGCGTTGCACAAGTTAGCGGCGCACGCACCCGCACCTCATCTATACCCTGGCTCTCGACTAAATCAAGCAGACTCTCAGTAAGCAAAGTGCCGGCTTCAATAATTGTTTCTTGTGTCTCTGGACTGATGATGTCTTCAGCACAAACGCGGCCTAGAATGCGATCGCGCAAAGGCTCGATCACCTCACCCCCCTCAATCAAGGCCTTCATCACAAAACCGTCTCGGGTGCCACAATCATCCTCAGTGATCACTAAATCCTGAGTAACATCCACCAAACGCCGGGTTAAATAACCTGAGTTTGCAGTTTTCAGAGCCGTGTCAGCCAAGCCCTTACGTGCGCCGTGAGTTGAAATAAAGTACTGAAGAACATTTAGTCCCTCACGGAAATTGGTCGTAATGGGCGTTTCAATAATAGAGCCATCCGGTTTTGCCATTAGACCGCGCATGCCCGCCAATTGACGAATCTGTGCAGCGGAACCACGTGCGCCGGAGTCTGCCATCATATAAATAGCATTAAAAGACTCTTGCTTAACCTCTTTGCCTTCCCGGTTAATAACATTTTCTTGGCCAAGCTGATCCATCATCGCCTTAGCAATCTGGTCACCGCACCGGCCCCAAATATCCACAACTTTGTTATAGCGCTCGCCATCAGTTACCAAACCAGAGATATACTGCATTGAAATTTCTTTAACCTCTGCTTCTGCTGCGGCCAATAAGGCTTCTTTCTGCGGCGGAACAAGCATGTCTTTAACGGCAATTGAGATTCCCGCGCGCGTTGCAAGCGAAAAACCAAACTGCATGAGACGGTCTGCAAAAATAACCGTATCCCTCAGGCCGCATCGACGAAACGAAGCATTAATTAATTTAGAAATTTCTTTTTTCTTAAGCGCCTTATCAATCACGCTAAACGGCAAGCCTACAGGCAAAATTTCAGATAGCAGCGCACGGCCAACCGTTGTGTTATAGCGTGTAATTTTCTCGACCTTCTCACCCTGGGGGCCCCACTCATACTCTTTAATACGAATGGAAACTTTGGCATGTAACGATGCTTTCTTAAGTTCGTATGCACGCTTTGCCTCTGAAACGTCTGTCAGCAGCATCCCTTCACCGGGCTCGTTCACACCTTCTCGTGTGGCATAGTAAAGCCCCAGCACGATGTCTTGAGATGGCACGATAATAGGCTCACCGTTGGCGGGTGAAAGCACGTTATTAGAGGCCAACATCAGGGTGCGGGCTTCCATCTGTGCTTCTAGCGACAAAGGGACATGCACGGCCATTTGGTCGCCGTCAAAGTCCGCGTTAAATGCCACGCAAACCAGCGGGTGTAGCTGAATGGCCTTACCTTCAATCAAGGTCGGCTCAAAAGCCTGAATACCCAAACGGTGCAGAGTTGGCGCACGGTTTAACAGGACCGGATGCTCTCGAATCACGTCCTCTAAAATATCCCACACAACCGGCTCTTGGTGCTCCACCATCTTTTTAGCTTGTTTAATGGTGGTAGCCAAGCCCATAAGCTCTAGCTTATTAAAAATAAACGGTTTGAAGAGCTCTAGAGCCATCAGCTTCGGCAAGCCACATTGATGCAACTTAAGCTGTGGACCAACCGTAATAACGGAACGGCCTGAATAGTCCACCCGCTTACCGAGTAAGTTCTGACGGAAACGACCACTCTTACCTTTGATCATGTCCGCTAAAGATTTAAGTGCTCGCTTGTTAGCGCCGGTCATGGCCTTACCACGACGTCCATTATCCAACAGTGAATCAACAGATTCTTGAAGCATCCGCTTTTCATTGCGAACAATAATTTCTGGTGCTTTAAGTTCGAGCAAACGCTTCAGGCGATTATTTCGGTTAATCACCCGGCGATATAAATCGTTTAAGTCTGATGTGGCAAAACGACCACCATCCAGTGGCACCAAAGGACGCAAGTCCGGCGGTAGCACAGGCAACACTTCCAAAATCATCCACTCTGGCTTAATCCCAGACTGCAAGAAGGCTTCCAGAACTTTAAGGCGCTTTGCTAATTTTTTGATTTTTGCATCAGAGCTGGCGACATCAAGTTCACTACGAATTTTCTCGACTTCGCTTTTAACATCTAGATTACGTAGTAACTCCGCAATGCCTTCTGCCCCCATGACGGCGTCAAACTCATCGCCATATTCTTCCACTTTCGCAAGATAGTCATCCTCGGATAGAATCTGCGCGCGATTAAGCGGTGTCATCCCCGGCTCAACCACAACAAAAGCTTCAAAATACAGTACGCGCTCAATATCACGCAGGGTCATATCCAGCACCATGCCTAAACGACTTGGTAAGCTTTTTAAAAACCAAATATGCGCAACCGGACTCGCCAGGTCAATGTGCCCCATGCGCTCACGACGCACTTTTGTGAGCGTGACTTCAACACCGCATTTCTCACAAACAACGCCCCGGTGCTTTAACCTTTTATATTTGCCGCATAGACACTCGTAATCTTTAACAGGGCCAAAAACCTTGGCGCAAAACAACCCATCACGCTCAGGTTTAAAAGTGCGGTAATTGATGGTTTCGGGTTTTTTAACCTCACCATAAGACCAAGAACGAATTTTGTCGGGTGATGCTAGACCAACCGTGATGGCATCGAACTCATCATCATTTGGCATCGTCTGCTTGAACAGATCTGCAAGCAAGCTTTTCATGCAATTCTCCTGCAAAAAGGGGACACGGGCCTACGCTTGGCTTTAGCGCACGCCCCACCTCAATTATTTAGTTTCCAGATCCAAATCAATGGCCAGCGAGCGAATCTCTTTAACTAACACATTAAACGACTCTGGCATACCGGCGTCGATTTTGTGTTCGCCCTTAACAATGTTCTCATACACTTTTGTTCGACCAGTTACATCGTCTGACTTAACAGTGAGCATCTCTTGTAAGGTATAAGCCGCACCGTACGCCTCAAGCGCCCAAACCTCCATCTCACCAAAACGCTGTCCACCAAACTGTGCCTTACCGCCTAAAGGCTGTTGTGTAACAAGCGAATAAGGCCCGGTTGAACGCGCGTGCATTTTGTCATCAACCAAGTGATGGAGTTTCAGCACATGCTTATAACCCACCGTCACTTTACGCTCAAAAGCCTCACCTGTACGCCCATCATACAGTGTAACCTGCCCGGTTTCCGGAAGATCCGCCAAACTAAGCATGCTGTTGATTTCATCTTCTTCAGCACCATCAAAAACAGGCGTTGCAAAAGGCACACCTTTTTTAAGATTACCGGCCAGCTCAAGAACCTCGGCATCTGTCAGTTCAGAAAGATCTTCTTGCTTACCACTACTATTGTAAATACGGGTCAAGAAATCTCGAATATCCTTCACAGTCTCTTGGCGGCGGAGCATAGAATCAATCTTCTGTCCTAAACCTTTTGCCGCCCAACCCAGGTGAGTTTCCAAAATCTGACCAATATTCATCCGAGAAGGTACGCCGAGCGGGTTGAGCACAATGTCTGCCGTGGTGCCGTCTTCCATATAGGGCATATCTTCAATCGGTACGATCTTTGATACAACACCTTTGTTACCATGACGACCGGCCATTTTATCGCCGGGCTGCAAGCGACGCTTAACCGCCAAATAGACCTTGACCATTTTTTGCACACCTGGAGGCAACTCATCGCCTTGGGTGAGCTTTTTCTTTTTAATATCAAAAGCCAAATCAAAGTCTTTGCGAGATTTCTCAAGCGATTCTCGTGTAGCCTCTAGCTGAGTAGCCAAAGCTTCCTCTGCCATGCGCACATCAAACATGTGATAAGGGCTCTCTAGACTATCCAGATACTCTGCCGTCACCACTGTGTCTTTAGCTAGCTTTTTAGGTCCACCATTTGCCTTTTGTCCAATGATCTGACGGCGAAGACGTTCAAAAGCATCCCGCTCAACAATCCGCATCTGGTCAGCCAAGTCTATTTTGTAAGCGCGCAAGTGATCGTCAATGATAGATTGCGCCCGCTTATCACGCTCAATACCTTCACGTGTGAAGACCTGAACATCAATCACGGTACCATTCATACCAGAAGGCACACGCAGCGAAGTATCTTTGACGTCCGATGCTTTTTCACCAAAAATAGCCCGGAGTAGCTTCTCTTCCGGCGTGAGCTGTGTCTCGCCTTTTGGTGTAACTTTACCCACAAGTACGTCTCCAGCGCTCACCTCTGCACCAAGATAGACAATACCAGCATCATCCAAACGAGATAGTTGCGTTTCACCTAAAGAGGCGATATCTCGCGTAATTTCCTCAGGCCCTAACTTTGTGTCTCGCGACACAACGGTGAGCTCTTCAATATGGATGGAAGTAAAACGATCATCCGCCACAACGCGCTCGGAAATAAGGATGGAGTCCTCGAAGTTATAACCATTCCAAGGCATAAAGGCGACCAGCATATTTTGCCCTAGCGCTAATTCGCCAAGGTCTGTTGAAGCGCCGTCTGCAATGACATCATTTTTTGCGATGTGATCGCCAATTTTGACAATTGGCCGCTGATTAATATTGGTATTTTGGTTTGAGCGGGTGTACTTAATAAGGTTGTAGATATCCACACCCACTTCCCCGGCCAAAGCTTCATTGTCATTCACACGAATCACAATACGGCTAGCATCGACGTAATCAACTACACCACCACGCAAGGACTTAACCGCTGTACCCGAGTCAACGGCTACGATGCGCTCAATGCCCGTACCGACCAAGGGTTTCTCAGGGCGAAGACAAGGCACCGCTTGCCGTTGCATGTTGGCACCCATCAGCGCACGGTTAGCGTCGTCATGCTCCAAGAACGGAATCAAGGAAGCCGCAACAGAAACCACTTGCCCCGGCGCAACGTCCATATACTGAACCTGGTCTGCCGTTGCAAGCATGAATTCGCCCTTATTGCGGCAAGAAACCAAGTCCCCGGTGAGTACACCTTTGGCATCCACTTCTGCGTTAGCCTGGGCAATCACAAATTGGCCTTCTTCAATCGCAGACAAAAAGTCGACCTGCTCAGTGACTTTGCCGTCAACCACTTTACGATAAGGGGTCTCTAAAAAGCCATGCCGATTGGTATGCGTATAAACCGCCAAAGAGTTAATCAGACCAATATTTGGTCCCTCTGGCGTTTCAATTGGACATACACGACCGTAGTGCGTGGGATGCACGTCACGCACCTCAAAGCCTGCACGCTCGCGCGTCAAGCCGCCCGGCCCCAATGCTGAAACACGGCGCTTATGGGTAATTTCAGACAAAGGATTAGTCTGGTCCATAAACTGCGAAAGTTGGCTGGAACCGAAAAACTCTTTAATGGCCGCGCTAATCGGCTTGGCATTAATTAAATCATGCGGCATGAGGTTGTCAGACTCAGCTTGAGACAAGCGATCTTTGACAGCACGCTCCACGCGCACAAGTCCGGCGCGGAATTGGTTTTCTGCTAGCTCACCAACAGAACGAACACGGCGATTACCCAAGTGGTCAATATCGTCGATTTGACCGCGGCCATTACGCAACTCAACCAAAATGCCAACAACAGCCAATATATCGTCATTAACTAGGGTACCTAAGCCCTCTTCGCCTTGAGGGCCAACCCTTTCATAAAATGCACGCTGCCAGTGCGGAGCACGCTCCTCAACCTTCGTCGGATAAGCGCGACGGTTAAACTTCATCCGCCCAACAGAAGATAGGTCATAACGCTCTGGCAAATAGAACAGTCCTTGGAAAAGCGCTTCTACGGCTTCCTCAGTAGGCGGCTCACCAGGACGCATCATGCGATAAATTGCAACCCGGGCACTCCACTGGTCCACGGTTTCATCGATGCGCAAAGTTTGTGAAATATAAGCGCCACTATCCAAATCATTGATATAAAGCGTCTCAAATGCCTTTATCTCTGAGAAACGTAATTTGGCAAGAACTTCCTCAGTAATCTCATCATTAGCACGCGCAACCAATTCCCCCGTTTCTGGGTCAATAATATTTTTAGCCAACACCCGGCCCAAAATAAAATCATCCGGCACAGAGAAAAACTTAATACCCGCAGCGTCCAAATCACGAATATGTTTAGCGGTAATCCGTTTATCTTTTGCAACAATCACCTTGCCATCAGCATCGGTAATATCAAAGCGGGCAACATCCCCACGCAGGCGCTCCGGGACAACAGCAAATTCTGCGCCTTCTTCTTTAAGATGAACGCTATCGAAATCATGGAACGTTGATAAGATTTGCTCAGGCTCCATCCCAATAGCCCGAAGCAAAATTGTGACCGGCATTTTGCGACGGCGGTCAACACGGAAATATAAATAATCCTTAGGATCAAATTCAAAATCAAGCCAGGAACCACGGTAAGGAATAATACGAGCTGAAAAAAGCAGTTTTCCTGAGCTATGCGTTTTACCTCGGTCGTGCTCAAAAAACACACCGGGTGAACGATGCAACTGACTCACAATCACACGCTCAGTACCATTAATCACAAAAGAGCCGGTATTGGTCATAAGCGGAATCTCGCCCATATAGACCTCCTGCTCTTTCACCTCTTTAATGGTTTCTTTGGAAGCTTCTTTATCAAGAATCACCAAGCGAACCCGTGCGCGAAGAGGTGCCGCAAAAGTAAGACCACGTTGCTGGCACTCCACCACGTCAAAAACCGGCTCGCCCAACAAATAATGTACAAACTCTAAACGCGCATTACCAGTGTGACTGACAATTGGAAAAATAGAATGAAAAGCGGCCTGAAGGCCATGAACCGTCCGCTTCTCAACTGGCACACCCTCTTGTAAAAAGGACTGAAAAGACTCAATCTGAGTCGCCAGAAGATAAGGAACACTTAACGTGACAGGACGTTTAGCAAAGCTTTTACGAATACGTTTTTTTTCAGTATAGGAGTACGCCATGGAAGCTCCAGCGAAAAGTCAGTAGTAAACCTGACGAAGATGAGACAGGAAAAAACAGTCTGTTCCCAGTAATAATTCCACTACTTTAGACAGGCTGTTTTCCACTATTCCAACACAACAGTCAGAAAGCACGAAAGGGCTGACGCCCAAAAAGACGTCAGCCCCCGAGCAAATGGGCAAATTACTTGATTTCGACCTTTGCACCTGCGTCCTCAAGCTGCTTCTTAAGTGCATCAGCATCAGCTTTTGAAACGCCTTCTTTAATGGCTTTCGGTGCCCCATCAACCATGTCTTTAGCTTCTTTCAAGCCTAAGCCGGTTGCTGCACGAACGACTTTAATTACTTCAACCTTCTTATCGCCCGCAGCTGCTAGCACCACGGTAAATTCAGTTTTTTCCTCAGCGGCAGCGGCTGCGCCACCACCTGCAGCTGGAGCAGCCATTGCTGCAGCAGACACACCGAATTTTTCTTCAATTGCCTTCACTAAATCATTGAGTTCAAGCACTGTCATGCTATCTAGTGCAGACAAAAAAGCGTCTTTATCAAATGCCATGATATTTCCCTAACGAATATAAATTTTTAAAAAGTACTGTTGTTTAGCTTATGAGCTTAAGCGGCTGCTTCGCCCTTGCTTGCTGCCACAGCGCCCAAAACACGCGCCATAGAAGAAACAGGGGACTGCATTAAACCCAAGAGCTGCGATAGCAAGACTTCTTTGCTTGGAATAGAAGCCAAGGACTTTATGCCCGACTCATCCAGCATTTTACCGCTATAGCAACCCGCCTTAAGGACAAGCTTATCATTGCCTTTTGCAAAATCATTAAGAACACGTGCAGAAGCAACAGCATCGCTACTGATCGAATAAATCAGTTGCCCAACCATTTGATCTGCCAATGGTGCAAACGCAGTGTCTGCAACCGCACGACGTGCTAATGTATTTTTAACAACCCGCAAGTAAACGCCTTGCTCACGTGCTTTTGCGCGCAAGCTTGTAATTTCGCCCACTTCAATCCCACTGTACTGAGCCAGTACAATGGTTTGGGCACTTTTAACTTGCGCGGACACTTCGGCAACAACAGCCTTTTTGTCTTCGAGATTAAGACTCAAGGTCAGCTCCTTCAATTACGGGCAAGCACAAAATTGTACAAGCCCAAACACGGCAGCCCTCAATTCAGGAAAACTACGCTAAAACTCGGCGAGAAACCTGTCTTGGGTGAGCGCCATCTACGCCGGGGGGCAAAAAACCCATTAAGCTACGACACACAATGCGCCGCGACCCCTGCGGTCTTTGACAACCTCGTGAAGCCCCGAAAAAGCAGAAACCTCACGAGCCCAAAGTTCAAAAATAACCTAAAACCAATCAGGCTAAAATATTACGATGCCTGCTGCGCGGAAGCTGGCTCTACACGAACACCAACGCCCATCGTAGAACTCACTGCAATCTTACGCAAATAAACACCCTTCGATGCTGCAGGTTTTGCTTTTAGCAGTGCTTCTATTAAAGCGTTTGCATTCTGTTGCAATGCTTCAACACCGAAAGATGCACGTCCGATCGTTGCGTGAACAATGCCGGCTTTATCCGTACGATACTGCACCTGACCAGCCTTTGCATTTTTAACTGCAGTGGCAACATCCATTGTCACAGTGCCTACTTTAGGATTAGGCATTAAACCACGAGGACCTAGCACCTGACCCAATGCACCCACAACACGCATAGCATCCGGCGTTGCAATACATAAATCAAAATTAATATTGCCAGCCTTAACCTGCTCAGCTAAATCATCAAACCCAACAATATCTGCACCGGCAGCCTTAGCAACTTCAGCCTTTTCGCCTTGCGCAAACACTGCAACACGAACAGTCTTACCCGTTCCTGCAGGCATAACTACTGAGCCACGAACCAACTGATCTGATTTACGAGCATCAATACCTAAGTTAACAGCAATATCAACAGACTCGTCAAATTTAGCCGTTGCACACTCTTTAACTAAAGATAACGCATCAGTGATTGGATACAAACGTTCACGGTCAACTTTAGTTGCCAATAGTTTTGCACGTTTAGACAATTTAGCCATTTTAGACTCCCTCCACCGTTACGCCCATACTACGTGCAGAGCCAGCAATTGTACGCAAAGCCGCCTCCATATCCGCCGCAGTTAAGTCAGGCATTTTGGTTTTTGCAATTTCTTCGCACTGGGCGCGAGTAATCTTGCCCACCTTATCGGTATGAGGACGCTGAGACCCTTTATCGATCTTAGCAGCCTTCTTAATAAGGATAGAAGCCGGCGGCGTCTTCATAATGAAGGTAAAAGACTTATCCGCGAAAGCTGTGATCACAACAGGAATAGGCAAGCCGGGCTCAAGCCCTTGCGTTTTTGCATTAAACGCCTTGCAAAACTCCATAATATTTAAACCGCGCTGCCCAAGAGCAGGCCCAATTGGTGGGCTAGGGTTTGCTTTACCTGCAGGAACCTGCAGTTTAATATAACCAATGATCTTCTTCGCCATGTGGCAAAACTCCTATAATTGAGTCCAAACGCCCAATCTAAAGTGGGCTCCTCCCAAAAACCTTGCAAATGCAAGGCACCTTACCTTCAGGTTTTTTCAACCTGATTAAACTCTAATTCAACGGGCGTTGGCCTGCCAAAGATGCTAACAGTAACCTTTAGTCGACTCCGCTCATAATTAACTTCTTCAACCGTCCCGGGGAAATCACTAAACGGCCCTTCTTTGATACGCAAAACTTCGCCAATCTCAAAAAGCACCTTAGGCCGAGGCTTCTCGATGCCTTCTTGCATCTGCTGCAAAATTTTCTCTACTTCTTTCGCAGAAATCGGAACAGGCTTATTGCCAGTTCCGCCTACAAATCCAGAAACCTTAGGAGTAGATTTGACCAAATGCCAAGTCTCGTCATCGATCTCCATTTCCACCAGAACATAACCGGGGAAAAATTTACGCTCACTCTTACTTTTCTGCCCCCCCTTCATCTCAGTAACCTCTTCAACCGGGACAAGGATCTGGCCAAAACGATCTTCCATACCTGCGCGAGCAATTCGCTCAATCAAGGCCCGCATGACAGACTTTTCAAAACCGGAGTAGACGTGCAACACATACCAACGCTTTGCTGGAGCCGTTTCGCTCATTATCGCCTCCATCCTAAAAGCAGGTCATATATCAACCACTCGACCGTTTTATCCGCCATCCACAGAAAAATCGCCATGACAGAAGTAAAAGCAAAAATAACCAACGTTGTCTGAATAGCCTCCTTACGGGAAGGCCAGACAACCTTTTTAAGTTCACGCCACGCCTCTTTGGCAAAGACGACGAACAACTTTCCCTGCTCTGTAAAGTAGGCTAAGGCGGCACCCCCAAGGAGCCCCGCCAATACAAAAATCGAACCTATTGCTGGATTTTTAAAATTATAAAAACCTATCGCACCTGCGAACACCAGCAAAGCCGCAACTACTAATTTAATCTTATCCATTTAATGGCCGCGAAAAGAGTCAAAAAAACTTCGCCGGCAATAAGTGGCAGGGGCGGAGGGAATCGAACCCCCGACCTTCGGTTTTGGAAACCGGCGCTCTACCAATTGAGCTACACCCCTGCATCAGAAGCCAACAGACGTCCACAGATGCGGACGTCTAGCATAAACAACTAAAAACTACTCAATAATTTTAGCAACAACACCGGCACCGACCG
>RRZT010668691.1_pt1 | contig 14866 bp, 14 predicted proteins | sample 2165551 | NCBI WGS metagenome assembly RRZT01 (sample SAMN10456910, study PRJNA506462) | wastewater metagenome | biome: wastewater; feature: sludge; material: wastewater sludge; isolation source: wastewater sludge with Escherichia coli K12::gfp cells carrying plasmid... | place: USA: Moscow, Idaho... | reverse complement strand
GGTATGATCAGCCAGATCAGTACTACAATGATCGTCAGAAATACCGCCATGGCAAACGCTACCGATGCAGCCCGCATTTTCTGACACTGCTTATGTGTCAGTTCTTCTGACTTCTGTCTGCTTTTTTTATATAAAAAACGTTCAAACCATTTCATGATCGGATTGAGCAGATATGCCACGATCAATCCCACAATAATAGCCTGAAGACTTTGAAAAATCTCCTGAAAACCGGAAAATAACCCGTCAAATCTCAATACCACAAAAAAGATTGCGATACACACCATTACCACCAGAATGGCCGTCAGACCAATTGCCAGGTAAGGGCGGATATCAAGATTTACTTTCTTTTTCTCCGGTTGTTTCTGAGTTGCAGTATATTCTTTTTTTGTCTCTTCCTGCATGCTAAAACTGCCTTTCTAAAAATCCGGGAATCCGGTTGCAGACTCCACTGAAAATATGAAATAAGTATACCATACTTTTTCTGCACATAACAGAATTGTTCACAAAAAAATCAAAAAGAATCCCGTTTCCAGGATTCTTTTTGACTTTATTCATCAGATATTTTTCAAGTCGAACGCACGTGAGACTTGGTGCGTGATTCTGGTCAGCGAAAGCTGACATATTCTTCTCAGAATCACTGTACTCTACACTTCGTTTCTTTTCTGTTTGAGAATCTTAATCTCTGTAATAATTGATCAGGCAGCCTTTCAGAATAATGGTTCTCTCATCGTCTGTCAGATCACCCATTTTCAGTGTGAACGATTTTAACCCGCCGTCTTTTACCACGTATGCCTCGATATCTGTCAGCTTGTCCTCAATGGCTTTGCGTACATTCGGGACAAACAGATAATCACCGTTTGCAAATGGCAGGTCTCCTTCCGGAATCAGGAATGGAAGCATACCCCAGTTGATCAGGTTGGAACGGTAACGTTTTGTTGCATATTCATTTGCAATATTCGCCCATCCGCCTAATACTTTCTGACAGGAAGCAGCCTGCTCTCTGGCGGAACCGTCACCCGGTTTTACTGCAAAGATCGTACTTCCGATACCGAAGTTTTCACGGTTCAGATCCGGATATTTTGTCTTGATTGTCTCGATCACCGGTGCAAGTTCCGGTAATGCTTCCGTCGGTTTTTCACCATTGACTCTTGCTTTCTCTGCCTTCTGTACTTCTTTAGCACGTCCAACATATGCTGGGTCTTTTCTTGAAAGAGCAAATTCTGCAAGTCCTAAAGGATTAGAACGGTATGATGATGTCTCTCCTGATGGGATAAGTTCATCTGTTGTTGTAACTGGGTCGTGAATTTCTGATACAACCTTAATGATTAAGTTCTCTGGGAGTGCTACCATCTCTGGCCAGTCCTTAATATTAGGTCCAAACTGTATTTCCTGTTCTGGGTCTGCTACACCCTTGCTGTCAAATACTCTGTTAGCATATATAGCACTATCAAAATGATATGTTGGTCCTGTGAATTCTACATCACAATCTGTAGCTGCTGTAAGGAAGCCCTTATTAGCTGCTGTAGCTGCAATAGATCTTGCATCCATAAGTGCAACTGATGATATCTGTCCATTCTGTAACTTAGAACCTTCTCTGTTAGGGAAGTTTCTTGTAGAATGTCTGATAGAAAATGCGTTGTTTGCAGGAGTATCACCAGCACCAAAGCAAGGTCCACAGAATGCAGTCTTAACAATTGCACCTGTCTCCATAAGGTCAGCAAGACGTCCATTTCTTGCAAGCTCCATATATATAGGTGTACTTGCTGGATATACGCTTAATGTGAACTCGTCTGCACCTATTGAATGGCCTCTTAATATGTCTGCTGCCGCACAGATATTCTCAAATCCACCACCTGCACAACCAGCGATAATTCCCTGATCTACATAAAGCCTGCCATCTTTAATCTTATTAGTAAGCTTGAAGTCTACCTGTCCGTCAAGACTTACAAGTGCCTTCTTCTCTACATCTCTTAAAATATCCTCAAGGTTAGCATTAAGTTCATCAATAGTATATGTATTACTTGGATGGAATGGCATTGCTATCATTGGCTTAATCTTACTAAGGTCAACATATACAACTCCGTCATAATATGCGACACTGCCAGGATTAAGTTCCTTGTAGCTCTCGCTTCTTCCGTGTATATCATAGAATTCCTTAATCTTTTCATCAGTTCTCCATATTGATGAAAGACAAGTTGTCTCTGTTGTCATAACATCAACGCCAATTCTGAAATCAGCGCTTAAGTTAGACACACCTGGTCCAACGAATTCCATAACCTTATTCTTAACATATCCGTTAGCGAATACCTCACCTATAATTGCAAGTGCAACGTCCTGAGGACCTACGCCCTTCATTGGCTCACCTGTCATATAGATAGCTACAACACCCGGCATATTAATATCGTATGTCTTATTAAGAAGCTGTTTAACAAGCTCTGGTCCACCTTCACCCATTGCCATAGTACCAAGTGCACCATAACGTGTATGGCTGTCTGAACCAAGTATCATCTTGCCGCCTTCTGCAAGCATTTCTCTTGCAAACTGGTGAATAACGGCCTGATGTGGAGGTACATATATTCCGCCGTATTTCTTAGCACATGTAAGTCCAAACATATGATCATCTTCGTTAATTGTTCCACCTACTGCACATAAACTGTTGTGACAGTTAGTAAGTACATAAGGTATTGGGAACTTCTCAAGTCCTGATGCTCTTGCTGTCTGTATAATTCCTACGAATGTAATATCGTGTGAAGTCATCTTATCAAACTTTATCTTAAGCTTGTCCATATTATCTGAGGTATTATGTGATTTAAGAATTCCATAGGCAATTGTATTCTTTGCCGCCTCTTCACTTGTGATATTACTGCCTGTCTTAGCAGCTACCTGTGCTAATGCTGTCTGGCTATCTTCAATAATTTCTGTTCCATTAATGAGATATGCCCCACCTTTGCTTAACTTAACCATTGATTATTGTTCCTCCTGAATATTATATATGTTATTAAACATCTAGCTATTAATTATATGCTTATATTTTATAAATAAGGTGTAACCTTATTCTTTATAGCATTAATAACATCTTCTTTAGCTTCTCCCGGCTTCCAGCCTACATTAACTGTATCATTCTTATATCTAGGAATGATGTGCATATGAAAATGGAATACCGTCTGGCCTGCTGCCTCGCCATTATTCTGTACTATATTAAGTCCTTCATAATCCAATGACTGTTTATATGCTTTGGCAATCCTTGTAGCAACCTTAAATACATGAGCTGCTGTATCTTCGTCCATAGAATATATGTCATCATAATGGTTCTTTGGAAGAATTAAAACGTGTCCATCTGATGCAGGACCTGCATCAAATATAACTTTTACAATATCATCCTCATATAATGAATTAGTTGGTATGTCTCCATTAGCCAGCTTGCAGAATATGCAATCATCTTTTTTCATAGAGCATATCTCCTCCCATTTATTATTTACTTATTTTATGTTTCAGTATATACTCGTATAATAACTTAAAGCAAGGTGGATTACAATATTATTTGCTTTAAAAGACAAAAAAGTACAGCCAAATGGCAGAATGGGGATTGTAATGCTAACTTTTAACGAATATACAACTATATCCAATAACTGTAGTGATAATAAACAGTTATCTGATGCAATTAACAGCGTATGCAGTGCCGCCCTTGAAGAAAGCTCTGTAATCTCTCACGAAATCAAGAACCAGGCAGCCTATTTAAAAACCTGCTACCAGCTTCTTTCAAGCCGCAATGATGAACTTCGCAGTAACAAATTCTGGAATAATATGGGTTCAACAATAGATGAACTTGTTAATTATCTTGAAAGAACATCTATCTACAGATACAGCTTCAAGCAAAGCGAAACGGTAAGCTGTACTCTATCTGATATCATTAACAACATTAATGAATATATCAAATCAAGATACAATGGTCTTATAGCCCTTGATACTTCTGATATCAGCCTGGAATGTAGTTCAGCTTCAATATATGCCAGCTCTCATTATCTTAATATTGCCTTAAAAGAAATCATTGATAATGCTTACGAAGCCGCCAGTGAGCGTAACTGTAACAATTGTATACTTATATTGTCCGCTATAATGTCACCTGACATTAAAGATAAGCTGATTCTTTCAATAGGAAGTAATAAAACCAATAACGGCAGCTCTATTTACCAGCCTGACAATATCAGCTCCTGCATTAACAATGACATTAATGATAATAACTGTAACAGACCTGGACTTAAAAGTAAGCTCTGCAAGCCTTTCTACACAACACACAAGGGGCACACTGGTCTTGGTCTTTCAATTGTGAACCAGATATGCCTTTTAAGCGGCATTGACTGGAATATCATATCCGATAATGATGTAGTAACTACAGTTTTCGCTTTTAATCTTCAAAATTAAATACTTCGTCTAACATTCTTAATGTTCTGAAATTACCTTTGGCTGTCATATCTCCAGTCATAAATGCCCTGTGGAATGTAATTCTCCCCTGAACTATGCGGTCAAAGGTTTCTTTAGACATTTTACCAATAACATCAGCTTCCATATCCTGACCAAACTCTACTGTAAGATTGCTTCCCTGAACATTAACTATAATATTCTTATCCTTATCGCTTATCATAAACATATACCTGCCATTATAATTAAGCTGTGGCTTAAAATGATTTCTGAATACGCTAAGATAATAATCATCTCCACCATTCTGTTCATCACTAAGAAGTTCTTTATATATGCTTGCAAGTGACTCTATATCCTCTTTCTGTGTCTTAACAAATTCATCATCAGATGCATACTTAGATAGCTGTTCACTCTCCTGAGGTGTGAAATTAACAACCTCTTTAATAACATTCTTTCTTATAGTCTGACTGCTTGAAGGAAGATTTCTTAAGCCCTTTTATATGGCACTGTATATATTTTCAGCATATTTTTCGATTATCTCTGTATATTCGTTATTAAATTCAAAATCTGTTGTATCGTCTACATAAGCACTTAATGACTCGCCTACAACTCCACCTATTATCTCCCACGAATTGCTGAGTGCTGTAACAACTTCACGTTCTCCATATGCTCTTGACATAACCACCGGAAACATATACGTAGATGATGTTCTGCTCTTGTCTGCATATAGCCAGCAGGAGTCAAGAAGTGTCTGCATATAGCCTCCCATACCAACCCACTCAACTGTAGTAGCAAACACAACTCCGTCTGCCTCAACTACTGACTGCGAAAGAGTTGTAATTGTATTCTTTATCTCATAAAGATTATACCTTGTAACGTGAACATTAAGTTCCTCTAACACTTCCTGGATTCTGTTAATAACGACAATTGTCGGGTCATCTACAAGACCTCGTCCACCATAATATATGTTTACATTCATATAATTAATATCCTCCCAAATATACCTGTTATCAATTAAGCTTTCCGATAATTGTAACACAAGTATTAGATTTTGGCGACATTTACTGTACTGACTTTATACACTTACTTTATACTATACTTACTTTGAACTCATACGCCGCAAACTTTAATATATCTCCATTATTAATATTAACTCTTGTATGCACCTTCAGTCTCTCACCATTAATATAAGTACCATTAGTCGAATTCATATCCTCTACAAAGAAACCTTTATCGCCATACGAAAAACAGGCGTGAAGCTTACTTATAACCGGATTGTCTATGTATACATCAGAAGCTTCCCTGATGCTTCCAACTGTGCAGGGAAACTTACACAGACCAATGGTATTATTAACATTATCATATTCTCCATTATCAGGTCTTACATCAGGAAACAAATCATCTGTCAGACCTTGAAGGCAAAGCTTATTATTCTTATTATCTTCTTCTGCCAGTGATTTAAGATAGTCACTTAAAAGAATTGTATGCTCACATTCTTCTGCCCTATTATCTACATTTCCCTCATTATCTTTAATAACCTCTGCCGTTACAAGCTTATTATCAATCTCCTCGTTAAGGTCAAAACGATACGGAATTTCGTTGACATTTTCTGACTTCGCCTGCTTTAAATCTCCAACAAGCACACCCGCCTTATCTGCAATATAGAACAACACAATTCCAGCTATAAGTAATGCTGCCGATACAACTGTATCCAGCTTTACAACCGCATAACTACGAAACAAAAGACTTGCCGCTGAGTTATATAACAATAAAACTGCCGCTGCCTTTAATATAAGCTGTGTCTTTTTGTCAATGCTTTTATTATGCTCTTCAACACCAACTGGCTCCGGTCTTACCGCTGATAATATCTTCCCATTAGCATATGGTCTTTTATCTTTAATATCTGTATGCGGCTCATCAGCACTGCTTCCCTTATTAATATTTCTTTGGGAACTAAAATCCGGTACACTATCCGATTTTCTTCGGAATTTAGAATTGACGGTGCTCTCATTATTATTTACACCCCTGCAATTTACCACACTATCAGCATTATTGAGAACCTTAGAGCCTGCCATTCCCTCTGTATTATTGATAATATTAGAATACTCACCACCCTCCGCCGTATTATCAGAACCACTTTTATCCACCGAATTACTTTCATCTTCATTATCTTCAAATAACTGCATAAGATTATATGGTGTGTAATCTCTTACGAGAATTCTCTGGTACGCTTCATAGAATTTTACAAGTCTTATTTTTTCAATTGAATGGTCAAATCTTTCTAATATATATTCATACAGGCTTCGCATTTTCCCATAAAAATCCGTATTATTATCCAGCAGGGAATACATAAAATACACTTTCTTATCTACTAAAGAAATATATATACATCCTGGGTCTAATATTACACGATCAAGATTAAGCATATATTCATTTACAACTCTTGCCATCTTAGATATGTTGCCAAGCAATGACTGCACATCAGACATATTAACCTTGCCATATTCAAGCAATGTGCTTAACTGCTGTTTTGAAGTTATATCATAATATATACATTTTCTTGAATTAATCTCGTTAATGGAAAATTGAAGAAAATAATCAGGCCTGTTTCGCATAAGCATTTTCATCTCATACTCAACCAGCTCATTGCTATCAGTTATATCAACCACCGCATAACTTATATTATTATTTCTTTCATATTTAATGCTTAAATCCTCACCACAATACTGGCTCATTATCCAACCACCTCCATAAGAGCATTTGTCTTTCGTATCAACCGGGCATTATCTATTTTATTTACATTTTCACTAATATTACATATATCTGACATACCTGCGTAACTTCCTATAACCGGAAAACTGGCACTACACACTATGCTTTCGTCCTGTTGATATACCCTGTCATCATATATATTTATATCCCGAAGGAACATAGTCCTGTCTGCCGCATACCTCTCTCCTCTTTTTATCAGCTCTTTCCTTGCAGTAATATCACTTTCCTTTTCATACTCTATCGATATCTGACTCACCATATTCCTTATGATTATCCTATCGTGCATATAAATCCCAACACTTATCAGTGCAATAATTATCATTGTAAATATCGGAACAATAATTGCATTTTCTACTACTTTCATACATCTCTCCATTTCTTAAACACTGACAACTGTTACTGTAATAAAGTTCTTAATATAGTTCCACCACCAATAACACAACACACTAATGACACCAACAAAAATGGTATATATGGCATAGACGTCCTTAGCTTCATTCTTCCTCCTGCTATCAACGTTCCCCCGGCGATAATTATTAGAAACATAGATAACAACACTGTCTGTATCGTTATATACATTCCTGTAAGCACAGTTATATATGATATTACTATTGCATCAGCCTCACCTGTTATATGTGTGATCCGTGCAATAATATAAAGACCTGCTCCTATAATAACTGCCGGAATATAATAATCTCTAATCAATAAATGTAGTTCTAATTCACTTCCATCAATAACGTCTGCTAAATGCAGCATAATAATACCAGCTCCCATAACCACAATACTTATAATGTTAATCTTTCTTCTTTTTATATCTGCGTATGACATCGCCGCAAGCCATATAATCAAATATAATGTCTTTAACATCTGCTCCCCCCTGTCTTATTCCTGACACTTTTCGCACAACCTGCGGTCACTGACACTGTCTTTACTGACTTTCTGAATATTTCTTTTAAGTTCTGTACAATTACGCGAGCTGTGGTATCTTGTCCCATATAATGTATAATAAATTGATGTTGTATCTTTTGTCTGTCCGCAATGTTCACACGAATAATATTTAGCACCCGAAGCATTCCTTAAAACATCCATACATGACCTGTCAGCCTCCAATATGTATCTTAACAAATATGTACATTCCTTATCAGTATGATATACTTCGCCCCCGGCTGTAATGTACACATATTCTTTATCTGACACATTTCCTGCAAAATTATCTTTATCCTCCCCAAGCCACGCATTTATCCTCTTTCTGTCGGTAACTCTTATTGTAGACAGACCAAATATATCAAAAGGATTTTTGATACTGTATGTAAGCTTTATATCTATAACTGAATTGTTATTTAATATCTTAGAACTCATAAACATAATTCCGGCATTACCACCCATTATGTTATGGTCAGCAGCATAATCTGTTCCTATCTCGTCTATAAGCAGTCGTCTTATTGTCTCTGCCACCATTCCCTTTGGGACATTTCCACTATTTTCATAAACATATACATAGCCTGCACATTTTCTTAATGTCACATAAAAGGCATTGTTGATGTGGATTCGCACTGCTATAACCTGCATAATAAACATAATTGACATAACAGCATATATAAACAGAGGAATTACAATTGCTCCCTCCACACTTGCCGAAGCATTTAAGTTATGTGCCTTGCTACACTTTATGGTTCTTGATAATATTCTATTAATTACTGGCGTTATTAAATTCCTGTAGTTATGGATTGTCCGCATAATACTATGCACTCCATTTTCTTTTTTCTGCGGGTAAATCTTATCTTTCCTCCCTTCTTAAATATAATCAACCAACTTATTCTGTGTAGAAAGGCACATTTGCTAAATATAACTGTATGACAGCTTCTGCCTGTACACACTGCCTGTTCCATTCATCTTAAAATGTGCAGCTCCGAAAGCTGCATATATGTAATTCTTCATTCTGAATCCGCTGTGCCCATACATAATCATTCTTAATTCCATTAATGCTGCAATGCGGTAATTTCTGTCCGATTTGTTCATAAACATAATTAACAGCTTTAAATATTCTTTATAACCAATACCATTATCCCTGCCATTTTCCTCAACTTTATTATTATTCACAGCCTCATATGATGTAATATTATTTATCAGGGATTGCAAATTCAGCTTTTCATCTACTAATGAACTTAGCTGTAATATCCAGTTATCCCTGTTCTTAATAAGAGCTATTGTTTCTCCTGCCAGCAATTTTCTTAACTCAACTATAGATTCAGCGTATGCCCATATCGAAACAATAATGTACTGCACAAGCCTGACTGCCAGATCACAGCCAGTAACTCCCACCAGTGCCGCCGCCAGCATATAAGCCTCTGACATCTTATCCTGTGAACTTATAAGATAAGATAGGTTAACACCCTCTCTTATAACAGCTAACTGATTAATTACCTTGTATACATTCTTTCTGTCATTATGTTCACCTCCAATAATATATTCCATTTCATAATCTAATAAAGCACTGCTTCCTGCTCTGTCATTATCACCCGGTGATGTGTCCGTATAACAGATAAAATGCTTCGCAACATATTCCGTGCTTAATACATTTTTCTTTAATGTATCTTCATTCCTGCTTGCTTCGATGCTTCTTTTTATTTCATCTTTATTTATAAAAGAAATGTCACGGCTCTTAATGTATTCATCTGCAAGCTCCTGTATTTCTATATATTTGTTAGAAATCCTGCCTTCTGTCACAGTCTCACAAATTCCTGACTTCAGGTATTCATACAACTGCCATACTGCATTTAACGAAGTATTAATCTGTTCTTTCTGTCTATCTTCATACTGCATATCACCATCATCAGACTGCTCTAACATATCAGCCAGATCCTTTTTTAAGTTTTCATTATCTTCCATAAACTGCTCAGAATATGCCTGTGCCTCACTTAAATTTTCACCACATCTAACATACTTACATTCATTATCAGCTTGAACAGACTCTTGTTCTTTATCATTCTGGACATTCTCCTGTTCTTCGCCACTTAGAATAGACTGTTGTTCTTTATCAAGCACATTGCTATACATTCCATATTCCATAGCCTTAACAATCTGCTCCTCGACACCATATCCCTCATTATCTGTCATATACGAAAACATATTAAAAGCACAATCTGATAAGCTTATATCTGGTGAATAACTGCTTATATTTTCGTTAATATAACTGCACAGTTTATTATTGAGTATGTCCGATTTATTCAATGCAAATATATTAAAATCTTTAAGCAGCTGGTTATTATAACTTGCAAATACTGACTCCTCCGACAACCTGCAGCTCTGTTTAACAACAGTATAATACCCTGATTGCAGTGATGACTTAATGCACGTTGTAATCAGGGAAATCACAACCATTAATACCATTGCCGCCATAACTGTCAATTGTGCCGGCAATGATATATGTAAAATGTCCTTATTACACATATCACTGCTCATACCACAACCAGCATTATATATATTATGGACATCACAATTAACAGCATTATGTATATTATTGACACCATAACTAACAGCATTATTACCCCTACTGACAGCTATCATATTTTGTTAGCCTGGGAAGTCATCTTTGATAAAAGCTTATTGACTAATGATGTTATCTGGCTTTTAAATATTATTACAAGGCCAATCAGAACAACTGTAATAAGAACTATTTCCACAACACCCATTCCATCTTCTTCATTCCAGAATTTCTTAACTGACTTTATTATTACATTTTGTGCTATTCTATTTCCCATATTTATCCTCTTTTCTGCGTGCATTTCTTTCTAAAAATTATACATTTTCCTAAAAAGCATACATTTCCTCCCAAAAATTATACATTTTCCTACAAGGCATACATTTTCTCCTTAAAGTTATGTATTGCTTCCTGAAAGATTAGTATCCTGCACGCAACGATACCAATCTTCATATAAATAGAACTTCTACCTGTTCTTGTAACTTATTCTTATGACCTGTCCTGCATTTTTACACCTGAAAGCTTATGACTGCTGGCACCATAACAATTATCATTACCACTATCAACAGCATAAACATAGGCATTAATAATCTTGTTGCTGCCTCCTCTCCTTTCTTAACTGCAAGGCTCTTTCTTTGTTCAAATGCATCATAGGATTCCTGATATAATAATTCTTTTAACTCTTTTGTTCCTTTCTTTATATTAGTCTGTAATAGTGATGCTAATTTCAGGTATTCTCTTGTCTGACATCTATGTCCGAATTCTTCATAAGCCTTATATTCACTTATACCTGACTTTATCTGGCAATCTGTTATATACATCTGCTCATACACAATTCTCTCATCTTTAGCACTTTTCTTTTTCCTCATATAATCTTCTATCATCTTCTCCCACGCCCTGCGTACTGTCATTCCTGCACCAAGCAGAAGCGTAAGCTTGGATATAACCTCTGAATAGTCATACTGTAACTGCTTCTGCCTAAGCTTTTGTTCCTCTTTAGCTTTGGTTTTCTTCTTGTAATAAATAAGCACTATAACAGCAATTACAATCATAGCTGCAAATAAAAGATTATTCTTACTTCCTGTCTGTGATTGCACATAGGCATATGTAACACTGGTGTTGTTTATTGTATCCGGCAGTTCTATAACAGCTTTATCCTCATTTTCATTTAATGCGTTGTCTATAATTCTTTTAAGTGTCTGCTTATCTGTCGTTAGCATACTATGCGGATTTTCCCCTAATGATTTAACATTAATATCTATTACTCCGTTTCTTGTATAATCTTCATACGACATTACATAATTCAATGCTGTTTCTACACTTTCACCTGCACCAATATTTTCGTTATATACCGTTCCGTCATAATCTATAATCCGGTAATCTTCCGGATATATATGTATATTGACAATCCCATTACATAAGCTGTCAGGGAACTGAATTGACATAACAATATTATCCAGTGAATCATTATCTTTTTGCAAAATATCCAGCAATTCATCATATGCCCTGTCAAAGCAGGACATCGTTTCCTCATAAGTCATCTTTCTTGGACTAATAACTGTATCTATGCTTATAGTAGTTCCACTATTCTCATCTTTAACGTCAAGCGTTATCTGTTCAGGTTCTTCACCCGGCTCTGGTCTTTTTATTTCCATTTGTACACTCCACTTATCTTATATATTAAATCACTCCTCATATTATCCACCTGCCGTATCATATGTATCATATATTTATGTCTGTTATTTTCTGTGCCAGCATAACTGCGGCGGCATATATCAGAAGGCATATTGTCATAACTATAATTCCCATAACATTGCCATAAAGAACATCAATATATTCAGGAGATGTTAATCTAAGATATAATGTAATCACCAGCGGCATACATACCATAACTCTTTGCTCAAGCCTCTTTCCTGTAATTATTGTATCTATCTGCTGCTGGACTTCTGCCTTTTCGTGAATTATATGCGAGGTCTGCTTTATAATTCCTATTACATCACCTCCGCTCCTTTTCGCATATCTGAATATTTCAGCAAAATATTTTATGTCATCCAGATTGGTACTTGCTGCATAATCGTCTAATATATCTTCAAGATTTTCATTTCTTCTTATTCTGTTCACAATCATATTAAAATCTGCAACAATTACTGCATTTTGTCCATACAGCATAACCAGTTCCTGCAATGCCTCTGCAAATGAATTCTCAATTGAGTAACCCGTATTCAACGCAAATGAGACTGCCTGCATCCCATCTCTGAACTGTCTTATAAGCTCATTATCCTTCTGATACCTTTCATTAAACCTCTGCTTTTTAATATGATAAATAACATAAGGGCTGAATATTATTACTGGAATTAAACTATCATAAAATACATAAGAAACAGCAGTTACTATCAATACTGCCTGCAAAAGATAAATGTAATCATTCCTACCAGATAGATGTGCCCGTTTAATAAATTTATTAAGATTTACATTGCATTGTTCCTGTGTCTTTTGACCACTCAAGCTTTTCAGTATTCTTAAGGCTGTTATTCTGTCTTTTAAGTGTGCCAATAATATTTCCATTTTTATCTTCGCCCTCCTCAACGTACTTATATAATGGAACAAGTTCAAATTCATTATTCTTATAACCACATACTTCTGTAATCTCCCATACCTTTCTTGTCTTATCCCTCATTCTTTTTAAATGGACAATTATGTCTATTGCAGAAGCAATCTGCCTGTCAATAGCTTCTGCTGGCATATCTATTCCCATAAGAACCATTGTCCTTAATCTTGTAAGCATATCCTTAGAACTATTACTGTGTCCTGTTGACAGGCTGCCATCGTGTCCTGTTCCCATTGCCTGTAACATATCAAGAGCCTCCTCACCTCTTGTTTCACCTACAATTATTCTGTCAGGTCTCATTCTTAGGCTTGACCTTATAAGATCTCTTATTGAGACTTCATTATCACATTCCATATTGGACTTTCTTACTTCAAGTCTTACAAGATTGCCAACCCCCTGGATCTGCAATTCAGCCGAATCTTCAATTGTAATAACTCGCTCATCTTTGGGAATAAAATTAGACAGTGCATTAAGAAATGTTGTTTTACCACTTCCTGTGCCACCAGAAACAAATATGTTGTAACGGCATTTTACAAGTAATTCAAGAAAATCTGCCGCTTCCTTAGTTATAGAACCTAACTCAATTAATCTGTCAATATCTATTGGCGTATCATAGAATTTTCTTATCGTTATGACTGGTCCATCTATGGCTATCGGCGATAATACCATATTCACTCTTGAACCATCAGCCAGCCTTGTATCTACAATAGGTATCGCTTCATTAATTGTCTTATTCGACATCGCCGCTATTCTCTGTGCTATATCTTCAAGCTTCTCTCTGCTTTCAAATTGTTTATTCCATTTAGTTATCCTGCCTTTCTTCTCAATAAATATATCTTTATACCCATTAATCATTATCTCTGTTATATCATCATCTTCCAGTAACTCCTGTAATATATCAAGACGTTTAATTGAATTATAAAGCTGCTGCCTTAAAAGTTCCCTGTTATGGACAGATATAGCCCTATGCTGTGAAATCTCATATATACATACATCTATTACCTTATACAAATCCTCATCGGACACGTCCAGATTAATATCAAGCTTTTCATAGACTTTTTGTTTTAATTCAAAGAATAATTCTTCCATAATGCCTGCTATTCATACTTACTCCCTATGCTATGCTTAACTTCTTCTATGTCATTTCTACACCATATCTAATAAAGAACTTACATAACCATACGCATCTGTATACATAATTCTTTTAAGAAAACCCTCATCCATTGTATCCTTCATCTTAAGATTAATTCTCATCATTCTGTCAACAATAGCTTCCTTCCCGCTTTCAATAAAATATCTTTTCAGATTATTAAATCTGCAATTCTCTATATAATCTCCACTGTCAGATATATATACATTACTGCATCTTCCCATAATGCTCCAAGGCTTGTTAATTCCCTCTGATATATTAACAACAATATAATCATATTTTAAATTATGTGCCAGCTCATCCAGCAGACCACTTATAAGCCTGTCATTAACATACGATATATCATCAGCACATACCACAGCCGGTATATAGTCAAATAACTCATTCGCCTTTATACATTCTCTAATCTGCTGTGTAAAATGCTCTCCTGCCTGCT
>RRZT012398912.1_pt1 | contig 14868 bp, 12 predicted proteins | sample 2165551 | NCBI WGS metagenome assembly RRZT01 (sample SAMN10456910, study PRJNA506462) | wastewater metagenome | biome: wastewater; feature: sludge; material: wastewater sludge; isolation source: wastewater sludge with Escherichia coli K12::gfp cells carrying plasmid... | place: USA: Moscow, Idaho... | reverse complement strand
CGTTTGATAGTGGTACCAGGTATTGGCTTCAGAGCTAATTTTAACCGGTGTGCTGAACTGGGTGCCGTTGTCGGAATGGCTGAAAAAACTGGTACTGGATTGTTTATCATCAGCAAAGTAGAGTACATACACTCTCCCTGTCCGATCAACGGCTAGGGTGGGCGGATTTTCATCCCATGCATGTATTGGCATGTCTGTCGAGTTAACGCGAACCGGTTGACTGAAAGACTTGCCAAAATCGACTGAATAATCAACAGAAATGGACTGCTGCGCAGAAAGAAGGCGCCATAGTCGCCCATCTGGCCCAAATGTCGCTGCAGTATAGATTTTTTGTTCAGGCAGTAATTTTTCGGTTTCAGCAGCCAGATTATGCGATAAAGCTAGTAATAATAGAGTGCTGCATAACGAAGCAAAATGATTCATGTGAGTATATTTTGTGTAGTCGCGGCTCAGAGTTAACCCCTCCTGCTTGCTTGGAACAAGTATAGTAAGAGAAGTACATCAATTAAAAGAGTGTGAGGGAGATCCCTGTTTCAATTTACACTACCTCAATAGAAAGAAATCCTGAACTAAAAGTAGGTTTAATTGATAATTGCCTTGAGCATGGTTTCGAGCGTCTCGCCCGATACAGAGCCACTGACACCGACACGTTGGTGATCTTTGTCGAGAAAATAGGTGCGAGGTACTTCACCATACCATTGGGGGTCAATTTCATAACGTAGTTTTTGGGGGTTGGCGTCAGCAAAGATCCAGTTATCCGCATTATTCAGTTCATTTCCAGTCAGTATAGACAGCGCTTGATTAGAAGCTGAAGCATCATCAGTTGCTAGCAGGGTCAGGTTAATATCCGGCATTTTTTTTCGAAGCTCACTAAGTAATGGCATCTTTTTTTTGCACGAGGTGCAGTTGATAGACCAAATCAGCAATACGAATGGTTTGTTGGCATATTCATTCAGTAATTGTTGATAGCTGCCTGAAGTAAAATGCTTCAAGTCAATCTGTTCAGCGTGAGCAGGGAAGGCAATGCTGCATGACAAGAATAGTAAGTAAGTAATTAGAATTTTAGGTGACTTCATGATGATGATGCCTCTTAATATTTGCGATATCGGGATCCCTAAGTATCAAAATTTTAATGTGAAATTGTGTAAAACCAGGTTACTTGATCAGTGTTGCTATTTGCGAACAGGGTATAAAAAACTATCCGTCAATTCCTCTATGCCATGATTATCTACAAAATTTGATTGTTTGAACATGCGACTAATTGTCGCAGTTTCTTTTGTTCGGAAGTTGTCGGCGATTACTGAAGAGTAATGCAGGTGAAAGGGTGAGGTAAGGGTTGATTTTATTCTGTAAACGAGACAATGAAATTTAATTCGCATAAGTTATTAAAAGAAATATTACCCCCAGAATCTAGATACTATTTCTGGGGGTTTAACTCGAATGCCTGCAGATATGCCGCAATTTTATTTTTTCAAGGCATCACATTGATCAAGAAATGCTTGTCGTGCAGCTTCGTCGTCCTTCAAATCAGAAAGTGAGGATTCCAATCCTTTTCCTGCACAATTTACCGAACTTGCTTCGGGCACTCCACCGCAACCGAACAGAGCGAAACAAAGGCCAATCATACAAACGATGCTATATTTTTTAAAATTCATCTAAAATCTTCCTTTATAAAATATTCGTTATGGCTTGATGGTGATATCCGATTTTTTAATCGTTTGACGTCGGCTCGGCCACACGAACCTAACGATTTATTTTACCTGAATCCATGCTTTTTGTATTTTTACTATGTTTTGAACCATACGGAGCGCACTGATGACGCATCAAATTAGCTGTAGCTTTGTGCATTGCTACTCGGTATATTGCGCTTACGCTTAATGCGCTCAGCAATCTAAAAAGCCAAACCAAAATATGATAATCTGGCGTCAAATCTGTATACTTCGTAATATTTTGAGAGATTCCTATCGACTATAAGCAGTATTCAAACCCACTGGAGCCGGCCAATGAAGTTTTCGATTTACCGCTATGATCCCGATAAAGATGAAAAGCCTTACATGCAGGATTACGACGTTCAGTTGGCAGCGACCGACAAAATGCTGCTGGATGCGTTATTGCGTATCAAATCGATTGATGACAGTTTGAGTTTACGCCGCTCCTGCCGCGAAGGTGTGTGTGGATCGGACGCGATGAATATCAACGGATGCAATGGATTGGCGTGCATTACACCAATTAAAGGCCTTAAAGATCCGGTGGAAATACGTCCATTACCTGGATTGCCGGTTATTCGTGACTTGATCGTGGATATGACACAATTTTTTCAGCAATACCATTCGATTAAGCCTTACTTAATCAATAATGATCCGCCGCCTGAGACAGAACGGTTGCAGTCACCGGAAGAAAGAGCTGCTTTGGATGGTGTCTATGAGTGCATTTTATGTGCATGCTGCACAACAGCGTGTCCTTCCTTCTGGTGGAATCCGGATAAATTTGTCGGGCCAGCAGGATTGTTGCAAGCTTATCGTTTTCTAGCCGATAGCCGCGATCAAGCAACTGCTGAGCGATTGGATAATCTGGAAGATCCTTATCGGCTGTTTCGCTGTCATTCCATCATGAATTGTGTAGATGCGTGTCCTAAAGGTTTGAATCCTACCCAGGCGATCGGCAAAATCAAGGACATGATGGTCAAGAGAATGGTATGAAAGAATTCGAGCGTGCATGCTGGCGCTGTCGGCGTGGTATGCTTGAGTTGGATATCGTGTTGCAGCGATTTATGGATCATAATTACCGGCAACTTGATGAAACGGGATTACTGCAATTTGAACGATTATTGGCATTGCCGGATAACGATTTATGGGATCTGATCAGCGGAAAGCAAGTTAATTGCAACACGCAGTGGCGGTCGGTATTGGAATTACTGCAAAAGAGCTAGGTTTTGAGTGTTATTCGTTAACACTATCAACCTACTAACCATGCATACTGATTAATATTGCAATTTGTGGAGAGGTATTATGGCACAAGAAGGCACAGCGACTCTGAATTTGAATAATGGTAGCGACCTTATCGAGCTGCCGGTTTTATCCGGAACCATGGGGCCGGATGTGATCGATATTCGTAAGTTGCACGCGCAGAGTGGCTTGTTCACTTATGATCCCGGTTTTTTGTCGACAGCCAGTAATAATTCCGCAATTACTTTTATTGACGGAGATGAAGGCATTTTGCTGTATCGCGGCTACCCGATTGAACAATTGGCATTGCGTTGCGATTTTATCGATGTGTGTTACTTGTTGTTGCAGGGTGAATTGCCAACGCTTGGGCAAAAATCGGAATTTGATCTTACAATAAAAAGCCATTCCATGCTGCATGAGCAACTGGTGAAATTTTATAGTGGTTTTCGTCGCGATGCCCACCCGATGGCGGTAATGGTCGGAGTAGTTGGTGCTTTATCGGCTTTTTATCATGATGCTTTGAATATTTCCGATCCGGTGCATCGTGAACAGTCCGCATTACGGTTGATTGCAAAATTGCCAACGATTACTGCCATGGCGTATAAATACAATATCGGGCAGCCGTTTGTTTATCCACAAAATAACTTGAACTATGCCGAGAATTTCTTGCGCATGATGTTTTCTGTGCCGACAGAAAAATATGAAGTCAACCCGGTGATTGTGCGCGCATTGGATCGCATATTAATTTTGCATGCAGACCACGAACAGAATGCTTCCACTTCAACCGTGCGCTTGGCGGGATCCAGCGGTGCCAATCCATTTGCCTGTGTTTCTGCCGGTATTTCTTGCTTATGGGGGCCGGCGCATGGCGGAGCAAACGAAGCTTGCTTGCGTATGTTGGAAGAAATCGGCGATGTTTCGCGCATTGATGAGTTTATCCAACGTGCAAAAAACAAAGAAGATAATTATCGACTTATGGGTTTTGGACATCGCGTCTATAAAAACATGGATCCGCGGGCAAAGTTGATGCGCGAAACGTGTCATGAAGTTTTGAACGAATTGGGATTGCAGAATGACCGATTGTTTAAACTTGCGCTACAACTCGAAAAAATTGCACTCGAAGACGATTATTTTATCTCGCGCAAGCTTTATCCTAACGTCGATTTTTATTCCGGCATCGTGCAACGTGCATTAGGTATTCCAACCAGTATGTTTACTGCGATTTTTGCGATGGCAAGAACGGTTGGCTGGGTGGCGCAATGGAGCGAGATGGTTTCTGATCCCGATTATAAAATCGGGCGTCCACGTCAGCTATATACCGGCTCAGCCATGCGGGATATTCCCGATTCATTTTCCCAAAAATAGTTTTTTTAAGACTGTCATTTTATGAATAAGCCGTTGATGGAAGAAACTCTTTTGTTTGGAACTAATGCGAGTTTCATAGAAGCGGTTTATGAAGAATATCTGCACAACCCTCATTCTGTTACATTAATGTGGCGAGAATACTTCGATAAGTTGGCCCAGCAACCGGAACACATGGCCAGTAAGGCATCAGACACTGCTCCAGTTACTAAATCTTCCGGATTAGAAATTCAAGCTGCGCTTCCTGAGGTAATGTCGATTGATTCAGATGATCGTAAGCAAGTGGCAGTGTTGCAACTCATCAACATGTATCGCAGTCTAGGATTGAATCAAGCCAATCTTGATCCGCTGGGTCTCAAACAACAATTGACCATTCCCGAATTGAATCCTTCGCATTTCGGATTGACCGATGAGGACATGGATAAAGTATTTAATACTGGTTCATTGGTTGGACCTGATCGTGCTTCGTTGCGTGAAATTTTGCAAATCCTGCAGGAAACCTACTGCGGTTCGATTGGCGCCGAGTACATGTACATTTCTTCGGTTGAACAAAAGCGCTGGATACAAGCGCGACTGGAAGGGCAGCGCTCTAATCCGGGTTTTCCGATTGACGTTAAGTATCATATTCTTGAACGGCTCACTGCAGCAGAGGGACTGGAAAATTATCTGCATACTCGTTACGTGGGGCAGAAACGTTTTTCGGGAGAAGGTAATGAGAGTCTGATTCCATTGCTGGATAGTTTGATTCATCGCGCAGGGAAAGCGGGCATACAACAAATTGTAATGGGAATGGCGCATCGCGCTCGGCTTAATGTGTTGATAAATACTCTGGGAAAAATGCCAGCCGAGTTATTTCGCGAATTTGAAGAAAAGCAGCCGCAAAACTTGCCGTCGGGAGATGTGAAATATCACCAAGGTTTTTCTTCTGCCATCAAAACATCCGAAGGTATCGTACGTCTAGCCTTGGCTTTTAATCCTTCACATCTTGAAATTGTTAATCCGGTGGTTGAGGGTTCGGTGCGCGCCCGTCAACATCTGTTAAACGATAAACTTGGGGATCGCGTATTGCCAGTATTGATTCACGGTGATGCGGCGTTTGCAGGGCAGGGCGTAGTGATGGAAACGCTGAATTTATCCCAAACTCGTGGCTATGGTACTGGCGGTACGGTACATATTATCATTAATAATCAAATCGGATTTACCACTTCAGATCCGCGCGATAGCCGCTCCACGTTATATTGTACCGATGTTGCCAAAATGATAGAGGCACCGATATTTCATGTCAATGGCGATGATCCAGAAGCAGTCGTGATGGTGGCTGAACTGGCGTTTGATTTCCGTATGCGGTTTCATAAGGATGTCGTGATCGATATGGTGTGCTTCCGTCGCCTTGGCCATAATGAGCAGGATGAGCCAATGGTGACGCAACCCAAAATGTATCGGATCATCAACCAGCACTTGGGTACTCGCAAGTACTATGCCGATAGGTTGGTCGCCGAAGGGGTGATAAAGTTGGAAGAAGCGGATAGTCTTGTCCAAGCTTATCATGACGCTATGGATGAAGGTGTCAATCCGAACAAGACGGTTTGTTATGACTATAAGTCTCCGTATTCCATCAACTGGGAGCCTTTTTTAAAACCATTCAAATGGAATAAGCGGATTAAAGTCGGTGTTGCGATGCAAACGCTGAAACAGCTTGCCATAAGGCTGACGGATATTCCTCAAGGGTTCAAATTGCATTCGCGCGTGGAAAAGATTATTGCCGATCGGCGTTTGATGGGCAAAGGGGAATTGTCGCTAGATTGGGGAATGGCGGAGAATCTGGCTTACGCAACTTTGTTGAAGGAAGGATACCCAGTGAGATTGTCCGGGCAGGATTCGGGCCGTGGTACATTCTTTCATCGTCACGCGGTGTTGCATGACCAGATAGCAGCGGATCAGAATGAACGTATTTATGTGCCGTTACGCCATCTTTATCCCGAGCAACCGGATTTTGTTGTGATTGATTCGATGTTGTCGGAAGAGGCGGTGTTGGGCTTTGAGTATGGGTATGCAACAACGCAACCTAATGAATTGATTGTCTGGGAGGCACAGTTTGGCGATTTTGCCAATGGCGCGCAAGTGGTAATCGACCAGTTTATTGCCTCAGGTGAAACCAAGTGGGGGCGTATCTGTGGTTTGGTGATGATGCTGCCGCATGGCTATGAAGGACAGGGTCCCGAGCATTCTTCTGCGCGCTTGGAGCGTTTTCTGCAATTATGCGCGGACTACAATATTCAGGTTTGTGTACCATCGACACCGGCACAGATGTATCATTTGCTTCGTCGGCAGATGATCAGACCGATACGCAAACCGTTGATCATCATGAGTCCGAAGAGCATGTTGCGGCATAAAGAATCGGTTTCGAGCCTGGACGAGTTGGCGCGTGGATATTTTTATCCGGTTATTTCCGAAGTCGATAAATTAGATCCGAAAAATGTTAAGCGGATTATTGTTTGCAGCGGAAAAATATACTATGAATTATTGGTCTATCGTAAGGAACAGCGCATCAAGGATATGGCAATCATTCGACTGGAGCAATTGTATCCATTCCCGCACGAGGAATTTCAGGCCGAAATCGATCGTTTCAGCAAGGCTAAAGATGTCATTTGGTGCCAGGAAGAACCTGGCAACCAGGGAGCATGGCACCGCATTCAGCATTATTTGTTGCGCCATATGCGATCTGATCAGGAGTTGGGTTACGCGCTGCGCGCTTCTGCAGCTTCACCGGCCGTTGGTTATCTGGCAAGGCATAAGTTTACGCAGAATGAATTAATTGTGGCAGCATTCAGAGATAAAATATAGAAAGAGGGCACCATGTTAGTTGAAGTCAAAGTACCCGTGTTATCTGAATCCGTAGCGGATGCTACTTTAATCTCTTGGCAAAAAAAAGAAGGAGATTATGTCAATCGATCAGAAAATTTGATTGATATCGAAACCGACAAAGTCGTGCTGGAGTTGCCGGCTCCCAATGCGGGTGTATTGACTAAAATTCTAAAAAATGACGGTGCTACCGTGACCAGTGGTGAAGTCATCGCCATGATTGAAACGGAAGTTACCGACACTAAGCCTAGCCAATCGGATAATCAATCGACTACTGTTCCTGAAAAAGAAATAATGGTCGCTACTGAGAAAAATACAGAAGATCGTTCTGTTGAGGATATCCATCAAGAAAAATCCGTGTTGATGCCGGCTGCGCGTAAGTTGGCCGAGGAAAATGATCTGAAAGCCACAGAAATGTCTGCAATAAAAGGCACCGGCTTAGGTGGTCGTATCACCAAAGAGGATGTGCAAGCCTATACGGAACGCAGATCCAGCGTATCCTTGAAAGTTGAGTCCAAACCTGAAGCCAGCGTTACTTCCACATCAGGAACGCGTACCGAACGTAGAGTTGTCATGTCACGACTCCGGCAGCGCATTGCAGAACGGTTAGTCGAATCACAATCTACCGCAGCGATTTTGACCACCTTCAATGAAGTTAACATGCAGGCGATCATAGACCTGCGTACACGCTACAAAACTGAATTTGAAAAGGAATATGGCGTAAAACTGGGTTTCATGTCGTTCTTTGTCAAAGCTGTAATTGCCGCACTCAAGAAATACCCGGTTGTCAATGCCTCGGTTGAAGGCAATGAGATCATCTATCACGATTTTTACGATATCGGTATTGCCGTTGGCAGTCCACGTGGGCTGGTAGTGCCGATTATCCGCGATGCAGATCGTTTAACGCTGGCGGAAATCGAGTTGCAGATTGCTGATTTTGCCAAGCGTGCGCAAAATGGTAAGCTGGGCATTGAAGAGCTCAGCGGCGGTACTTTTTCAATTACCAACGGAGGCGTTTTTGGCTCCATGTTGTCGACCCCAATTATTAATCCGCCGCAAAGTGCTATTCTCGGTATCCACGCCACCAAGGAAAGGCCAGTGGTGGAGAATGGGCAAATTGTGATCCGCCCAATGAATTATCTCGCCTTGTCCTACGATCACCGAATTGTCGATGGTCGAGAAGCGGTTTTGTCGCTGGTGGCAATGAAAGAAGCGCTGGAATATCCGATGAGTCCGTTACTGGAAAAATAAACAGGTCATTGCAAGTGCAATGCCCACAAGCTCACACGAGAACTTTAACCGCGTGAGATCAATTTTATGCTTGTGTTAGCAACGTGAAGTTTGACTGGAGAGTGCCACGTTTCAATAAGCTGATGTGGCGCGACATTTCAATTTCCTGCAATTCCTCATTGCAATGGATTGACCGCAGTGCAGTGTTCGCCTATCCAGCGACCTGAAGTTTCAGCTGATGCATGTACTGGATTGCCGCCGATAGTACTATCGAATTCGGTATTTCCCGCGAAGCTTTCCGGGCTAGTAAAACTGCCTTGAGCAAAGCCATCTCCTTGAAAATGTTGATTGGAACACGCCAAATCGAGCTGATAGCGATTGTCAGTGCGAGTGGCATTTTTTACCGTGCAGCCGGAGCGGTTTTCATAAAAATAAGTAGGAATTTCTTGCTTTGCCATTTCCTCGGTGATACAAACTTTTGACGTGGCCGTGCCATTTTCTATTTCGGGTAGTTTAAGGCCGTAGCGGCTGGCGAGGGTGCTCAGTTGCTGCATCTGTTCTGACGGAATGTGCGGAACTAGTGCCAGAAGATCGGAGCGAGTAGTAATTTCCCATAAACCTGGGCGAATGTGCTCATGTGCAACAACAGGCGCCGTGATGGGGAGTGTCAACAAACTTGCAATAAGAATTTTACGCATTAAATGTCCGTAGAGTGTTTCTTGAAAAGATTAGCTTGACAAAAGTTTCTTTAAATTGCGCCGATAAGTAGCGGCTTGGATAACCAATATTGATTGCCAATTTTAGTAAGTTTAGCCGATTCGCGATTAGCTTCCCAGTATAAAAACTGGATATCCAGATTACTTGGCGGTACGGCATATAAATTGTGGTCATATCTTTATAATAATTGATTATTTATGCTCATACTATCAACTGCTGTATATTTCACACTTTCGTTTGGGATGTAAAACATATGGAATGGCAAGGCTGGTTTACATTGGGTTTATGTGTTGCGGTGCTAATGACACTTATTTTTACTCGAGTTGGTCCTCATCTGGTCATGATTGGAGCGCTAACGATATTGAGTGCAACTGGGATCTTGAGTAGCTCCGATGCATTGAGCGGTTTTAGTAATTCAGGTTTGATTACGGTTGCGGGTATGTTTGTGGTGGCGGCTGGTATGCATGCTTCCGGTGCGATTGATCTCCTAGTTAACACATTATTAGGCAGACCTGCGACTCCGCGCGCAGCACTAAATCGCATGTTTTGGCCAGTTGCATTTTTGAGCAGTTTTCTTAACAATACGCCAGTGGTGGCCACGATGATTCCAGCAATTTATAGCTGGTCGCGGAAGATTGGAATTTCACCTTCCAAGCTTATGATCCCGCTGAGTTATGCGGCAATTCTAGGCGGCACGGTGACGCTGATTGGAACGAGTACCAATTTGATTGTCAATGGTCAATATCAGGCACTGACCGGTGGACCAGGCTTTTCTTTATTTTCGATCACTGCGGTTGGAATACCGGTTGCGATAGTGGGTTTTCTATACATGTGGTTATTTTTCCCTAAATTGTTGCCAGACCGCACGCAAGGCCAGGCTTTTTCCAATTTGCGTGAATTTACACTGGAAGTATCCATTGCGCCGGACGGTCCCTTAGTCGGGAAAACGATCGAGCAAGCTGGGCTAAGACATTTGCAGCGAGTTTATTTGATTGAAATTGAGCGTAACGGCATTATATTGACCGTTGTAACCGCGGACGAAGTGCTTCAAGGCGGGGATCGCTTGGTATTTGCTGGCGACACCGACGCAATTTCTGATTTGCTGCGCATTAAGGGAATCGTGCCATCTGCCGAGGAAGGACAAGCGCAAACACAAACATTTGCTGAGCGGCATCCTGAGCGGCGCCTGGTTGAAGCCGTGGTGTCACCGCATTGCACTGCGGTGGGATATGCCATCCGCGATGCGCGCTTTCGCGCCCGTTATGGTGCTGCGGTTTTGGCCGTGGCACGACATGGCGAGCGTATCAAAGGTAACCTCGGAAGCATTATTCTGCAAGCGGGGGATACGTTGCTGCTGGAAGCAAGGCCAGCCTTTGTCACTCGGCAGCGCTATAATAAGGATTTTTTGCTGATTAATGATCTGAACACAGAAGCACCACGTCATGAACGAGCTTATGTTGCCTGGATGATTTTATTGGGTGTGATTACAGCTGCTAGCTTCGAAGTGATTACCATGCTTAATGCCGCGTTGATTGGCGCCGGATTGATGATTCTTACTGGTTGCTGTACTGCTAATCAAGCTGAAAGAAGCCTTGATTTAAAGGTTATCATCACGATTGCAGCATCATTCTCACTGGGCATGGCGTTGGAAAAAACCGGCGTTGCTAAATTTCTTGCCGAAAACATTGTTGATCTAAGTGGAGGTACGCCGTGGTTGCTGCTGATTCTGACGTATATAACCATTTCGTTGTTAACCGAAGTTATTACCAATAATGCTGCAGCGCTTTTAATGCTGCCGATTGTGCTGGAGATCACTGAAAAAGCCGATTTGAGCAACATACCCTTTGTATTTGCCATCATGATGGCAGCTTCTGCCAGTTTTGCGACGCCTCTAGGATACCAAACCAATATGATGGTCTATGGGCCTGGCGAATATCGTTTTACTGATTTTCTCAAAGCTGGTGTTCCGATGAATATTGTCGCGGGCATTGTCACCATCACGGTTTTATTGATTGGGTGGCCGTTGACTAAGTGATTTGGATGAAAGCAATTAAAGTACGAAAAAAAACGTATATCCCGTTTATTCCAAGCGATGCTGATGATTGATCGCCTAAGCTATAGGAGATAACTGCATATGTCATTAAAAAAGTCAATTAAGGAATTTGGTGCTTATTTAGGCGATAAAGAATCGCTGCTGGATAAGAATTACCCAAGAATTGCAGAAATGATCATATTGCACTGGGGATATAAAGAGATTTATCAATATATCAACAAATTGCTCATTGTTGATAAGGATAGAGACCGACAGGGATTCCCCGTAGAAGTATTGCAGGAAATCTATAAATTACAAGAGATACATGAGAAGCTGTTTCCTGATTTAAAAACATTATCAAATGGCTAATTGCAATATTGCTCTTGAACATGCAAATGAAAACGCGATTTTTAGCTACTTCTCTACCAATTTCAATCACGGTGGCGGATCTTATCTTTTCAGTGACGGCTGTTTTTTTCTGAATAAAATGAGTTTTGTATTCTGACTGATTGAGCCGTTGAATATTGCGGCAAGAAGTACTACCGAAACAACCCTACAAACATTAATTGACGAAGAAGAGACATAACACGATAGAATCACTACTTTGAGCAACCGAATCTGATTTGACAGTTATCTTTGTCAAATCGGGGTGCAACTACTACAAGTAAGTGAATATACCTTTCAACTAATGTTGGTTACATTTCTGATTATAACTGTAACATTTGCCATTCTGACAATGTTGCCGCTCAGCCGCCATGAAGCATGGTGGATACGCGGACTTGATTTTCCACGACTGCAGCTTTTTCTGGCATTGCTGTTTACACTTGCATTGGAATTGTCGCTACTCGATTTATCATCGAAGCAAACATGGGGGCTCGTGGCGGTTGCATTGGCTTGCTTAGTCTATCAAGCATGGTGGATTGTGCCTTATACGCGGATATTCCCACGAGAAGTAAAGGCCGCAAACAACTCTGATAGCAGAGGGCGAATCAGAATTATTACCGCCAATGTCTTGATGACAAATCGGAATGCAAAAGTATTTTTTGCGCTGATTCGGGAATTTCAACCGGATATTCTGGTAACTCTAGAGTCAGACCTGTGGTGGCAATCGCAGCTGGATATTTTGGAAACTGATTACCCCTATACGATCAAATGTCCGCTGGATAATCTTTATGGCATGCATGTCTATTCCAGATTTCCAATGATGAATAGCCAGATTGAATATCTGGTGGAACCAGATAAGCCGTCGATGCACGCGCTTGTACTGTTGCCATCCGGGCACAAAGTTCGGGTTCATTTTCTACACCCGGCACCACCCAGTCCAACTGAAAATAATGAATCTTCGGAGCGTGATGCAGAGCTTGTGATTATCGCTAAAAGTGTAGCTGAAACGAACGTGCCGGTTATTGTGACTGGGGATTTGAATGATGTAGCCTGGTCTGAAACAACGCGGTTATTCAGGAAAATAAGTGGATTGCTTGATCCAAGAGTGGGGCGCGGTATGTTTAATACTTTTCATGCAGATTACTGGTTTCTGCGTTGGCCGCTAGATCATCTGTTTCACAGCAAACACTTTATGCTCCAAAGTATAAAAAGACTCAGAAGCTTTGGTTCGGATCATTATGCACTTTTTACTGAACTCGTACTTACAGCTGACACGAATAATGAACATAACGGGCTGGATGCAGATGCTGATGATTTGGCCTGGGCTAAACGCAAAACAGAGGACCAGAATGTTGATAAGAGCGCTGTTCCCCAACCTGAAAAGCATTCAGTGGCCTAATCATTAAATGTTGCCAACGTTTATACAAATGATAAGCGCTTAGAGCCTTTGCTTATGCAAGTTCTCTCAACTCAGGCAGGGTGTCGTAATCCTCAGTTCGGCGTACCTGTTACGAATTGAATCATGATTGCAGTTTGTAATGATTGCAGTTTGTAATTGTCTTTCTTATTTATTGTGCTGTCGATGGGCTGCGAAGCCGGAACTGAAATCCAAGAAATGAAGGTTTCATCAGCGCAGGTTTTGCTGAATATGGCCACTCGTAATTATGTCTAACAGCGTATTCTTGACCAAACTGGTATCAGCATTGTCGGGTGAAATATAATCTGATGTTTCTTTGATTCCGATCAAGGAACGCTGGCTGGAGATTGAGAATAATTTGCGACTGTAAGACAGGAAAGATTCACGGTCATGTTTTGCATTGTTCTTCTGGAAAGGCGAGTTCTGGATAAAACTACAGAATGTCAGAGGGTTATGGACTAGTGTCCCGGAATACCTAAATTAGGTATATACTAAAAGAGCATTGGTGGTTTTAATAGATATTTGAGAGTTGTTTTGAAACCAATCCAGTCGCTGAGATTTTTCAGAAATATTCGTGCTATTAACGTATTGTCATAAAAAAGGAGAAATGATTATGAAATCTATATCAACTGCAATCGTAGCAGGAACATTCGCACTTTTCATTGGTGCCCAAGCTTGGGCGACGGATGCGGGACATACTTCGGAAGCCATGGAGCATGCAGGGGAATCGAAAGCACATGGTGAAATGGGTCACGCCAAAGAGGCGCTTGCACATGCCAAGGAAAGTCTTGTACATGCTAAAGCGGCAAGAGATGATCACGCAGCAGCCCACAAACATATGGATGAAGCTATCAAACATTTGGATGAAGCAATCAAACATGCTGAAATGGGCCATGGCGAAGAATCTGCAAAGCATACTAAAGAAGCAGTGAAACATATGCGCGAATCAGGTCATTGATGAGCTAATACAGTGAAGCCATTTCCCCTCAAGCTTTTGAGGGGAAAAATTTTATTGATTAGTTTTTCGCTCCCATTTCCAAGGCTAGTTTTCTTGATAACTGAGCCGTTTCTTCGGAAACTTCATGATCCAACCATCCTTGCAGGTGCGTGCATGTAATATCTGCTAATGCTTGAATCCAGTCGTTTCGCTCATTCAGACAAGGGATATAATGAAATTCCTTGCCACCTGCTTGAATAAACGTGTTTTTTGCTTCAATCGCAATTTCTTCCAGCGTTTCTAGACAGTCAGACACAAATCCAGGGCATATTACATCAACCCGTTGTGTTTGTGCCTTTCCCAATTGTTCCAGGGTGACTGCGGTGTAAGGGGTTAGCCATTTAGCTTTGCCAAAGCGCGATTGGAAGCAAACGATATATTGGCTTGCGTCCAAAGCCAATGCTTCAGCTAATAATCGTCCGGTTTTTTGGCACGCGCAATGATAGGGATCCCCCTTGTCCAGGCTTGAGCGTGGCGTGCCGTGAAAGCTGATAATTAATTTATCAGGTCGTCCATGTGCGCTCCAGTAATCGCGCACATTGTGTGTCAGTGCTGCAATATAAGCCGGTTCATCGTGGTATTGCTTGACGGTGCGTATAGCTGGCTGATTCCGCATTCGGCTTAATATCGTGAAGACATTATCCATCGCCGCTGCAGTGCTGCTGGCGGCATACTGGGGAAAGAGTGGAATAACAAGAATGCGCTCGCAACCCTGCTCTTGCATGTTGTGCAGAATAGCAGCTACCGAGGGTTTGCCTATGTTCATCGCGTATTCGACCATAGGCGGGTTTTTTAACCGAATCTGTAATGATTCTCGTAGCAGTTTTGTTTGCCGTTCGGTGTGAATTTTAAGTGGCGAGCCTTCGGGCATCCAGATTTTTGCGTATTTCTCTGCTGATGCTTTAGGTCTGAAAGGCAGTAT
>RRZT012200117.1_pt1 | contig 14874 bp, 14 predicted proteins | sample 2165551 | NCBI WGS metagenome assembly RRZT01 (sample SAMN10456910, study PRJNA506462) | wastewater metagenome | biome: wastewater; feature: sludge; material: wastewater sludge; isolation source: wastewater sludge with Escherichia coli K12::gfp cells carrying plasmid... | place: USA: Moscow, Idaho... | reverse complement strand
TTCCGCCGCCCGAGGATCGCCCATTGCCGCTGCCCGGAGGGATCGCCAGGAGGACGCAGTGGGCAGGTAGCCAACCCAGTCCTGGGCACTCTGAACCTCAGTCCTCGGCCGCCGGAGGGTCAGTCCTCGGCGGCGGGAGGGTCAGTCCTCGGCGGTTAGCGCTTGGCGAGCTTGACGGTGTGGCCGCCCATCAGGGCGGTGCCGGTCAGCAGCAGAGTTCCGTTGGAGCCGTCGCCGCGGGCGTTCTTCGTGATCGTGTTGCCGCTCATGATGCCCTGGCACTCATCGATCACCTGCACCCCCGCCGGAACGCGGATGGTGTGGCCGCCCATGATGACGTCGGCGTGCAGGGTGACGGTGACGCCTGGCCCGAACGCGGGGGAGGTGTCGATGGTGTCCCCGCCCATGATGACCACGTTGCGGATCGACGTCTCCCCGGGGCGCAGGGCGTAGTCGCGCCCGGACATGACGACGAAGCGGGTCTCGCCGGTGGTCGCCGCGACGGGTGCGGCGAACCGCTGCTGGGGCGCCGGCGCACCCCACTGCGCGGCCAGGCCCTGCCCCTCGGGCAGGTCGACCACGATGGGCAGCAGTTCGTCGGTGTAGACGCTCGTCAGCGCACGTTCCTGCCGTTCGGACACCTCGCTGGTGCTGAGGCGTCCGTTCGCGAAGGCGTCCTGGATCACAGAGAGGATGACGTCGCGGTCGGCGTCCCCGGCGCGCATGCGCGCGGGCTCGGGGACCATGGGCTGGCGGGACATGCGTCCAGCCTAACCACAGCGTCTGGCTACGCTGAAGGTACCCGGGGTGATCCCCGGGGCTTCACCGATGAGGGAGCCGCCATGCCCGAGATGCCTGAGGTGGAGGGGCTGCGCTCATTCCTCGACGCGAACCTGGTCGGCCGCACCGTCGCGTCGGCCCAGCTGGCTGCGTTCAGCGCGCTGAAGACCTTCGAAGTCCCGCTGAGCGCCCTGCAGGGCCTCGACGTCGAGCGCGTGGAGCGGCGCGGCAAGTTCCTGGCGATCGGAGTGGACGGGTTGTGGCTCGCGTTCCACCTGGCCCGCGCGGGCTGGCTCACCTGGCACGATCCCGTCCCCGCGACCGCGGTGCGCCCCACCAAGGGTCCCCTCGCCTTGCGCGTCACCGCAGAGGGCCCACCCCTCAGCCCCGACGCCGACGACCCCGGCGACGGCCCGGTCGGCTTCAGCCTCACCGAGGCCGGTACCCAAAAGCACCTCGCCGTCTACGTGGTGACCGACCTGATGATGATCCCCGGGGTCGCCCGGCTGGGACCCGACCCGCTCGCCGACGGCTTCGACCTCGACGCCTTCCGCGACGTCCTCGCCGCCCACGCTCGCACCCAACTCAAGGGCCTGCTCAAAGACCAGTCGGTGCTGGCAGGGATCGGGAACGCCTACTCCGACGAGATCCTCCAGGCCGCCAGGCTCAGCCCCTTCAAGCTCGCCGGATCCCTCACCGACGCCGAGTCCGCCGCCCTGTTCGCGGCGATCCGGGAGGATCTGCTGGCCGCCATCGCACGGGCGCGCGGTGCCCGGCCCTCCCAGCTCAAGGACGGCAAACGCAGCCACCTGCGCGTCCACGGCCGCAAGGGGGAGCCCTGCCCCACCTGCGGCACCCCCATCGCCGAGGTGAGCTTCGCCGACACGTTCCTCAACTACTGTCCCGGCTGCCAGACCGGCGGCAAGCTCCTGGCGGATCGTCGGCTGTCGAAGCTGCTGAAGTAGCCCACCGGACGACGTCCGGCCGACGCCGTTTGCCCAGTAGCCTTGTCCCACTAGACCAAGCCCGCCCCGGAGGACCACGTGAGCACGATCGTCGAGCGGTTGCGCCGCTTCGGCGAACGCCCATGGACGCGCAACGGCCCCCTCGGGCTGAAGCTGATCGTCGTGAGCTGCCTCACCACGATCCTCGTGGCCTTCCTCGGCCCGTCCACCGTGGCCCTCAACGTCGGCCCGGCGGGGGCGAGCCTGCTCCCGCCCTGGTTCATCCCCGTCGCCTGGGGTCGCGCGATCGGACTGCCGCTGTCGGAGTGGGTCGTCGTCCCGGCCCTGTGGGCGGGGATCATCGTCGGTGCCGTGGGGCTCATCATCGGTCATCGTGCCGTCCTGGACGGGTGGCGGCCGCGCCTGCGCCGCCTCGTCGGGCTCGGTGTCGGCCTCAACCTGGCGACCGCGTTCACCCTCCCGCTGACCAGCGCGGACGTCCTGATGTACGCCGCGTACGGACGCATCCAGCGCCAAGGGCTCGACCCCTACTCGGTGACCCCCGCAGAGATCTTCCGGCAGTCCTTCGACCCCGTCCTGGTGTGGACCGAGCGTCCGTGGCAGGACACCCCGAGCGTGTACGGGCCGATCGCGTCGGCGTCCCAGTGGCTGGCCAACATGCTCGGCGGCGAGTCGATGCACGACGTCGTGTTCTGGCTGCAGATGATGTCGGTGCTGCCGTTCATCGTGGTGGGTCTCGTGATGATCAAGCTCGCCCGCGACGACGCCGCGCTGCAACTGCGCGCGACCCTGTTCGTGCTGCTGAACCCGCTGCTCATCTGGTCGGTGGTCGCGGGCGCGCACAATGAGGCCCTCACGCTCGTGTTCGCGATCGTGGGCCTCCTGTTCGTGCGCCGCAGCCCGTTCATCACCGGCATCTTCATCGGCTTGGCGGGCGCCGTGAAGGTGTCGCTGGTGTTCTACGGCGTGGCGATGGTGTGGGGGTACCGGCGGGACTGGCGCAAGGTCGTCGCGCTGTGCGCCGGTGCGGTGATCCCGCTCGCCCTGCTCTATGGCCTGTTCGCCCCGCAGGCGCTGTTCGCGGCCTCCCGCAACACCGGCTACATCTCGGCCGGGTCGTGGGCGCCGTGGCTGAGTTCGGCGCTCGCCTGGGTGATGCCCGACGCGGTCGCCCGCTCCATCACCGGCTACGTCGGAGTGATCGGGCTCGTCGTCATCGGGTGGATGCTGAGCCGCGTCCTGCCGTGGACAGCCGTCCCGGGCGCGGAGCTTCCGGCCGAGCGGGATCCGCTCACCATCACCGTGCGGACGGCCGTCATCTTGTGCACCGCTTGGCTCGTCACCTCGCCCTACACGCTGAGCTGGTACGACCTCATTGCGTGGGCGCCGCTGGCCCTGCTGTTCCCCACGCGACTCGACCGCCTGATGGTGCTGCGCGGGGCGGCGTTGTCGGTGGCCTACGTGACCGGCCGGACGGTGGGCTTCAGCACCCTCATGGTCGACGGGGTGGCGTTCGTCGTCCGCGACGTGCTCTGCTCGGCGATCCAGTGGTACGTCCTGATCGCCCTCGTGCACTGGTTCTGGACGACCTCGCGGGAGTGGCCCACCATCGCCTTCGTGCGGGACGGGGCCGTGCGGCTGTTCCAGAGCCCGCCGCCGGATGCCGGGCAGCAGCCTGCCCCCGTCGTCCGGGACTGGCGTCGGCCCCCGGGGTGAACCCGGTCCGCCCTAGACTGCCCAGGTGATCGGATACTTCGGCCCCGCGGGCACGTTCACCCACCAGGCGCTGCGCACCGTCACCGACGCCGAGGCACGCCCGTTCGGGAGCGTCCAGGCAGTACTGCAGGCCGTCCGAGCCGGGGACATCGAGGCGGGGCTGGTCCCGATCGAGAACTCGGTGGAGGGCGGCGTCACCGCCACCTTGGACAACCTCGCCTCCGGTGAGCCGCTCGTCATCGTCTCCGAGATCCTGCTGCCGGTCTCGTTCGTGCTCGGGGTGCGCCCCGGCACCACCCTGGCGGACGTGCGTTCCGTCCTGACGCATCCGCACGCCCACGCCCAGACCCGCGACTGGGTGGTGGCCAACCTCCCGGGCGCGGTCGTCACCGAGGGCGGTTCCACGGCCGGGGCCGCCGAAGAGGTCGCGCGTCCCGATTCGCGATTCGATGCCGCCATCTGCGCGGCGGTCGCCGCCGAGTTGTACGACCTGGACGTGATCGCCGATGCGATCGCCGACAATCCCGACGCGGTCACCCGGTTCGTGATGGTGCGCCGACCCGGCGTCCTGCCCGCGCCGACCGGGGCCGACAAGACGACGCTGGTCGCCTACATGCATGCGGACCGGTCCGGAGCCCTGCTGGAGATCCTGCAGCAGTTCGCGATGCGCGGGGTCAACCTGACCCGGATCGAGTCGCGGCCCACCAAGAAGGCGTTCGGCGACTACTGCTTCTCCATCGACGCCGAAGGCCACCTCGGGGAGCCGCGGATGCGCGGCACCCTCAAGGGGCTGCACCGGGTGTGCCGCCAGGTGACCTTCCTCGGCTCCTACCCGCGCGCCGATGGCGTCACCCCGAAGATCGCCCGCGGCTTCACCGCCGCCGAGTACCAGGCCGCCGAGGACTGGATCGACGCGGTGTTCGGCCGCGACCGGACCTGAGGGAGCCGGTCAGGGTCGGCGACATGGCTAGATGGTGGCCGAACTCAGCAGCAGGCTCGTCTCGGAGTCCCGGATGCCGTCGATGCTGCGGATCGTGCCCAGCAGGGCGTCGAAGCTGCCCAGGCCGTCGCAACTGATCTCGGCGACCAGATCCCAGCGCCCGTTCGTGGTGTGCAGGGCGGCGATCTCGGGGATGCCCCGCAGACTGCGGATCACGTCGCGCGTCGACACCCCCTCCACGGCCAGCATCGCGATCGCGCGCACCACCTCGGCCTCGGCGGGGTCGCGCACGCGGACGGAGAACCCGACGATGACGCCCTGCTCCCCGAGCCGGTGCAGGCGCGCATTCACCGTCGTGCGCGTCACCCCGAGCCGTTCCGCGAGCGAGGAGACCGGCTCGCGTCCGTTGGCCCGCAGCAGGGAGATGAGGCGCCGATCCAGATCATCCATGACAGAAGTATTGACGTGAATATTCAAAGTGTCTAGAAAGTGCCCAGATTGTTAGCTCCTGCTCATTGAATGCGACAGTCGTCGTTCGTAGCCTGACAAGCAACGAAAACGAGGAGGTGGCGTGGTGGTGCGCTTGATCGACGTGGCAACGGTTCGCCGATGGCTCCGCGAGGAGGGGATCGCGAGCGTCGTGCGTACCGTGAGCGCCCGCGTGGCCGACGACTTCTCCCGGTGGGACGCCTTCGACAAGACCCCCCGCATCGCCAGCCACTCCCGCACCGGCGTCATCGAACTGATGCCGATCAGCGACGGCGACACCTATGCGTTCAAGTACGTCAACGGCCACCCCCTCAATCCCGCCCGCGGACTCCAGACGGTCACCGCCTTCGGGGTGCTCGCCGACGTCGACACCGGCTACCCGATGCTCCTCTCCGAGATGACGATCCTGACCGCGATCCGCACCGCAGCCGTGTCGGCCGCCGTGGCCGCCCTCCTCGCCCGCAGCGACTCCGACACGATGGCGATGATCGGGACAGGTAGCCAGGCGGCCTTCCAGGCGCTCGCCTTCCGGGAACTGCTCGGCATCCGCCGGCTGCGCGTCTGGGACACCGACCCGGCCGCCCTGGACACCTTCGCCGCACACGCGCGGCGCCTCGGCTTCGACCTCCACCGCGCCACCTCGGCGTCGGACGCCGCGACCGGTGCCGACATCATCACGACCTGCACCGCCGACAAACGCAATGCCAGGGTGCTGGACTCGGTCGACGTCGCGCCCGGAGTCCATGTGAACGCGGTCGGCGGCGACTGCCCCGGCAAGACGGAGCTCGACCCGGCGATCCTCGAACGCGGGGACGTGTTCGTCGAGTACGCGCCGCAGACGCGCATCGAGGGAGAGATCCAGCACCAGGCGCCCGACTTCCCCGTCACCGAGGTGTGGCGCGTCTTCCGCGGGGAAGCTCCCGGCCGGACGACGGAGGAGCAGATCACCGTCTTCGACTCGGTCGGGTTCGCGCTCGCCGACTTCTCCATGCTGCACGTGCTCGCCGACGCCGCCGCGGCACGCGACCTGGGCACGCTTATCGACCTGACGGCCGACCCTGACGATCCGAAGGACCTGTTCGCGCTGGTGGCACCCGCCCCCGTGCCGACACGATGACCGGGTACTCGGTCCAGGCGCCCGCCGCGGTCGTCGTGGTGCGGCCCCACCGCTATCGCCCCAACCCCGAGACCGGGGACGACAACGCCTTCCAGCAGGAGGCGTCCATCGATGTGGCGCGCGCCGCCTACGACGCCTCCTCGCGCCTGATCCATGCGCTGCGCGACGTCGGGGTGCGGGTGCACGTGTTCGAAGACACGACCGGCAGGCATCCCGACTCGGTGTTCCCCAACAACTGGTTCTCCACGCACGCCGGCGGAAGGGTCGCCGTCTTCCCGATGCGGGCGGCCAGCCGACGCGGCGAGCGGCGCACCGACGTCATCGACTTCCTCAAGCGGGTCTACCGCGTCCAGGAGGTCGTCGACTACTCCGGCCTCGAACCCGACGGCATCTTCCTGGAAGGCACCGGCGCGATGGTGCTCGATCACGCGGCCCGCGTCGCCTACACGGCCCGGTCGCGCCGCTCGGATCCGCTGCTGCTGGAGCGGTTCTGCACGACGTTCGGCTACGAGCCGATGGTGTTCGACGCCGTCGACCCGTCCGGCACGCCGATCTACCACACCAACGTCATGATGTGCGTCGCCACCGAGTTCGCCCTGGTCGCCACCGAGGCCATCGTCGATGTTTCCCGGCGCGCGGAAGTCGTCCAGCGACTCGAACAAGCCGGGCGCGACGTCCTTGCGCTCGACGGGCACCAGCTCGGGGAGTTCGCCGGCAACGCGATCGAACTGCGGGGCTCGGGCGCCCGGCGGGTGCTCGCCTTGTCCGCGCGCGCGGACGCGTCGCTCACCGCCGACCAGCGGGCCGTCATCGAGCGCTCCTGCGACATCGTCGCCGTCGACGTCGCCCCCATCGAACTCGCCGGCGGGTCGGTGCGATGCATGCTCGCGGGCGTCCACCTGGATCCCCGGCCCGCCTGAGCGCGCCCCCGTCGCCCGGCGTGTGTCGGCGGGCTGGCCTCGGCCATCAAGTGGCCCGACAGGGTGGAGACCGACCGGCGTCGGCTCAACCGTCCTCGTCGGTGCCGCGCGCGGAATCCACGCCGCGCACCCGCGGGATCTCTGCCAGTTCCCGCAGCAACTGCGTCAGCGAACCGCCGATGGTGTGCATCTCGATCCGGACGCGCTGCAACGCGACGCCGGGATCCCGGTCGGGCACCGACAAGACATCCAGATGGTCGACGGCGACGCCGTGATTGCCGATGGTGTTCATGACCTCCCGCAGGACGCCGTGCCCGTCCTCGTACGTGATGGACACCAGTTCGTGCGTGAAGGAGGAATGCGGGAGCCGGGAACGCAACGGCGTCAGACCGATGATGACGAGCAGGTACAGGATCGTCGCGGTCACCGCCAGGTCGATCACTCCTGCCCCGGCAGCCATCCCGACGGCGGCGACCAGCCAGATGCTGGCGGCCGTGGTCAGGCCGCGCACCGAGTCTCGCCGGACGAAGATCAGTCCCGCCCCCAGGAAACCGATCCCCGAGACGATCTGCGCCGCCACCCGGGCGCCATCGACGTTCGTGACGGTCATGCCGGGCAGCAGCCATTCCCCCTGGCGCGACACCACGGTGAACAGCGTCGAGCCCAGCCCGACCAGCGCACACGTCCGGATGCCGGCCGCCTTGCCGTGGAACTCCCGCTCCAATCCGATGAGCATCGACAGCACGACGCCGACGGTGAGCTCGACCATCGCGTCCCAGTGGAGCATCAACACGGTTCTCCCCCTTGAAGCGCCCACCGTCTCGCTGTTGCCCGCAGGAGGCAAGGGTTCGTCACCAAGCGGTGACGTGTGTGCGCCGCAGGCGAGGGCTCAGGGCCGGCGTCCGGGCGTCATGACCTCCAGGACCCGGGCCAGGCTGGATGCCTCCAGGCGGCTGCATTCACCCATCGGGTCGCCGTCGATCTGATAGGGGACCGGCTCGTCGACGTCGAAGGTGACTACCTTCGCCTGCGCCCGCTCGACGCCGGGGGCGTCGTTGGCGCGGGCCAGGATGCGGGTGGTGATCGCGCCCCAGTCGGCCGGCTTTTCCGGGGAGGCGACGACGAGGTCGAGGCGTCCGTCGTCGGGTTGGGCGTCGGGGGCGATCTGAATCTGCCCCTGGATCGCGCCCACGTTGGCGACCATCGCCAGGCCCGCCCGACGCTCCACCGGCTCGTGGTCGCCGACGGTCACCCGCACCGAGAACGGGGGCTGGTTGAGGGCCTGCAGCGCCGCCATCACGTAGGCGGCCGAGCCGACGATCTTCTTCAGGTCGGCGTTCGTCTCGGCCATGATCAAGGCGTCCGCGCCCATTCCGGCCATGACGAGGGAGTACTCGGGTTCCCGGTCGTCGGCGCGCACTTCGATCAGGTCGATGGGACGCGGCCGTCCGTCGAAGGCGACGTCCAGGGCTTCGGCCATGTCGAGCGGGACGCCCAGGTTGCGGGCCAGCAGGTTCCCGGTGCCCGCGGGCAGGATGCCCACCCGGATCCCGGAGCCCGCCAGTTCCGCGCAGGCGGTCCGCACGGTACCGTCCCCGCCGGCCACCAGGGCCAGGTCCACTTCGGCCCGGCGGGCCCGTCGGGACGCCGCGGCTCCGGCGTCCGCGGCGTCGGATTCCAGCCACAGTGGCGACTCCCAGCCGCGCTGCTCGCATTCGCCCTCGATCTGGCGGCGGAACGTCACCATGTCCTGGATCTTGGTCGGGTTGTAGATGACTCCGGCCCGCAGCGTCGCGTCGGCGTTCTCGCCGGTGGGCAGCAGCCGGTTCACGTGGACGCCGAACACCGCCAGCGCCAGCGCAGCGACGAGGACGCCGAAGAACCCACCGCCGATGAGGTCGGTGAACCAGTGGGCGCGCAGCCAGATGCGGTCGGCCAGCACGCACCACCACAGCGCGGCGAGCAGCGCCATCGTGAGCCCGACGTAGAGGCGTCGGCGGCGGGTGATGACCTGGGCGGCGCCGATCATGACGGCAGCGATGGTGGCGGCGGTCATGTGGCCGCTGGGGTAGGAGAAGCCTTCGGCGGTGATGAGCGCGGCGGCGTCCGGCGGCCGGGGGCGTCCGAACAGCGCCTTGAGCGCCCAGGCGCCGATCGATCCGACGGCGATGCTCGCGATCATCGCCCACCCGAGACGGCTGAGGCGTCGGCGGAACGCCCAGAGGGCGAACCCGGCGAGCACGGGGTAGACGACGTAGGGGGAGGACACCAGGGCGAACGCGGCCAGGATCTGGCCCCAGGCCGAAGTGATGTCGACGCCGGGGCCCAGCGATGCGGCGTCCAGGCGCGCGAGGGCGTCGGTGTGGAGCGTCAGCCACGTCCAGCCGACGAAGAGCACCGCTGCGGTGAGCGCTGCAGCGGGGGCGACGCCGATCCTCCTGTTCATGGCCGTGATTCTCGCACGCGGACCGGGCCGGAGGCCTGGGCAGGCGGAGCCTCAGTCCTGGGCGGGTCGAGGTCGAGTCCTCGGCAGGCGGAGCCTCAGTCCTGGGCGGGTGCAGCCTCAGTCCTCGGCGGGTGCAGCCTCAGTCCTCGGCGGGGAGCGCGGCGGCGATAGGATCGAGGGGTGATCGACCCGAAGATTCTGCGCACCGACCCCGACGCCGTCCGCCGTAGCCAGGCCATCCGCGGCGAATCCGTGGACCTGGTGGACGACCTCATCGCCGCCGATGAGCGCCGCCGCAGCCTGATGTCGTCCGCCGAGACGGCGCGCGCGGAGCAGAAGTCGCTCAGCTCCCGCATCCCGAAGGCGTCCGGGGAGGAGAAGGCCGCGCTGCTCGCCCGCACCAAGGAGTTGTCCGCCCAGGTCAAGCAGGCGGCCGCCGAGGCCGAGGCCGCCAACGTCACCTTCGACGACCTGATCCGCCAGGTCGGCAACCTCGTCATCCCCGGCGTCCCCGAGGGCGGCGAGGACGACTTCGTCGTCTTGGAAGAGATCGGGACCCCCCGCGACTTCGCCGCCGAAGGGTTCGCTCCCAAGGACCACCTCGAACTCGGTGAGATCCTGGGCGCGATCGACATGGAACGCGGCGCCAAGGTCTCCGGGGCGCGCTTCTACTACCTCACCGGCCAGGGCGCCCTGCTGGAGCTGGCGCTCATCCAGCTCGCGATGGCCAAGGCCCTCGAGTGGGGCTTCACGCCCATCCTGCCGCCCGCGCTGGTCAAGCCGCGGGCGATGGAGGGCACCGGCTTCCTCGGGCAGGCCGCCGAGAACGTGTACCGCGTCGAGGCCGACGACCTGTACCTGGTCGGCACCGCCGAGGTGCCGCTGGCCGCCTACCACTCCGACGAGATCCTGCCCGCCGACACCCTGCCCCGGATGTACGCCGGCTACTCGCCCAGCTACCGGCGCGAGGCGGGCAGCTACGGCAAGGACACCCGGGGCATCTTCCGCGTCCACTGGTTCGACAAGGTCGAGATGTTCGTCTACTGCGCCCCCGAGGAGGCCGAGGCGATGCACGCCAAGCTCCTCGGCTTCGAGAAGGAGTTCCTCTCGACCTTGGAGATTCCCTTCCGCGTCATCGACGTCGCCGCGGGCGACCTGGGGGCTTCTGCCGCCCGCAAGTTCGACTGCGAGGGCTGGGTGCCCACCCAGGGCAAGTACCGCGAGATCACCTCGACCTCGAACTGCACCGAGTTCCAGGCCCGCCGCCTGGACGTCCGGCTGCGCGACGAGAACGGGGCGCGTCCTCTCGCCACGCTGCACGGCACCCTGTGCGCCATGACGCGGATGATCGTCCTGCTGCTGGAGAACCACCAGCAGCCCGACGGATCGGTCCGCATCCCGGCGGCGCTGCGCCCGTACCTGGCGGGCAAGGAATCCCTGACACCCGTCGTCGCGCGCTGACGCTGCCGCTGGCGTCTAGGCCGACAGCTCCGGGAGCCCGGCGCGACCCTTCGCGATCAGCCGGGCCGCCCGGCGTTCGTCGCTCGGCGTCGGCATCCGGACGCGCAGCGCACCCGAGGTGCGACCGCGCAGGATGATCCGCGGCATGCCCGGCCGGGCCCGCGTCCGGACGCCGCGCGCCTCCATCATCCCGACCTCGCCCTGGGTTCCTCCGGTGTCGACGCCCCAGCCCTCGGGGACGACGATGGTCGCCGTGCCCCAGTCGTTGATCATGAGCACCACATCGATCACCTTCGAGCGGGCCGTGGCCTGGGTGAAGTCGAGCCGGACGCCGCCGATCGACGTCTGCACCTCCAGGAACGGCGGCACCACCCAGGGGCCGACGACGGCGAGTTCGGTCCAGCGCTCGCTCTCCAGGATGAGCGGGTCCTCCCACGAATAGCCGGGCCCCTCGCCCAGCGGCGGTTCCCCGCCCACGATCTCCTCGACCCGCTCGGTGGGCAGCAGATCGGCCAGGACCGCTGCCAGATCGTCGCGGGTGGTCGCGTGCAGGGCGCGCGGGACGCGTCCCTCCAGTTCGTCGAAGCTGATCCGCTCGTCGGCGGCCGCATTCCGCAGGACCTCCAGCGCCTGCTCGCGTTGCGCCGTGCCGACGCGTAGGTGACCGTTCGGACCTGACAAGGGGGAACCACTCACGGCCACCACCGTAGCGGGAGCCTGCGACGATGGTGGCATGGGTGCACCGGTGACCATCCCCGCAGGATGGGCCGCTGTCGGTGGGGACGCGCGGCAACGATGGGTGGCAGGGCTGCCCGGCCTGATCGAGTCGACGCTGCAGCGATGGCACCTGACGCCCGACGGCGAGCCGTGCACCGGCATGACGGCCCTGGTGGTGCCCGTCCGGGACGCCGATGAGGTGCGCCGGGCGGTCAAGTTCTCCTTCGTCGAGGACGACAACGCCGGCGAGATCCCGACCCTGCGGCTGTGGGCCGGACGCGGCGCAGCTACGCTGCTGCGCGCCGACCCGCCCCGCGGCGTCCTGCTGCTGGAGTGGCTCGGTGAGCCGCTGCAGGACTGGTGGGACGCCGAGGAAGCCACCCAGGTCGCCGCGGGCCTGTACCGCGACCTGCACCGCCCGGCCGTCCCGCAGTTGCCGGACGGGCACGCCCTGGTGCGTGGCTGGCTGGCCGAACTCGCCTCTCTGGGACGCCGGGCTCCCGCCCCGCCACGGCTCGTGGCGTGGGCGCTGCGGGCCGGAGGCGAGCTGGCGGCGGCACCCGGGACGCATGTCGTCCACGGCGACCTGCACTATCTCAACGTGCTGCGCCGCGGCGACGGCTGGGCTGCGATCGACCCCAAGGGTTTCAACGCGGACCCGTGCCTGGAGCCCGTCCCCCTGATGTGGAACCGCTGGGCGGACCTGGAGGCGTCCGGGGATGTCGGGGAGGCGCTCCGCGAGCGGTTCTACACGATCGTGGACACCGCGGGCCTGGATGAGCGCCGTACCCGCGACTGGATCGTCACGCGTTGCATGATCAACGTCGGCTGGCAGGCGGCCGAGGGTGCGCCACCCGGCGGAGGGCTCGGCGACCCGGAGGAGTGGATCACCCGCAACGTCACCGTCGCCAAGGCCATGCAGGGCCTCGAGTTACCCGAATAGCCTGCTGGGTGGGCGGTCGGTACCGTCAGCGCATGAGCTACGACCAGGTGTTGATCCCCGTTGCGCGCGTGACCGACCTGCTGGAGACCTTGACCTGGGTGGATGCCGAGGGCGAGAAGGAGCAGCAGTCCCCTGCCGCCGCGGCGCTCGCCGCCGACCTGACCGCCTTGGCGGCCCCCCAGGAGCCCCTGTTCTCGGTCCATCCGCTGCAGGCCAGCGGGGAGGTCGTGTTCGTCCCGGCCGTCTACCCGGCCGCTCAACGCGCCCGCGACCTGGTCATCCCGCGCGCCTTCGCCGCCTCCTTCGCCGTCTACGATCCGCAGATCGACGTGCTGCTCGATCCGCGCACCGCGGTGGCGGGACGCGTCCACACGCAGCGGTTCGGCAGCTTCCCCACCCTCACGCCCGGCCTGATCGACGCCCTCCTGGGTGCCACCCAGAACGGGGACTTCCTCGTCGCCGAGCGCGGCGACCTCTGGTTCATGCAGTACGCCGACAACGGGGACACGTTCGCCCTCGAATACCGCGAGGGCGACGAGAGCCAGCACCTGGCAGCCGTGGTGCACGGCGTCGACCAGATCAGCGCAGCCCTGCACGGATGGCTGACGGGCGACGACGCCGCCTATCGCGACCTGACCTGGGAGGTCCTCACCTTCTGAGCCGCCCCGTCGCGGCACCGGAGGCCACCACGCCGGTCTCCTCCGGGTGCCGCACGTGGGTCCGACCCTGCGGGCTACTTGACCGACCCGCTCATCAGCCCGGAGACGAAGTACTTCCCCAGCGCGATGTAGACGATCAGCGTGGGCAGGGACGCGACCAGGACGCCCGCCATGATGGACGGGTAGTCCGGGTTCTGGCCACCCGCCAGGGCCTGCAGGGCGTACGTGACCGGACCGTTGTTCGGCGTCGTCAGGAACAGCGCGAACAGGAAGTCGTTCCACGCGCTGGTGAACTGCCAGATCAGCGCCACGACGAAGGCGGGGATCGACACCGGCAGCACCACGCGCAGGTACGTCCGGAACGCGCCGGCACCGTCCACCCGGGCCGCCTCGATGATCTCGGTGGGCACCGCGGTGGCGTAGTAGTTGCGGAAGATCAGACTGCAGATCGGGATCCCGTACACGGTGTGCACCAGGATCAGCACGACGATCCCCTCGAACCAGGGGGCAGCCGACTGGACGCTCAGCATCAACGCCTGCAGCGGGATCATGATCGCCTGGTACGGGATGAACATGCCGAACAGGAACAGCACGAACACGACATGCGATCCCGGGAACGGCCACTTGGCGAACACATAGCCGTTCAGCGAACCCAGCAGCGAAGACACCACGGACGCGATCGTCGCCAGCAGCAGCGACCGGGCGACCGCAGGCGCCAGCCGATCCCACGCCTTCACCCAGCCGTCCACCGACCAGTCCTGCGGCAGGAACCAGGCGGTCGCCTGATTGAAGCTGGAGGGGTCCTTGAAGCTGGTCACCAGCAGCAGGTACAGCGGCGTCAGGATCATCACGGCGAAGACGACCAGCAACAGGATCTGCAGGCTCGACCAGGCGCGCTGGCCACGCGTCCGACGGGGACGCCGCAGCGGGACGGTGGCCTCGGCGCTCACGGCACTCTCGACACTCACGGCGCTACCTCTTCTCGCTGCGGTTCGTGTAGACCAGGTAGGGCACCACGACCACCGCGACGATCGCGAGCAGGAGCGTGGCGTTGACGGCGGCCCCGGTCGTGTCGCTGAGCTGGAACATCTGCGCCCACATCAGGGTCGCGGGCACTTCCGCGGTGTAGGAGTTCGGACCCGCGATCGAGTAGATCAGGTCGAACATCTTCATCGACATGTGCCCCACGATGATCAAGGCGCTGAGCGCCACGGGGGAGAGCTGCGGGAACAGGACGTGGCGGTACAGCTTCCACTCGGTGGCGCCATCGACCCGGGCGGCCTCCCGCTGGTCGAGGGAGATCCCCCGGAAACCCGAGAGGAACAGGGCCATCACGTACCCCGACAGTTGCCAGATCGCCGGGATGGCCATGGCAGCCATGTTGAACTGGCCGGCCGACCACCACGAGGACTGCAGCCACGGCATCCCCATGTACTGGAACAGCTGATTGAGTCCCACCGCGTTCTCGCCGGTGGCCGGCGACAGCAGCCAGCGCCACACGACGCCCGCGGCGACGAAGGAGACCGCCATCGGGAACAGGAAGATCGAGCGGAACACCCCCTCGCCCTTGACGGAGCGCTCCAGCAGCACCGCCCACAGCAGCCCGAAGAACATCGTCCCCACGACGAACACGACGGTGAGCACGAGCAGGTTCCACAAGGCGTGCTGGTAGCGCGGGTCGCCGATCAGCGTGGCGTAGTTCTCCAGCCCCCCGGGGGCAC
>RRZT010550696.1_pt1 | contig 14874 bp, 17 predicted proteins | sample 2165551 | NCBI WGS metagenome assembly RRZT01 (sample SAMN10456910, study PRJNA506462) | wastewater metagenome | biome: wastewater; feature: sludge; material: wastewater sludge; isolation source: wastewater sludge with Escherichia coli K12::gfp cells carrying plasmid... | place: USA: Moscow, Idaho... | reverse complement strand
TTGCAAACAGCCACAGGCTGTTTTCACCTTCGACCTCCGAGGTCGTAGAATCGAGTCTATCGCTCAATAAACTAAAAACGACCGTCTGATGACGATCGATTTTAGTTGGTCGGGGGGATAGGACTCGAACCTACGACCTCCGCGTCCCAAACGCGGCGCGCTAGCCAACTGCGCCACACCCCGATAAATGACTTCTTGGTTGTTAAGGTGCGAGCATGGATTATATAGGACTCGGTCACCTCTGGCGACCCCGAAACTTCTTGATTGACAACAAGTTGTCATCAGAAGTTTCCTTGCGAAGTGCCACAGGCACTTCTCACCTACGACCTCCGCGTCCCTAGACGTCGGCGCGTATGTCCAACTGCGCCACACCCCGAGGTGTGAGTAACAGAGGGGATTATAGCGTAACTGGCGCAAAATTACTAGGGCAGTTCGAACTTATAAATTCCAGCATTTTCGAATCGTTGGTGGCTCATGAAATCGTGATGTGGAATATTTTCAGCGACAGCACGAATCATCCTACCAGTGGCACCATGGCTGACCAGTAGAATACGTTCTGCTGGTAGTTTTTTAATGCGTTCAAAACCAGCTTTGACACGCGCCATGACTTTGTCGGGATGTTCGATATCTTCTATCAACTTACCTTCTTTGAGATGCTGATCTCGAACTGCATAGGGCTTGCCAGAATAATACTTATTTAATACCTCTATGAATGCCTCGTCTATCAGTATCTTTGCAGGATCATAGCCGATTTCTTTGGCTATTATTTTAGCAGTGTCGCGAGTGCGCTCCATAGGCGAACTAACAATAATCTCGATATTCTTATCTTTTAGTTTTTGGCCAGCTTTTTTAGCTTGGTTTTTTCCATTTTCTGTTAATTGTGATTCAAATTCGCCGCCTGCAATCAGCCCATCAACGTTGGCTTGAGTTTCACCGTGTCGTACAAAATAAATAGTTTTCATTATTTTTTAATTCCTTCTTCTCTGGGTAACTGTACCATTTTATAAAGTTTATGGTACAGTTACCAGTTAGAAATGGTCAAAAAAACTAAAAACAAAAAAACTAAACAAAATCCTAAGTTTCTAAAAGCATTATTACTCGCCGGGATAATTATTTTAATTGGGACTATTCTATCTTCTATACTATCTGCAAAAAAGAAAAGCAGCGAAGCTGAGTCTAGAAAGACATACTCGGTTCACATTATCGCAGGGCAATCAAATGCCGTTGGTTTAGGCAGCAATCCTGCTAATTTTCCATCAGATTCGATAGATAGAAGAATCAAGTTTTATTATGCGCACGATTCTAGTTCTGGTGGGAAAATAGTTAGTCTCAGGAACCAGCGGATGCCTATCAATAAAAACAAATCCGGGTTCGGCCCCGAAGTAGGCCTATCTCGAAAGCTATACCAAAATGGATACGAGAATATTTTAATCATAAAAGTTGCAAAAAGTGGCACATCAATGAAGAATTCCTGGAACCCCAAAACAGGGCCTTTATACAGACAGTATATCGTGAGAGAAACATCCAAGGCACTAGCAGAGCTGAGCAAACAAGGTTATAGATACTCGATAGATGGCTTTTACTGGATGCAGGGCGAGGGAGATATGAATGCGTCAGCTGCGCCTACCTACAAGAACAACTTGAAACAATTTGTCAGTTCGGTAAGGGCTAACTTTAATAACCCAAAGCTAAAGTTTGTAATCGGAAGACCGAATAGCCCTACGTCGCCAGCAAAATACAGAAAAATGGTTAGAGATGCCCAGACTAACGTAGCAAAAAATACTGCCAATGTATCGATGATAGATACTGACGACCTGGAACTAGCTGACTTTGTCCACTACAACAGCTCGGGCCAACTACAGCTAGGCAACCGGTTTTTTCTAAAGATTCAGCCTTATATGGCTAAAAAATACCCTAACGGCCTAAAGTAACTTCAAACTGGCAACTCTTCGTATTGATCATCACGCCAATTCGGCTTGGTAATGGTAAGGATCTTCATTTTATTGGCAACAAGAAAACTTTTGCTTTTTTTGGTGATGATTACAAGATCGCCTTTTTCAATAACCTCAGCCTTACCGTCAATGCTAACTTTTCCTGAACCGTCAATAACGAAATACCACTCGTCACACTGTTTGTTCCTGCCAACACCTGACTCAGGCACACGCCCATGCAACTCCTGATAGCTAAAACCCACATCATCACTCGAAAGCTGATAGTCAAATATTTTTGCAACGTGCGAATTTACCTCTAAAACAGATTGAGCTTTTTTTATAACCATCTTCTTTACTACTTGGCGAACTCTACGGCGCGAGTTTCGCGTATAACGTTAACTTTGATCGTACCTGGATATTGCATAGTCGATTCGACTTTGTTGGCAATATCACGAGCTAACTTTATGGCAGATAAGTCGTCAATATCTTTTGGTCGCACAAATACCCGAACTTCACGTCCTGCACTGATTGCGTAGGCTTTTTCTATACCAGAGAATCCTGTGGCAATGTTTTCTAGGTCTTTCATGCGCTCGATAAAGTTCTCGGCACTGATGTTGCGGGCACCTGGACGCGATGCGCTGATAGCGTCAACAACCCTAACTATCAAAGCCTCTACTGTTGTGGCCTCTACATCATCATGATGAGCCTCAGCAGCATGCGCAACTGGCTCTGGCACGCCATATTTTCGGGCCATTTCACCACTGATATGGTGGTGCTTGCCCTCAATTTTATGCGTCAATGCCTTACCCATGTCGTGTATCAAGGCTGCGTATTTGGCTGTTTTTACATCAGCACCCAATTCTTCGGCAATAATGCCTGCAATATGAGCCATTTCAGTGCTATGTTTTAATACGTTTTGCCCATATGATGTTCGGTATTTTAGCTCTCCCAAAAGTTGTAGAATTTCTGGCGGAATACCAACAATACCAACTTCTCTGGCAGCATCCTCACCAGCGCGCGTTACTTCTTTTTGAACATTTTTTTGTGCTTTTTCAACAACTTCTTCAATTCGTCCTGGGTGTACACGTCCATCCTTTAGCAGCATAGTTAGTGCTTCTCGGGCAACTTCGCGCCTGACTGGGTCAAAACTGGATAGCACCACATAGCCAGGTGTATCATCAACCATGATGTCGACGCCTGTAGCCCGCTGCAAGGCCTGTATGTTACGTCCTTCTTTGCCGATAATTCGACCTTTCATTTCTTCATCTTCTAACTTGACGCTTGTCACAGTACGCTCGGCTGTAACTTCGCTGGCCATACGCTCCATTGCCTGGGCAATAATCAACGAGGCCTTTTCTTCGGCATTTTCTTTAGTTTCGTTCTGAATTTTAGAAACAAGCCCAATAAGGTCGCCCCTGATATCTCTTTCCGTCATTTGCATTAATTTGTCTGCTGCATCTGTTTTGGTTAATTTCGCAACTTTTTCTAATTTTTCTTGCTGTTTTGCACGAATCGCCCTTATTTCATTTTTCAGACTTTCTACCTCGTCTTCAGACTTGCGTAGTTTTTCTGCACGTTTATCTATTTCATCTAGTTTTTTATCTAGTGTTTCTTCGCGGTCGAGTAATCTTTTTTCAATGTCTTTAAACTCTCGGCGACGTGACTGCTCGTCACGCCTAGCATTATCCACCAGCTCGTTTGCTTCTTCTTTAGCCTTAGCAACTACCTTTTCAGCTTCTTTTTGGGCTTTGTCTATTTCTTTTTTAGATTTTTCTTCACTGGCTCCCTGTTTTTGTTTGGCAATAACTGTATTAGCACCAAAACCAACAGCGATACCTACCACTGCTAACACGATGGTAATTGGATCCATATCGTTCCCTTTCTATTTTGTCTGCTTCTCCGTTATTTGGGGCGTCCCTCTCACTTCATTAGCCACCAACAGAAAAACAGATAATATAATTAATCAATTGTTTAATAACATAGGCATATACTCACACCAAAAAGTCTCTGTATATTCCATAGTTAATAATAATCAATGCCGAGCAAAACGACAATCACATTTATTATTTCTTTGGGATAGTAATATGTGGGTCGCGGCCGTAGTCCGGCACAACTAGTTTGTCTGTTTTACCCTGGCCCAAACTTGTTAGACCAGTCTCAATCCAGTCCTCGCCGGTTGTCCCAACAATCGGTATATCTAACTCACTAGCGAGAGTATTCGCGACCGTTGCGCCAATTCTTAGTCCTGTGAAGCTGCCTGGACCCTTGAAAAAAACCACCGCCTCCAGATTATTCCAATCTTTTTCGAGAGAAGACAACATCTCATGTATTTTTGTATGAATTGTTTCTGAAAGTTGACGATGAGCCTGCCACTTTTGATAAGCTAATTTTGTCTTTCCTACAAAAAGACCGATTTCTGCCTCTGGCTTGTCTGTTCTTATAGTCAAAACTATCATATATCTCCTAAAATATATTTTAATGATTCTGGAAAATCACAGATCAGCTCTCTGCCGGTATCGCCAGTTGCGTTGATTTGAATCGTTAGCCTATCAGCAGGCAAAACGTGCTTGGCCACATCAGACCACTCTACAATAACAACATTAGATTTATCATCAAGTAAATCTGAAAGCTCATGCTCCATCAAACCTGCCTCACTCAATCTGTAAAAGTCAAAGTGATATATGGAAAAATTCTTAGCATTATAAACATTTGAAATAGTAAAGGTGGGGCTAGAAACGTCGTCTTTGCTGTCAGCACCGGCCACAATGTAGCGCGTTAAAGTCGTCTTGCCACCACCCAGGTCACTTATAAATTCGATAACTTCCCCACCCCTGAGCGATTCCCCAATTCTGCGACCGACCACCTCGGCCTGACTAATATCTTTTATTTTTATAACTTTATGCATTACAAAATATATACTACCTCAATTAGAATTTTTTTGGTGATGTATAATATCGTTAGCTTATGCTTTCACTAGGACTACAATTTATCAACAAGCCTATCCTTGGTTTGCGTACAGGTACGCAACTTGGCAAAATCAGAGAAGTTATCGTAAACCCTGATAATTTGAGAATTGAGGGTTGGTATGTCGATGACGACTTTCACCACGAGACGCGGATATTATTGAGTCAAGACGTGCGTGACATTATTCCCCAGGGATTCGTGGTTAATGACCAAGATTCACTGACTAGCCCCAACGAATTAGTCCGCCTAAGACAACTTTTGGATTTGAGGTTCGAGATCATAGGCAAGCTGGTAAAAACCGTTGCTAAAAAGCGGCTTGGCAAAGTTACAGATTACGCTTTTGAGAAAGAAGCGTTTTTTATTCAAAAACTGTATGTCGGGCAATCGCTAGTTACAAGCTTTAGCGGGGGTAGTGCTATTGTTGATCGTTCACAAATAGTCGAAATAACAGACCGTGAGATATTGGTCAACGATGCTACTGTGCCCGGTAAAGTTATGGCCATGCCAATAGCCGAGACTGAGCCTACGCCAGCAACCTGATTTTAGCTATCTGCGCTCATAGCATTTTTTATATCATCGTAGCGAAAGCCTTGGCCAGCCAAGTACGCAATTAATTTTTTATCATCCTGGTATCTAGTTTGACTACGTTTTTTCTCTATTAGTATTTTAAGGGTTTCTTGCTCGTCAGTTTCGTCCGTACCCAGTATTTCATTGATTATTTCATCTGCTATGTGTTTTTGCTTTAACTCTTGCCATAGTTTCCGCTGACTGATGCTTTTTAGTAAGTGTCTGTTTTCAACCCATGACGATGCAAATTTGTAATCATCAATGTAGTCTGCATCATTCAATTTAACAATTATTTTATCTATGATGTCCTGTTCGTATTCTTTTCGCTTTAAATAATCTCGCATTTCCCACTCGCTTCTAGCTCGTCTTGACAACAAGTCAAGTGAGCGCATATAGGCCTTGTCCATTGTCGCGGTGTTCTGTAAATCTTCTAACTCAAATTTTGAGAATTCCCGCCCAATTCGAATGCCGCTTTTCATCAGCTCGTTTTCACTCAATGAAAAACTATATTTTTCATCAATAAAAACAGAGTAACGCCCCTGGCGTTTTACCTGTTGCTTGATATCCGTGACTTTACTCATGTATTAATGATATCAACAACCGATGAAAAAAGTGTTTTACCGAGTGCTTGACAATGATATAGGTATAGGTGTAAATTCTTAACATAAGCATAAAAAATAAAGGTACAAATGAAACAAAATAACAAAGGCTTTTCTCACATAGAAACATTCTTGGTTTTAATAGTACTAATTGCCGTAGTGGCCGTTGGTTTTAGTGTATATAACCGTTCGTCGAGCAATAAATTAGCAGAGGCCGAAGGATGTCCGATTGCAACTCGGACCGTAGCCGTCAGAGGAGAACATTGGCGAAAAAACAGGCAAACCTGGGTTAAGGAACAAGGGGCAAATTACGTATGGGTTCTAAAAATTGGTGGCTACTCCGAAAGACCTAAGGATATAAATAATTCTGAAAATAGGTTACTAAAAAATCATGACTTGAGATTATTACAAAGAAACGAGATGGCAAGTATGTTTGGTTTTGGCGGTACAGCCGGTGGTGCAACATGGGATGAAATATGCAAAAGCGAACAGAAATGTGGAGACCCGCAAACATCAAACTGGGGTGATGATGCCAGAGTAAGAAGTTGCCGTACGGCTGAACTCAACAAGTCACTGGCTACTAAATATATGAAAGGTATGAAAACAATATATACTGATAATAAAGGGGTAAATATTAAGGCCTGCAGAGATTCCAACGACCCAGCTAAACCTGTAAGGTTTGCAGTTTATGATACTTACACAAAGGCTCGTCAATTAGCACAAAGCAGATCTGGTGGCACGCCAACAGATAGTCAGATCGCTAGTGCGCAGGGAGAACTATACAATTACTCGAGTCCTGACGACAATCGACCCAGCGAAGCAAATGAGAATTTTGTTGGCAATCTATCTCTAAACCCTGGTAGGAGTCGTCTGGTTTGGAGCGGGCGGAGCAAGATAGCGTCTATTCAAAGAATCAGATCGAACAGCAATATTAGCTGGTACACAGGACAGAGACAACCGAAAGGCCAGAAAGAAACTCTAGTTTTCTACAACAAGATCGAAGGCTATGCTAAATCATCAAATGGCGGAGAAACAAACCCAATAGTTAATTTTAGGGTTAAGTATCGCAGTAGCGGACAGCCTGTGACAAAAAGTGTCACCGTTAGATTTAAAAAATTGTCTACCTGCGGTAAGAAAATGTTCCCTGCCACATATTTTGAAGAGGCCGTCCAACAAGGCTGGGAAAGGGCAGAAAGCCCAATAAAGACAGGTCCGTACGGGAAAACACCTAACCCGTATCTTAACAATACGTCATCACCTGAAGCATCAAGTTCAAATAATTCTGGCTCCGGCTCAACTAATGGCTCTTCAGGAGGTGTATTTGGTGGCGGGTCTACGAACACCGGCAGAGGGTATGGCGGTAGATAACACTAGAGTTAATGAACTTCAGTGACGCACCAAGTTAGTTCCTGTTTTTCGACATTCAGAGAAATCAACTAATTGTATATTCTATAAACTCACCTTCTTTGAGGGCGTGTACCGGCAAAGTCTTGTCGCCGTAGTTCTCTAGTTCTTGTTTGGCTTTTTCCCAATCTATTGGACCGCGAGGATCATCGTTTCCAAATTCAGAATCATAGTGCGGAATAAACTTTATCGGTAAAATACCAAATCCATCTTGGCAGTCCCTCCAGTCACAGGTGTAGTAACTACTAGCGACCATACACGAGCTGGCTGAGTTGGTTGCAACAACCTTGTCCTTAACTAGCGACAGATAATCGAATTTACGCATCCAGTAGAGCAAAAGATCGCAGTCACCGCCGTGAAAATAAATAACATTAGCATTCTTGCATTGCTGGACAAACTTGTCTGGAGCAGCCAACTCAAAAGTCGGTTTTACGTCATCCGGCATATCTTCTGAAATTGTATTGGAGTAGCCAGCGAATTTTGGTTCCCAATACTCGCGTCCTTGAGCAAAATTACACAATAGAAATCTTGGTTTATCACCTAGCCCTTTTACAATTTCTTGGTGAAATTTACGTTTCAAATCTAGATGATTTTTTATACCGCCAGAGTTCAAAACGTATTTGGTCATAGCAAGTTTCTTTGTTCTAGAATTTGAAGCAATTCTGGTAATTCTTTGAACTTTGAACCCAAGTGATGCCCATTTTGAATTGTAACTATTTCACTATCACTTTGTTTTGCTAGCCACTGCGCTTGTTCAATTGGACAATACGGATCATTATCACCATGTACAAAAATAAGTTTTTTAGACTTGGATCGAATCTTCTCAAAATCAAAACCATCTTTCGGGAATAGATCTTTGAATTGTTCTGGTGGAGTCCAAGGCTTTGCGCAGGTGTGCCATGCGCCAATTACAACTCCTGTTTCGATGTTGGGACAACGATCGTCCATCAGTAAATTTAGTATAGATACAGCTCCGGACGAATGATCGATTACTAAATTATCTGTAAAATCCCAACCTGCTCCGAAGAGGAAGTCGTTATAAACTTTTGCATTCGGCGTATGGTTATTCGGTAATAATGGGACCCAAACCTTGTACCCTTTTTCTTCTAGTACCTTTTTCATCCAAGGAAACCAATTTTCTTCAGGCGATGCATCTGTCCCGTGTAAAATAACCGCGCGCTTCATATCTACACCTCTTTTTTAACAGCTTCGCGGATTTTCTTGGCTAGCTCTTCCATGACTTTGGGGTTTTCTTCCAGGTATTTCTTTGTGGCTTCGCGTCCTTGGCCAATTTTCTCGTCTTTGTAGGCAAACCAGGCGCCAGACTTCTCTACAATTTCTTTTTCCACTGCGAGGTCTAGAATATCACCAGATCTACTTATGCCTTTGTTGTACATAATGTCGAATTCTGCAATACGGAATGGTGGAGCAATCTTGTTTTTTACAACTTTCACTTTCGTTCGGTTGCCGATTATCTCCTCGCCCTGCTTAATTTGAGAGATTCGGCGGATATCCATACGCACGCTTGCGTAGAACTTCAGAGCATTTCCACCAGTGGTGGTCTCTGGATTACCGAACATTACACCAATTTTCATACGAATCTGGTTAATAAAAATAATCGTCGTGTTAGACCTATTTATTACACCTGTTAGCTTTCGCAGGGCCTGGCTCATTAAACGAGCCTGAAGTCCCATATGGCTATCGCCCATGTCACCTTCAATTTCTGCTCGCGGGACAAGAGCCGCCACAGAGTCCACAACGATAATGTCAACTGCATTAGACCGCACCAATGTTTCTGTAATTTCTAAGGCCTGTTCGCCGTTGTCCGGTTGCGAGACTAGCAGGTTTTCTACTTTTACGCCTAGTTTTTTCGCATACGCTGGATCAAGGGCGTGCTCGGCGTCAACAAACGCAGCAGTGCCTCCCGTTTTTTGCACCTCAGCGATAGCATGCAAGGCTAGTGTGGTCTTTCCTGATGATTCTGGTCCGTAAATCTCTATAATTCGCCCTTTTGGCAGTCCACCACCAAGAGCAAGATCTAGTGAAATACTGCCGCTAGGAATACATTCAACATCGGCATTCGTCCCTTCGCCCAGTTTCATAATAGAGCCCTTACCAAATTGTTTTTCAATCTGATCCAGCGCTAGCCCCAAAGCCTTACTCTTGCCAGTCGCCTCTGCTGGTTCTGCTAGTTTTTTTTCTGTTGTTTTCTTGTCTTTAGCCATAGCGTAACTTAGTCCTGCCCCTCTGATATTTTATATGTAACCTTAGTATAACAAAGACTACCGCGACGTAGTACTTTGGAGTACACTTGAATAATAATGAAGTCACTAATGCTAAAACAGAGGGGTTTCACGCTGATAGAAATCCTTATTGTTGTAATAGTCCTAGGCACACTCGCCGCAATAGGCTATGGTACTCTGGCCCAAAAATGGAAAAATAAGGCCTATTACACACGCGGAATAGCAGAGCTCAACGCAATGGGCAACGCTGCAAATCTGTATGTTGCAAAATACAACGACTACCCTGCTGACGTTTCTAGAAATATTCCCTCGGACCTAAAAGAGTTTGTTCAGGGTCAAGAAAATATAGATGCATGGCCTGCTGCACCATGGCCAGGTAGCGTATATGATTATGACAACTGGCCACCAGATGCTAATGGGCCAAATCAGACTTACCAAATTAGTGTCAGAATGTGCAACCCTGGTGATACTGCCACATGTAATAAAAATGCAAAAAAATACTTGTCCGAATACGTATCGACAGAAACGCTTAACGCCTGGGATTCTAATAGCTCTGTATACTACTGCATCAAGGGGTCCTGTCGATCACATCAGTCCATGCCAATGAACCACCCAGGATATTGCATCAATTGTGGTACAAGTAAAACCAAAGTGTTCTAGAAATTTATAAGCTAGCTCTCTGTAACGGTTATGTCTATAATAGAGTTCGTACATTATGCGTATATCTGATGCACTAGTCGAGAAATTGCTTCTTGACGCTAAAAAAACAACCAAAGAACAACTGAATAAACTCCGTGAAGAAGCAGTGGTTGATAAAAGCACGCTTCAAAGTGTGGTTATTAAAAATAACCTAATTACTGAAAAAGACCTGACGCGACTGTATTCCAAAGAGGCTGATGTTCCATTTATTGACCTAAATCCAAAAGAAATTAAGCGGGAAATACTGCACCTTATTCCTGAACGGATCGCCAGACAGTATGGAGCAGTAGTTTATGACGTAGATGAGGACGGTAATAAGTTACTTGCGATGGAGGACCCAGATGACATCCAAGCTTTTAACTTTTTGCAAAAGCAGCTAGGAACCAACGTCAAGGTAGCGGTGGCTAGCAGTTCTAGTATCCAGGCCTCGATAGACCAATACAAAGGCAACATCGATAGCGAGTTAACGAAAGTTATTTCAACAGAGGAAAAAGAAGAGGCTGACTCAGAAGATGACATTAGCGAAGAAGACGTTGCCGAAGATTCACCAATAGCTCAAACCGTTAACCTATTAATTGAGTATGCCGTTAAAGCTGGGGCAAGTGATATACACATCGAGCCAAGAGAAAACAATGTCATTGTCCGTTACCGAATTGATGGAATTTTACGAGAGGCCAACAAATTACCTAAAAAAGTAATCGGCGCACTGATATCCAGGATAAAAATATTGGCAAACCTAAAAATTGACGAACATCGCGCCCCGCAAGATGGCCGTTTCAAAATAGCCGTTAGTGGCCAGGTTTTTGCGCTGCGTGTCTCCACACTACCTATCATGGATGGAGAAAAGGTTGTGATGCGTATTCTGAACGAGTCTAGCAAGGCACTCACATTAGAAGAACTAGGTTATTGGGGCCATTCCTTGCAAGCTGTCAATCGTGCTATCGTTCAGCCCTACGGAATGATTCTAGTTACCGGTCCAACCGGGTCAGGAAAATCCACTAGCCTTTTCAGTATTCTAAATAGCCTCAGTAGCCCCAAAGTGAACATCTCTACCGTTGAAGATCCCGTAGAGTACAGAATTGGGGGCGCAAATCAAACCCAGGTAAATCCCGTCGCTGGAATGACATTTGTTAATGGATTGCGTGCACTCCTACGCCAAGACCCGAACATTATTATGGTGGGAGAGGTACGCGATGGCGAGACAGCCAACTTGGCAGTACAAGCAGCTCTTACCGGCCACCTAGTGTTTTCTACTCTTCACACTAATAACGCCGCCACCACTCTACCCAGATTGTTGGACATGAATGTCGAACCATTCTTAATTGCCAGCACCGTCAGGGCGGTTATCGGACAAAGACTGGTTAGACGCCTTTGTGTGGACTGTCGGCAAGCATACCAGCCAGACGAAGCCACACTCAAACAAATCGCAACTATTTTTCATACCGATAATCCTGAAGTAATGGCCAGAATAAATGAATTGGAAAAAGTCGCTCTGGAAGCTGGAATAGGAAAAACAAATTCTAGTAATACTAATCAAGAAGACAGCAGTGTTCTGGGGTCTACCAACACCAACATTACAAAACTTTGGAAGGCCCACGATGGTGGCTGCGATAGCTGCAACCAAAGTGGATATAAGGGACGAATGGGCATTTACGAGGTACTAGAAAGCACTAGCGAATTGCAAAAACTCGTTGTCGGCAACGGTACTAGTGATGTAATCCAGAACCAGGCCATAAAAGACGGAATGGTTACCATGCAAATAGATGGATTTATAAAAGCTTTGCGTGGGCAAACCTCAGTCGAGGAGATACTGCGAGTAACTACGGAATCATAAATTATGGCACGATTTACATACACAGCGACTAAAGACGGAAAAACAATACATGGTGCTACCGAAGGAGCAGATAAGAATTCTGTTATTGCTAGTCTGCGCAAACAGAATATTGTACCTTTGGTAGTAAAACAAGATGCCGCTGGAAAGAGTTTTTTAAAGGGTTTCGTAAGATCGAAGAAAGTCAAAGTAAAGGACCTGGCCGTATTTACCAGACAGCTATCGACTATGGTATCTGCGGGAGTTCCGCTGAATCGATCTTTAAATACACTGCAAGAACAAACAAAAAGTAAATTTTTTCAAAAAGCCATCGGCAGCATATCTAAAGATGTGGAAGGCGGAGCGCCGTTAGCAGACGCTTTTGGGAAATTTCCCACAATCTTTTCCGACGTTTACGTCAATATGGTTCGTGCGGGTGAAGCCGGAGGAATACTAGACGATATCCTGAAACGCTTAGCACTACAAATAGAGCGCGATTCTAGTATGCGAAAGCGCGTAAAAAGCGCAATGGCCTACCCTGTCGTTATTTTAACGGTTACTGTAATAGGATTTTTCGGAATTATGATCTTTATTATTCCAAAATTGGGCAAAATCATCAAAGACATTGGTGGTGAAAATGCCAGACTTCCAATTTACACAGAAGTCATGCTGTCGCTAAGTAATTTCATGCAAGACAACGCCGTTATTATAGTGGTGGTATCTGTAGTCATAACCATAGTGGTTCGACGCTACATCAAAACCCCAAAGGGAAAATACAAATTTCACGAGTTACTGCTTAAGATACCCGTCATCAACACAATAATCACAAAGGTTGCGATAGCTAGATTTGCAAGAACTTTTTCATCACTAATGTCGTCTGGTGTAGGGGTTTTAGATGCGCTGGAAGTAACCGGCGGGTCAATCGGCAACAAAGTGATCGAACAAGAACTGAAAGATGCAGCAAAGGAAGTCAAAAATGGCAAACAATTATCAGAGCCCTTGAGTAAAAGCAAACATTTCCCAACTATCGTTTCTCAAATGTTGGCAGTCGGCGAAGAAAGCGGCCAAATAGACACGATCCTAATAAAAGTTGCTGACTTTTACGAAGAAGAAGTCGAGACAGCAATTGACGGCATGAGCTCTATAATAGAGCCCGTGATGATTATAGTTCTAGGGGCTGTCGTAGGTGTTATTGCAGCCAGCGTAATGGGTCCAATCGCAAACCTCAGCAAGACAGCTGGTGGTGGAAATTAAGCAATATAAATTAATGCTTGACCACTTGACGCTTATGGTTATAATAATGATTAGCTAGGTTCGCCCCTAAAGCGACCAAATGCGTAAGTATATAAAATAACAAAACAATATGAAGGAGGGTGGGTCCCAATGATCTCACTAAAACGTAAAGAAAGCGGTTTCACAATTATCGAACTTTTGATTGTGATTATCGTAATAGGAATTCTTGCTACTCTTGTAATAACTACATTTAGTGGAATACAGAGAAATGCAAGAGACAGAACTCGTGAAGCAGATATTAACGCTTTGCACAGCCAAATTGAGTACTACTACGGCCAAAATGGCACGTACCCAACGCTTGCAAACCTAAACGACGCAACATGGCGTTCAACAAACCTTAAAGGCCTAGACTCTGAGGCTCTAAAAGATCCTAAGGGCGCTAGCGCAACACTAGTTGCTGCACCAGCAGCTAGCTCATACGCTTATGTTGTGACACCTGCAAACTGCGACAACGCTAGTGGTGGTGACTGTACAGCTTATGTTCTTACAGCAACCTACGAAGGTGGCGGAACATTCGTAAAGAACAGCTTGAACTAAACAGATAAAGCTACAAAATAACAAAAGACGGCTCAAAATAGGCCGTCTTTTGTTATGCACAAGTACTATGCAGTACCATTTACCACCGTCAAGAGATATAATACGGACTAAGCATGAGCATAAATAATTATTCCGATAAGGGATTTGCCATAGTTGAACTACTAGTAACGATTGTTACGATTGGCATTATTTTTAGTGCGTTTATGACGACTTTTACGACTATCCAAAATATTAACAAAAAAGCTAGTGATGTTCAGAAAGCCAATTCGCTAGCGTTTGAAAAAACCCAAACTTATGAAAATAAGTCTTTTTCATCCATCCCTGTATTCACACCTTACGGTACGCTTAATGAAGTAGAAGATTTTAGTAGTCAGATTCCCAGTACCGTACATCCACCAAGATCAGGTAAAGTCTACGTTAGCACCATTTCACCAACCCTGAAACAAGTTATCGTTTGGCTAGAGTATGGACAGGGTAACGCTAAACAGACAATCCAATACTCAAACCTAATCCAACGAAACGGAGTTGGACGATGAAAAAGTTAAACAAGGTCAACCAAATAGGCTTCACTCTAATCGAGTTATTGGTTGTCGCCCCCGTGATGATTCTAACTATTATCATAATGATGAGTTTCTTGTTTAATCAATACGGCCAGTTGACCCAAGAAGGCGCCAGGCTAAAGTTGGTAACAAATGCTCAGATAATTACTCTAAACATTGAGGATGATGTATATCTGGCATCGTCTTTTGTCAGTCAGATGAATAATAATCTTCAAGATAGTTACGCACCTTCTGGTGGTTGGAAATATAATACGACACCACAAACTT
>RRZT012406694.1_pt1 | contig 14882 bp, 11 predicted proteins | sample 2165551 | NCBI WGS metagenome assembly RRZT01 (sample SAMN10456910, study PRJNA506462) | wastewater metagenome | biome: wastewater; feature: sludge; material: wastewater sludge; isolation source: wastewater sludge with Escherichia coli K12::gfp cells carrying plasmid... | place: USA: Moscow, Idaho... | reverse complement strand
TGCATTGGCGGTGTCGCCAACCCTGCCGCGCTGCTCACGCGCACCCTGGCTGGAATGCGCAACCTGCCGCGAAAGCTGCTGCGAGGCCGTAGCAATGTTTTCAGCCACCTGCGACACTTCAACCGCTGTTTGGGCAATGGCGGCATTTTGCGCTTCGATGCGGGTTTTCTGCCCGTAAATTTCCGTCAGGTCTGTCCAAAAAGTTATGGAGCCCAGCATGCGGCCATCCAGATCATAAAAGGGCGTTGTCTGGACGGAAACGCGCAACTGCCTGCCCGAGTGGGTTATGTGATCAAACTCCCTATTCTGCGGCTTGCCTTCCTTGATTGCCCTGTCAGAGAGTGTTTCATGGTTGGCATCGCCTCGCGAAAACTGCCCCGAACGCTGGCCCAAATACGAATCTTTGGGGTCCGGCTTGTCGAGCAGGTGGCACACCTGTTCATTAAGCCAGGTAACGGTAAAATCACTGCCCACAATGTAGCAGGGCGTGGGTATGCCGTTAAGCACGCCCTGGGCAAAGCCCAGGCGCTTTTTCAGCTCGTCCACCATTGCGCACAAGTTGTTGGCAAAGCGCTGCATCTCAGCCCGGTATTTGCCAGAAAGCTCCGCCTTAAAGTTCCCCTGCGCAACAGCTTCGGTAAAGTCGGTAAGCCGTTGCAAAGGGCTGAAAACCAGCTTCTTGCTAAGAACACCCAGCACCAGATTGAGTAGAAGAACTGCGCACACACCAACAACATACAGCACCGTGCGCTGCTCGGCGGCGGGAGCGGTAAGCTCCGAATCGTAGGCGCTCATGCACACAAGCCAACCCGTGGAAGGAACCCTAGCCACAGACATAAACTTGTCTTCACCCTTCCAATCATAGCTGAATGTTCCGTTACCCTTTGCCAGCGCATCCCTGATAAATGTTTCTTTGGAATAATCCTGAAGCAGCAGCTTTTTGTCCATGCTGTGGGAAATGAAACGGCCAGCCTTGTCGAGCGTAAAGCCGTAACCACGACGCCCCATGCGTATGGGGTCGAGACTTTTTTCCGTAAAGTCTGTCCAGCGGGGGCATACTGCCACTGCGCCAAGAAGCGCGCCGTCGCTGCCGTGCACAGCCTTGGCAACCACAAAGATCAACGCGTCGCCAGAGGTGGCCTTCATCACGCTTTCACTTATGGCTACGTCCTTGCCGCTGAATATCTGCCGGGCGTAGTCTCTGTCGGCCCTGTCACCACCGGTCAGATCGGCCATGTCGGCATTTACCCCGGCCACAATGCGGCCCTTGAGGTCAAGGAGCAAAAATGACCAGTACCCCGGCAGGGCTTTCACATAGCCGCGCAGCAATTCCTGTGCCTCTTGGGGCTGCCCGGCAAAGGCATCCTGCACAGGTTTCTGGCGGGCCAGAATGGTGGCAACGTCTACCGACTGATTGATGTATATTTCTGCCGAGCGGGCCACAATCTTGCTGGTTTCTTCAAGGGCCTCTGTCTGCACGCCCGCTACCATGTGGTAGGAAGAGGTGGACACGTAGAAAACCAGCACGGCAATCACGACAATAGTTGCTGCCGTGATCGAAAGTGTGCAAACGCTCTTGATACTGATCTGGCGCATGAATAACTCCAGGGGGGCAGACGTGGGCCGACAGCTGCGGCAGCAGGTTTGAACGCTAATAAACCTCTCGGATCATTTTCTACCTACACTGTCACTTAACGACAAATGGTATCAAATCATTAGGCCAGCGGGCATTGTCCCGCAAAAGCGCCAGGGTTTATGTTTCGCGCCCAAAACCGTTGACACCGTGCGATATTTGCTCGTAGATAACGGCCAAAGAAGCGCACCACAACTTTTATCCCCCTCTGTTTTGACTTTCAGGATTCCTGCCGAATGCAACACCAAAATTCCAGCTCTGCAAAACCATATACTTCCAGCTCCAGCAATTTCAGGCGCAACCGCATAGTGCTTGTCTGCCTTGTTATCATGGCTGTCATGTCGTGGTTTTGCGCCATGACCCCGTGGATAAGCGACGATTATGCCTTTTCAAAAAACGAGGCGGGCCTGTGGGCAACACAGGTCAAGGAATACATGGAGTGGAGCGGCAAGTTTGTTGGGCACTATATGGCCCGGGTGCTGCTTTCCGGCCCTGAATGGGTTCACCCGGTACTGACCCCCATCATGTTCATGCTGCTTGTTGCGGGCGGCGCGCTGCTGGCTCTTGGGGCGCAGTGGCGCGAGCGGCTGTACGCTTGGCATCTTGTGGTGGTGGCCGGTCTTGTATGGATAGCCTTGCCCGCATTTGGCACTGTTTTTTTCTGGCGCACGGGCACGGGCGATTATGGGTACAGCCTGGTGTGGGCCACACTTTTTCTTGTGCCCTACCGCATGTGGGCCGACAGGGCCGACTTTCGTCTGCCTGGCGGTGCCCTCTTTGTGTTTGCGGGCATTCTGGCGGGCTGGAGCAATGAAAATGTGGGCATGCTGGCCATCTTGACGGCGCTTTCCGTGGCCGTGTTTCGCTGGCGCGCATCGGGGCGCGTACACCTGTGGGCCATTGCTGGCATAGCTGGCGCGGCGCTTGGCTGGAGCATGATGATGGCTGCCCCCGGCAATGCCATTCGTCTTGCCGCCGTGGGCGGGGTAGAAAAAATACCACTGGCGTCCATGAAGGCCCTGCTGCGCTTTGTGCAGTTTTGGAGCACAGAACAGATCGAAATGCTGCCCTACTTTCTGGTGGCACTGCTGCTGGCATGGATGCTGCGCCGACGCGGGCTTTTGAAACCAGCCGCGTGGATACCGGCAGTGGTCTTTTTTCTTATGGCCCAGGCAAGCCTTGCGGCCTTTATCGCCAGCCCATCAACACCATACCGGGCCATGAGCGCCACCTTCTTTTTTACCGCGCTCTGCCCTTTTTCGCTGCTTGTGGCCTTGAACCCCACAAGCCTCAAGGCCCGTGCGCTGTTTACCATTTTTTGTGCCCTGCTGCTTTCAAGCGTGCTGATTGAAGCCCGCGTGTTTCTGATGGCGCAGCCCATGCTTGTGCCGCAAACACAATCAAGCCTGCGCGATCAGGACTACCCCGAAACGGACAAATACTTCTTTCCCGGTTACGACATCCGCCAGGTGGGTCTTTTTTCACCTGAATGGCGCACCATCGTACCCTGGCATGAAGCCCAGACCCTGCGCATTTATGAAGCGCCCGATGCCAAGGCCCTGATTGCCTGCAACATCGCGTTTTTCGACAACCTGCCCCAGGGCGAGGTGCACGTGGCGGCCAGAGTACGCACGGCCACAACCAGCAGCTTGCTGCAACGCGGCGCACGCGCACTGTTTGAAAGCAGGGATGAAGGCATAATTTCTGCCCAGGCTGTTGGGCTGCGGTATTTTCCCGCCAGTGCGGATGTTACCGACGATGGCAAGGCTGCCGTGTTTATTCCCGGCATCAAATCAGTGGACGACATCGCCGCAATAGCAGTAAAACAACCGGGCAAGCCACTGGTTTGGCGTCGCGTTACGATTACCCGGTCACAAAACTGAGCGCCCCTGCGCACACTCCCTACGGAGGAAGTATCTTGTCCCGTTCGGCCCCCCTGCTGGCACTGGTTGTTCCCTGCTATAATGAAGAGGAAACCCTGCCCCGTACCCTTGATGCCCTGGCGAACCTGCTCGATGACCTTAAAAGCAAGGGCAGTGTCCACCCCGACAGCTACGCCCTGTACGTCAACGACGGCAGCCGTGACCGCACCTGGGAACTGCTGGAAGAACGCCACGAAGCCGACCCCTATTGCAGGGCGGTGAGCTTTGCCGCCAACGCAGGCCACCAGAACGCCGTGTGGGCTGGCATGATCACGGCCCGCGACTGGGGTGTGGACTGCATTATCAGCCTTGATGCCGACTTGCAGGACGACATTGCCGCCATACCCGAAATGGTCGCCAGTTACGCCCAGGGCAACGACATTGTTTACGGCGTACGCAACGACCGCACCACCGACACGGCCTTTAAGCGCCGCACTGCCCACATGTTTTACGGCTTTATGCGCTGGCTCAAGGTTCCGCTTATTCCCGACCATGCAGATTATCGACTGGTGGCACGCCCGGTGCTGGAAGCACTGGATCAAGTTCACGAGCACAGCCTGTTTTTGCGCGGGCTTTTTCCTGCCCTGGGCTTTAAAAGCGCGCAGGTGTACTACATGCGCCAAAGCCGCATGGCAGGGGAAAGCAAGTATCCCTTCTGGAAAATGGTTTCTTTCGCCTGGAAGGGCATTACCGCGTGCAGTGCCGCCCCCCTGCGCTTTGCGGGCCTTATGAGCATGCTCTGCATGCTGTCGGCCATGGCCTTCAGCGGTGTTTCGCTGCTCAAGTACGCCATGGGCGAGACAATACCGGGCTGGACATCGCTGATCATCGTGGTGCTGCTGCTGGGTTCGGTACAGCTTTTCTGCCTGGCACTTGTGGGCGAATACCTGGCCAAGGTCTTTACCGAGGTACGCCGCCGCCCCCGCTATATCATTGCCAGAAAGCTGTAAGCGAGCGTAGGGCATGCGCCCTTGCGGCCACAGCTTCTGGCTAGTACACAGCAAGGCCGTGGCTGGGCAGCATGTCTTTCAACACATGGTAGCGGTGGTAGGCTGCGGCCTGATGAAATCTGTAGACATGCGTTGCTATGCCATCACGCGATGAAATACCGTGCGCAAACTTTTTTTTGTCATTTTCCCATTCTTCAGGGTCATAGGCAGCAACCCCGGCAGTCAAGGCTGATGCCTTCCAGTTGGCTTCGCGCTCCTCGAGTTCTTTTCCTTTCTTGAGCAGTCTATCCAGCTCAACCCGCATTTCTTCAAAAGAAATAAGGCAGTTTGCCCCATAACGCGATTCGGCAAACTGTCTGAAGTAGCCATATATTTTTTCGCAATATTCCAGATAGGTCTGATAGTTTTTTCTGCTGCTCTGCAAATCTCTGCCCCGGCATTCCTCTTCGTAGGCAAAACTCCATTCTGCATAGGGCCTGTCTGGCAAATCGGCCACAGGGCCATGACCAAGGGCAGCCGTGGCCTGCTCTGCGCTTTCTCCGAAGACCGAATCCTTCACCACATTCAGGGCGTGAAACAGTGTGGAGCGCACGCCCTTTGTTGAGGTGTTTTCTTCATGCAGGGAATCCTGGGCCACTTTGTTAAACAGAGAGGACATACCCGAAAAGCCGTAGTGCGAAAATGTATCTGCATAGACGTGCGCGGTTATTCCCAACAATTCCAGGCCATAATCCTTGGCTAGGGCAACAGAAAGATTGTTTTTGAACATCTCGTTAACAAGCTCGCCGTCCATAACGCAGATGATTTTTTCATAAAAGGTATCGCCTGCCCCGCCCGGAAAAAAATGAAAGGGAACCCAGACCTTGCGCTGGTCTTCAAGCTTTGTCACACGGTCGCTGGTGCTTCTTGCAAGCGCCTCCAACAGGGTGTGCGCTGTGGTAATGCCAAACAGCAGGCCCCCATCCCTGTGCGCTTCACTGCTATACCGCGTGGAATCATCAACAAACTGTGATGCATAGGCGATGGTATTTGCATCAACATCTGGAATACCCGCTGCCCGAGCCATGGCAAATGTGCAAAAATAATGCATATCCCTTTGCATTTTTCACCTCCGCGGTGTTTTGCACATGGTACACCAAGCCGCTCCTTTCAAACAAGATTATTTATACTCTGTAATTATTTACTATTTTTTAAATATAAAATTAGTTCAATTATCCCGCATCAATTCAAAAGCCCCTGGAATATAATCCAGGGGCTTGAAAAAACTTGGCCAGCTGAGCTAGTGAGCGAATTCGTGGAAACCAGTGCATTCTTCAGAATCTGCACGGATGCTTAGGCAGGAACACCCCGGTTACACGCTTTTTTTTGAGTGTGGGGGTGCTCACCAGCCCACACAAAGCTAGGCATAGTATTTCCCGGTGATTTCACTAATGGTGATTTCAACCACCGCCGTCATTTTTAACATGTTTGGGGGATACGCCACTCCGGCGTGCTGGGGCGTGTACTTGGCCACAATGGCATCAAGCGCGGCGGTCTTTATTGCAGGGTCTTCCACCACCGCCGCGTGGCCGATAATGATGACACTCTCATAGGCGGTATTGGTGTCGCACGGCGCGTCGGCCTGAATAAACTGGTGCGGGCCTTCCACCTCAAAACACACCCTGGAATCGGCGCGCAGGTTTTTCAGCTTTTGGCCCGCCGCCAAACCGTGAAAATAGACGCGCCCCTCCATGCGCACAAAGTGCACGGGGGTCACATAAGGAAAGCCATTTTCGCCCAGCGTGGCCAGATGTCCCACTTCAACGGAATCCAGCAGGGAATCCATCTGGTCTGTGCTCAATGGGTGTTCTTTCATACGAGCCTGCATTATTCCTCCTGTGTAAACGGGGACATACCTCATTGCGCGCAAACCTGTTTTTTGCATGTCTGCTGTGCTTACCAGCCTGACGGTTACAGCACTGACTACAGATGTCAAAAAACATTTGTTGCGGAATGATTTTAAAAAATATTTTTATGCAGTGGCTGCCTGCTGCGGTGGACAAAGGACAATCTGCCCGCTGCCAATAGAGCCGCAATACCCGGCAGAGCTATACGCCGTATTCCCGCAGCTTGCGCCACAGGGATGAACGGCTGATGCCCAGCATGTCTGCGGCCAGGGTGCGGTTGTCGCCCGCCAACTCAAGGGCGTGCAGAATGTGCTGCTTTTCCATTTCGGCCAGGGGCACAAGTGGGGCCGACTGGCCCAGAGCGTGCGCCTGTGCAGTGTTAGCCACTGCGCCCTGCGCGGCGGTAGCCATGGCAACGGGCTGGGCCCCACGCCCCTGCGCCTCGCGTACTTCAGGGGGCAGGTGGGCAAGGCCGATGCTGCCGCCCGGCGGGCAAAAAACCGCCGCCCGCTCCAGAATATTGGCCAGTTCACGCACATTGCCGGGAAAGGGATAGAGACGCAGCGCATCCAGGGCGCTGTCGTCAATATCCAGCGGCACGGCCCCGCCCTGCTCCGCCAGCCGCGTCAGAAAAAAGCGCGCCAGCAGCGGCACGTCTTCGGCGCGGCTGCGCAGGGGCGGCAGTTCCTGCGTGACCACGGCCACGCGGTAGTACAGATCGCGGCGAAAGCGCCCCGCCTCCACCTCTTCCTTGAGGTTGCGGTTGGTGGCGGCAATGATGCGCACGTCCACAGGTATGTCCACCGTGCCGCCCACCCGACGCAGGTTCTGCTCCTGTAATACGCGCAGCAGCTTGACCTGCATACCCGAAGGCATTTCGCCTATTTCGTCCAATAAAAGCGTGCCCCCGCTGGCAGCCTCAAACAGGCCCTCTTTACGCCGCACCGCGCCAGAAAATGCCCCCTGCTCGTGACCAAACAGCTCGCTTTCCAGCAACTCTGGCGAAAGCGCGCCGCAGTTCACGGCCAAAAAACGCCGCCGCGCCCGCTGGCTCTGCGCGTGCATGGTGCGGGCGGCCAGTTCCTTGCCGGTACCTGTTTCGCCTTGCAGCAGCACGGCCACATCGGTGGGGGCAAGACGTATGAGCGCCTGGCGCAGGCCGCACATGGCGGGGGATGCGCCCACCATTTCCGGCACAGAGCCGCTGGCCTCAAGCTGGGCGCGCATCTGGACAACCTGCTGACGCAGGCGGCACTTTTCGAGCGCGCGGGCCACCAGCATGCGAGCTTCTTCCAGCGAATAGGGCTTGGACAGATAGTGAAAAGCCCCCAGCCGCATGGCCTCCACGGCATTTTCGATCATGGGGTAGCCGGTGACCATGATCACTTCCACATCGGGCTTGCTGGAGCGCACCGCCTTGAGCACTTCCATGCCGTTCATGCCCGCCATGGCAATGTCAGTAATGACCACGTCAAAATCCTGCTGGGCCAGCAGGGCAAGCCCCTCTTCGCCGCTACCCGCCTGGGCCGATTCGTGCCCGCCGCGCTCAAGGGCGCGCGCAAGATTGGCGCGGGCCATGCGCTCGTCATCAATGATTAGCAGCCTGCCGCCCGTGCGAGGCGTAGCCTCGCGGGCATGGTCGCCACGGGGATGCCCGGAACCAGTGGATACCGAAGGCTGTTCCTGAAGACGAAAGCGTTCTGTGGTCATGCGTCTGCTCCTGAAGCCTCGGCACCGAGCCCCCCTGCCAGTGGCAGGCGCACGGTAAAGCACGCTCCCTGCCCCGGTTGGCTCTGCACCTCAAGCATACCCTTGTGCTTGCCCACAATGCCAAAGGCTATGGACAGGCCAAGGCCAGTTCCTTCGCCCACGGGTTTGAGGCTGAAAAATGGATCAAATACCCGGCCCAGATACTGCGGCTCTATGCCCTTGCCCGTGTCGCTCACGCGCAGCACCGCCATGCCCGCAGGTTCGTCCACCTGCGCGCTGATGCGCACCTCGCCCTTGCCGTCCATGGCTTGCGCGGCGTTGAGCAACAGGTTGATGAGCACCTCTTGCAGGCGCTGGGCATCCACGGGCAGTTCAAGCCCTTGCGGCACGTCCACCTCGATGCGCACACCCGCGCCCATGTCGTGCCGCACAAGAGCCACTGCCCTGCCCACCACGTCTGCCAGCTCGTGCCGGGCCACGGCAAATGGCCGGTCTCGCGCAAAATCGAGCAGGCCACGCACAATGTCGCGGGCGCGCACCACCTCGGCCTGAATTTCGTTCAGCTGAGCCACCACATCCGCCGCTGCGGGCATGGGCCGCACGCCGAGGCGCGCGTCGTTGACATCTTCACTCAAGAGCTGGCAGCCCACAGAAATATTGTTCAAGGGATTGTTAAGCTGGTGGGCCACGCCAGAGGTCAGCACGCCCAGTGAACCCAGCTTTTTTTCCTGCAACAGCAGGGCGTGACGCTTCTCAAGCTCTGCGGCCATGCTGTCCAGGGTCTGGAGCACGTGCCGGGCCTCCTGCTCCAGCCGGGGCGGTGGCGGCGGCAGGGGCATGCCCGCGCCCACGCAGCGGGCGGCGCTTTCAATGGCCGCCAGCGCACGCACAATGTGCCTGCCAATCAACCACGCAAAACCAATGCCACAGGCCAGCAGGGCCGCAACGGCGCCCAGCAGCTGGGCGCGCAAGTTACCCACAGCGGTAAAAATACCCTGACGCATGCGCCGCACCGCCGAATCGGCCAGCTCGCTCAGGCGCTGCCCCTGATCGGTAAGCGCCGCGCCGTCAGAAGGCTGATCGTCCAGCAGGGCCTCGTAGGTTCCAATGCCCTCAAGCAGCAGGTCGAGGTTGTGGTGCGCACCGTCGCCCACGCGGCGGCCCATGGCGGCATTATAATCCTGCCCCACGGCAGTGGCCCGCTCGCGCGTAAGCTCCACAAAGCTGCGCAGGGCAGCCAGATCGCCCTGCCTGCCGGGGAAGAGTTGCAGGTTCTTTTCATACCTGCGCATTTCAAGCACATCACTGCGCAGATCGTCGACCATATCAATGAGCCGGGCCGCGCGGTCGATGCGCCCAAGATCATAGCTGGCAATGCCGCCCAAAAGCAGCAGCATGACCAGAAACAACCCCGTGCCGACGGCTATCTTGCCGCGAATGGTATGCCAGACTGAAAAATGCGGAAGCATGGCCTCACCCCCGCAGGCGCAAGGTTTCAATACCGCGCCCGTCGATGTTTCAATTTGCGACAGCGTATAAAAATAAAACACAACTGGCAAGCATTGCTGGGCAATGGTTTGCTGGCAATTGCCCGCCGGGGCATGCCATAATGCAACAATTGCGCTTAACATCACTGCGGCACTGGGAAATATTTTATTCTTTTATACCAAATGGTTAAGCTTTGAACTTTTTGGCACAATAGTTGTAACTGCCCTTGCAGGAGGCCGACATGAACACCCTGCGAAAAACGATAGAAAACTGGTTTACCGCTGTGGCATTCGCCGACGCGGGCCAACCCGGCTGGACAGACGATTTGTGGACCATTAACGGCAAGACTAAGCCCTCAGTGCTCAAGCAACTGCTGATTTTTGGCGCGGGCAGCATACTTATGTATGTGCTGGCCTTTACCAATGCCGACGCCTTTGCGGCCCTGTGCGCCAAGGGCGGCCTGTGGACGGCCCTGCCCATTGTCTCGGTGCTGCTGCTCTCGTATGTGCACGGCCATTTTGCCGGTGCGCTGTGGGAACTGTGCGGCATTACCGGCGTGCAGAAAAAGGCCGCCAAGGCCGAACCCAAGGCTGCCGTGCGCAAAGCCGCGACCCCCGCGCCCCGCTTCGACACCACGGCAGTGGTTCACGGCTAGTCCCGCGTTTTCTACAGAGCCGGGCTGCGCCATTGTCCGGCTCGTGCCATATTTTGCGCGCGACACGTCTGGTTTACAGCCAGCACAAACAAGTACGCCAGGCAAGTATGCCCGTGGAGGTTAACATGGATCTGCTCAGTCTTGACCCGTCGCAATTCATAACGCTCACACCTGTTTCCATAGCCTTTTTGCTGGCCGTGGGTTTTGTGGGCGGGCTGGTGAGCGGTTTTATCGGCTCTGGCGGCGCGTTTATTCTTACGCCCGGCATGATGGGCCTGGGAGTTCCCGGGGCCGTGGCCGTGGCCAGCAACATGTGCCACAAGTTTCCCAAGGCCATGGTGGGGGCCATCAAGCGCTACCGCTTTGGACAGGTGGACGTAAAGCTGGGCATGGTCATTGCCGCCACGGCGGGCATTGGCGTGCAGATTGGCATTCGCATCCAGCGCTTTATTCTGGAAAACTGGGGGCAGGCGGGCTCTGACCTGTACGTGAGTGTTTCGTTTGTGGTGGTGCTGGTAGTTGTGGGCAGCTATATACTGAAAGACGCCCTGCGCTCCAGCCAGGCCGGACTTGACGACGAGGGCACCCCGCCCCTGGCCAGGAAGCTTCAGGCCATCAACCTGTGGCCCATGATTTCCTTCCCCAAATCCGGCCTGCGTATTTCGCTGTGGTTCACCCTGCCAGTGGGCATTGCCACCGGCATGCTGGCCGCAACCATTGCCGTAGGCGGATTTGTGGGCGTGCCGGGGCTTATCTATGTCATCGGCGTGCCGGGGCTTATCGCTTCGGGCACGGAACTGGTCACCGCATTTGTGATGGGCCTGTGCGGCTCGGTAAACTGGGCTCTGCACGGCATGATCGACATCCGTCTGGTCTTCATCATTTTGGCGGGTTCCCTGCTTGGGGTACAGCTTGGGGCCATCGGCACCACCTACGTCAAACCCATCATGATCAAGTACGTCATGGCCGCCATCATGCTTATTGTTGCCGCCAGCCGCATAGTGGCCCTGCCGGGATACCTGCACGCGCTTGGGCTCATCCATATGGGGCCGGGCATGCTGTACATTTGCAAGGTGGTCAGCTTTGTGACCATGTGCGCCGGTCTGCTTGTGGGTGCGGGCATGATTCTTGGCGCCATGTGGCGCGGTCAGCAGCGCAACCGCAGGGAAGCAGCACTGAACAGCGCCGCCTAAAAAAACAATCTCTTCTCCTCAAACCCTATAGCAAAAAGGGGCGGTGCATTGCGTCTGCACCGCCCCTTTTTTGTGCTTTTTTCGACCAGTGCGTCCTTAAAGATTCCTTGCCCATTGCGTATTTCTCTCAATTCGATATTGTTCAAAAATAACGCAAAAGAACCTTTGCCCCACGTTCACTCATGCCTCCGCAGGAGGAGACATGCGTCTGTTTGCACGCAGCCTCAAGGCGCAATTCATTGAGGCATTCACCCTGCTTATTCTTCTTTCCTCATGCTTTCTTGCGGCCATAACCGGGCGCGAGGCCAGCAGCGAGGCTCGCTATGAACGTGGCCTTTTGCTGACCAACCGCGTGCAATCACTGGCTAAAGCCCTTGACCAGTCCATGTGGTTCTGGATCAAGGAAGTGGACACCCTGCGCCACACCATAGGCTTGATCGGCGACGACATGGACAAGGTATCCACCGCCATCAACCGGCTGCAAGACACCATGCCCGCCTTTGCCTGGATCGGGCTTATGGACCCCAAGGGCAAGGTGATCTCCTCCACAGACGGCGTACTGCAAGGCACTGATCTTTCCATCTACGCCATCTTTCGCCAGGGCAAAAACGGCCTGTTTGTGGGCGATGTGCGCAGGGCCACCCTGCTCGCCCAGCTGCTGCCCCACCCGGATAATGCGCCGCTCAAATTTGTGGACATAAGCATGCCCATTGGCGACGGCGAGCTGAAAGACTGGGTGCTGGTGGCCCATCTGAGCTGGACCTGGGCCAGAGAAGTGGAAGAATTCATTCTGGCTGGCGAGGGTTCTGACTCCGCCACAAAGATCATGGTTCTTGGCGCAGACGGCAGCGTCATACTTGGGGGCGACAGCGAAAACCCCCTGGCCCTGTCCCTGCTGCAAGAGCTGGAAGAGGCGGCATCTGCCTGGCGGGTAGAACTGTGGCCCGACGGGATATCCTACCTTACAGCTGCTGTCAGGTGTACAGGATTCAAGGATTATGATGGCTTGCAGTGGAGCGTGGTGGCACGCCAATCGCTGGATGCCGCCTACGAGCCGGTGCGCAAGCTTGTGTCGCGCATTCTTGTGGCGGGCTTGGTGCTGGCCGTGCTTTTCGCGCTGGTGGCAGGCTATACGGCCCGCAGGGTAATCGCCCCGCTCAAGGCCCTTACCCTTGCAGCCGACAAACTCAGCAAGGGCGAACGCGTCACCATTCCGCGCAATGAGGGCATACTGGAAATTGAGGTACTTTCTTCCTCGCTTTCAACCCTGGTTGATAACCTTACCCGTGCAGAAAAAGACCGCAACCGCATTCAGTACGCCGCCGAGCGCGACTTGCTCACAGGCCTGCTCAACAGGCACGGCATGGCAGCCCGCCTGAACGAATCCATGTCTGAATTGCAGCAGAATCAGGGCGTTGTTGAACTTTTGTATATGGATCTGGACGGTTTTAAACCCGTCAACGACACCCACGGCCACCATGTGGGCGACGCAGTGCTGACCATTCTGGGCCAGCGGCTTTCGCGCTGCCTGCGCAAGGAGGACGTGCTTGTGCGCCTTGGCGGCGACGAGTTTCTGGCTCTGCTGAGCCACCGCGACAGAGTACCCGACATTTTTCGCACGGTACGGCGCATACGCGAAACCGTGGGCTCGCCCATATCTACCGATGGCCTGCTGCTGCACATTGGCATAAGCATAGGGCACGCCACATGGCACTGCACCGAAGAAACGGTTGAAGTCGCGTTAAAACGGGCCGACAGCGCACTGTATATGGCAAAAAAAGCCATAAAACACCCGCTCGAGGATTCTGGCACGCTGTCCTAGCCAACCGGCTCTGCACTTTTGCCTTAGCCGCCCCAGTTCTGCTCCTGCAAATAGCGCAGGCACTTGCCCGCAGTGGCAAAGTTTCTGCGCAGCTCCGCGTACTCTGCAACCGTGCGCGCCCCGCCCCTGTCGTACAGCACAAGCCCGCCTGCAAAGGTATCCACATCGTCCGGATCATGGCTGATGATTACAGCCGGGATGGTCAGATTGCCGATGATCTCCAGCAGTTCCTCGCGCAGATGCTCACGCAACAGCGGATCAAGGGCTGAAAATGGCTCATCGAGCAAAAGTAACAGGGGATCGGCGTTGAGCGCCCTGGCCAGCGCCGCCCGCTGCCGCTGCCCGCCCGAAATCTGCGAGGGCAGGTGTGCGGCCAGATGCCCAATGCCCAGGCGTTCCAGCATGTCCTGCGCCTTGTCTCGCTCTTCGCCGCGCACCTTCCAGGGCCAGCAGCCCGTGCGAGGGTAGGCCACGTTTTGCAGCAGGCTCAGGTGCGGAAACAGCGCGTAATCCTGAAACATGTAGCCGATGCGCCTTTTTTGCACAGATACAAAGACATTTTGCGCGCTGTCGTACAGCGTGCAATCGCCAATGCGTATGTGCCCGGCATTGGGCCGCGTGAGCCCTGCCAGACACTGCATGGTCAGCGACTTGCCAGAGCCGGAAGGGCCAAAAAGCACCGCGCACTTGTGCTCGTCGCCAATGTCATAGCGCACGTTCAGGCTGAAGGGCGTTACCCCGTTCCTGAAATTTTTTTCCAGATGCAGGGATAACATCAGCGCCGCCTCTTGAGTCTGACCAGCAGTTCCGCAGCCATAAGCAGGCTTACGCACACGGCGGATGTGATCACCACAAGCCACGAGGCTTGCAGGTCATTGCCCGCCTGAAAGGCATCGTAGATGGCAAGGGCCAGGGTTTGCGTCTTGCCCGGAATATTGCCTGCGATCATCAGTGTTGCGCCAAATTCGCCCATGCCACGCGCAAAGGCCAACATTATGCCCGCAAAAATGCCCTTCCAGGCCAGTGGCAGCGATACGCTCACAAACACCCGCCACTCAGAAGCGCCAAGGGTGCGCGCCGCATCCTCCAGGTGTTTGTCCACCTGCTCGAGGGACGCGCGCGCCGATTTGTAAATAAGCGGAAAAACCACCACCGTGGCCGCCACAACCGCGCCCTGCCACGAAAAAATCAGGTTGATACCAAGCTCAGCCAGCCCAGGCCCAAGCACACCCCGCCGCCCTACCAGCAAAATCAGGTAATAGCCAAGCACCGTGGGCGGCAACACCAGAGGCAGGGAGCACAGGGCATCCAGCAGGGCTGGCATGGGGCCGCGCTTGCGGGCCAGCCGCCAGGCCGCCAGCGTGGCCACCACAAAGGAGACTGCCGTGGCTGCTCCAGCCACGCGCAACGAAAGCTCCAGGGGGCTCCAGACAAATGCAAAATCAAAATCCATGTCATCCCCCTGCCATACCACCGCAATACGCACAAAAAATTCAGGCGACTGCCGCTTCTGCCAAAACGGCAACCGCCAACAAAGTCAATCCTGTAAAAAACAGTTTCAGTTCACAGCGCCAGAACGGCTGTTCTTACGGCTTGGAAAAACCATACTTGGCCAGCACGGCC
>RRZT011338032.1_pt1 | contig 14883 bp, 11 predicted proteins | sample 2165551 | NCBI WGS metagenome assembly RRZT01 (sample SAMN10456910, study PRJNA506462) | wastewater metagenome | biome: wastewater; feature: sludge; material: wastewater sludge; isolation source: wastewater sludge with Escherichia coli K12::gfp cells carrying plasmid... | place: USA: Moscow, Idaho... | reverse complement strand
CATGTTTTGCTTGCGATAAACCTCTTCATCAATACCGACGATGTTTGTAAGCTCTCTAAGAGTTGTCTTCTTAGAGATATTAAAACATACTTCACCATTTGGGTAACTTGCGCTAACGTCAAGATCCCCCACAAAGGCGTAGACAGATGTATCAAGGCGATCGTTCTCCTCGATGATCCGCAAGCCTGCTTTGGAAATCAATGGTGCCGGGAGGGTCACCACCCAGCCATCACGACTCGTGGTATCACCGTCGAACTCATCTACGATACTGTCAGCCGTGCAACCGATGATATACCCTGACTCTTGGACTTCCCAATGCAAAGCATCTACCAGACGCTTTGGTTGAGATTTCATGTCTTCAAAGTCAGAGTTCTCACACAGCAGTGGAACCACCGCAGTCAAGTCTTTGATCTCTTCTTGCAAGAGCTCCACCGTAATACAGTCGAATCGGTTATAGACGATGTACTCGACCATGTGGTGTTGCTGCATGAAGATGTGCCAACGAGCCTTTTGCAAGTGGGCTGCTTCTGGGATATCTAACTTGCTAGGCAGCTTGTGCTTAGCAAGGATAGCGTCCAGACCATAAGACTGCTCTTCTTGCACACCAGCACGGGTATGCTTGTAAGCACACATTCCGTCAAGAAAGTAGAAGCTAGCAGGCGCAGTAACCGTATGCCACTGCGCTGCAGGCTTAATGGGCATGATCTTGCCGCTGGAAGTTTCCTTTTGCTTCTTGCCGCGCTTGTACTTAAAGAAGCGGTATTCTGGCTTGATGGATGGATCGCAGACGATATCCTTGAGATCCACACCGGCACGGGCAGCAGCTTCTTCAAAGCGTGAGATTTCAAAGTCCAGGTTCCAGACTGCTAGAACGTCGGGCTTTTCTTCATGGATGCGACCGAAGACAATCTTCAAGAGATCGATTTCAGTATCAGCAATATACAGCTCAGGCTTGATATTGCGCTCTTCAACGTATTTGGACAAGTACTTGTTCATGCACTTATCTACCAGGACATCCAGCAAAGGAATGTTCTTGACCACATCAGCTCGCACTGCTGTGACGCAAACACTTCCCATAGTGAAGGTGAGCATGATAATGCCCTTGTTGTCCTCCAGCATGCCAGTCTCAATGTCGATTACCCCCAGGCTAAGCATAGTCTGTGGAGTAGTCACTCCGTACTTCTTGAGGTAGTTGTGCTTGAGAATCGCAGTAGGGCTGATGTCTACACCGTAGAGGTATGGGCTCTTCTTGAGAGTGCGCATACCGTTATCAGCATTGGCCAGATGGCGCATACCCAAAGCGATAGCCGCTTGGAACTGCAAATCACATTGGCGTGTTTCATAGCGAATGAGCTCTTCTTCTAACGCCCATTCTTTCTTTTGCTGGTGATTGCGCATGCCTTTGGCAGTCACCCAAAATGGTCGCTTGTTGTTCTCGATGAGGTTCAGGTGAGGCCGAGTGGTCCCATCATCGTAGTGGATGATTTCTTTAACCACAGTCAAGTCTGCACTTTGACTGTCGGGTGGATTGACGTAGGTAGCGAATCGGAATTCTTTTCCGATGGGCTTAGGTGGATTTAATAACACGCACTTACCTCCAAGAGTTAGTGGACATACCAATGGCAGCTGCAGTATTTTTATGTAATAGGCGGGGTTAATGATTTGACCAATTCCTACCTCTTTGACTAAAAGGGCCACTATGTCTGTTTTTAAAATCGCACAAGAAAGCATTGACTTTCAAAAGAAAGACAACTTCTTTCAGATGGCTGTTTACGCAAAGGCCATCTTTGCTTACAAATCTGGTGCAGAAGCACAAAAGAGCCAAGAGCTCAAAGACTTGGTCGCATTCTTGCGCAAAGTCACCAAGATGAACATCGACATCAATATGCTCTACGACGCCACTGGTGTGGCCAGTGTGCGTATTGAACATATCAACAAGAATAACCCTCTGGCAGATGACTTCCGCCGGATTATGCTTGAACAAGACCAGGACAAATTCACAGCCAAGATCAAAGGCAAGCTCGCTGAAGGCGCCGTCAACATTGAGAACGCCAGTGTTGAAGGCATCTACACCTTGGTGCCTGTCAAGATCAATTGGTCTTTCCGTCACATCAGTTTTGCCAATATTTCTCCAGAAGAAGCAGTGGCTTCGCTGCTGCACGAAATTGGTCACGTCTTCAACTATTTCGTTTGCATGTCCATGCTGGTTCGTCAGAATCTGATTGTGGCCGCTGCACTGAAGGCTAACAGTGATAAGCCTGATGAGAAAATCTACCGCCACCGTATCGAGGTGGTAGCTCGGGCTGCTGGTTACTCTGAAGAAGTCACTCAGGCACTGGGTGCTGTGCGCAAGGCTGAAGCAGTGCAGGCAGTGCTGTTGACCGAAGACTTCAAGGATCTGCGCTCTGCTAAGGGACTCGACAACTACGACCAGGTCTACAGTGAGGCCATGGCCGATCACTTTGCCATGCGTTATGGCGCAGGTGCTCACCTGGCCGGTGCACTGGACAAAGCCAATCGTTCTAGCATTTTTTACTCGAACGGTTTCTTCATCTATTTGCAAACTATGGAGTTGTTCGGATTGTTCATGAGTATTGGCCTAGGTATCGCAGCCCCCTTCCTTCCTATGGCTGGTGGTTTGTTCTTCGGCGGCTTTTTGATCATGATCAGTACGCTGTCTGTGTTCTTGCACGGAGACAACGTGCGGGGCTTTGAGTGTGACGACTTGAAGATCCGTTACCAACGCATGCGCAATCAAGCGGTGGAATACATCAAGAACCCAGCATTGAGCAATGAAGACAAGGCTGGTGGTTTGGAGGCTATTGAAACCATCGATAAGATCATGGACAAAGCCATCGAGTTTCGCTCGCCTATTCGTGCTATCAGCAACTTCATCTTCTCCTCGAATGCTAACGCTAAGCGTTTGATCGAACTCGAACACGAGATCGAGGAGTTCACTTCCAATCAACTCTTTGTCAATGCCACTAAACTGGCTTTGCAGAAATAACTAAGGAGTATTCGCATGTCTCTGAACGAAGACCTCTTGCCCGATCCAGTACTGGAAGTACCTATCGATAACAACGAATCGATTCCTCCAGACCAAGCCAAGAACTTGCCTGACAGCACTTTCTTTGACACTATCGCCTTGAACGGCGAAGTGCCTCGTTTTGCTCCAGTGTTTCTGGAGCAACAAACCAAGGCTGAAACCTTGGTGGATCTGGCTACTACACAAAACCAAATCAAAGCCCAAGGCGCTATCAGCGTAGAAAACGCATTGGTAGTGGATAGCCTGATTCCAGGCTTTCTCAACGATAACAATCCACAAGCGCTTTACACCAAGACGCCTACAAAGACTCAATACAACGAGTCATTGCTGAGCATTGCTGCGTCAGTGGACAGTCACTACGCTTTGCTCAAGACTTCCATTGAGGAGTCTACTGCAAAGTTCTACTCTGCTGCTGGTGAGACACGTACGCGCATGATGGGCGCAATGGTAACTGGCTTGACTGCTGTCAATCGATCGATCGCCAAAGCACTGGCTTGCTATGATCGTGAAGATCCCTGTCAGATCCCTTACATCTTCAACAACAATAAACGCTTGGGTGATTTGCTGCGCGAATCCTTCAATGCATTGATTGGTGACGGTGTGGCGGGTTCTGAAGGCGATGCGCAAGTGTGTCCTTACGACAACACCATGGCCAAGCCTTACCTGGACAAGCTGCGCAAGATCACATCCGGTAATCGCGACCTGATCGGTGCAATCGAGTTGTTACTGTACTCCAGCGTAGACAATTTGATTCGCTTAAACGGCAAGCAATACGTTATCGAGGACGGCAAACTCAATCCTTGCCCGCCTGAAGCTGACTTCAAGTTTGAACGCAGCACTATGGCACGTATCGTTGAGCTGCTCGCATCCAACGAGCTGCGAACACGTTTGAAGCAACTCGATGAAGTCTTCATTACCCAGCAAGCTTACTTCCAATCTGTTCCAGAGTTGATCTCTGGCATTGAGAAAGATGAGCGACTCACTACGTTCAGCAAACTCGCTGCAATCACCGAAATCAACGGTAATTGCATTGGCGGTCAAATGCAGATTCAAGCCATTGTCAACATCGTTGGCGGGCTGGCAGGTATCTTGCACGTTATGGCTGAACTGTTTGACGCTTTGAGCGAACAGAACTAAAGGCGACATATTAGCCTACTCTAGGGTTATACCCTAGAGTAGGCGTGTATGCCGTTTAATTAACCACCGAGGGCATCAAGACCGGGAAGGTCCATAACGTCATCCTCGCCACCTCCAGCGCCGTCTCCAGTGGAAGTGCCGTCTTCAGGCGGGGTTTCTGAGCTGCTATCGTCAGATCCCGTTTCAGGAGTAGACGCACTTGCAGTAGATTCGCCGAGGTCTTCACCGCCGGAAATCTTTGCAATGTCAGAAGAAGCTGCAACACCAATAGGCTTAGAGCGACGCAGCATGTCCACTACAACCTTGCTCATAGCAGAGTTGTGGTCTTGTACTTCGTTACCGATACCAATGTCGACATTGCCGTCAGGATCGAGTTGGATCATTTCGCTGAGCTCAGGCAAGATATTCTCTCGGCTCATCCAGCGGCGCATCAGTGCGGAGATCAGCATGCTCTTGACTTCATCAATGCGCGAAGTCACTTCTTCCGCACCGAAAGCTTCAGGCATGATGTTGGCAGAAACATAGTGGTCAATAGCCTTGGTATATGCTTCCAGACGGGCATCAAATGCCGCCATCTGGTTTTCCAAGGTTACCACGTCCGGACGAGACAAATTGGTCTCGAAGTTAGATAGGAATTCAATCGTGAGGTAATGACACAATGCGTCTTCACCCACGGAAGCTTTCATGGTAGCGAGTTCTGGGTCAGCATTCACTATGTCGGTGAGCTTTTCCAGGTTTTCTTTGATAATGGTCTTGCACTCTTCAAAGAGAGTGCCGTTGTTGATAGCCACTTTACGGCAATTATCAGTCACCAATGGAACGAACGCATCTTGAATTTGCGTGACACGTTTGCTCAAGAGCAAGTTACTAGCTACTGCCGTGGTAGCGAAGTCGCCACTGAAGCCGTTGTCCACAGTTTCTGGAGGCAGACCCACAGTCATGATCGAGCGTTTACGCAGCTCTTCTTCCAAACCACTATCGACTTTGACATAGTTAGAGTTGGTTTCACTGAACTCAACGCTGGTGTCTGGCAGTGCCGGATGGCCTTCAAACTCAAACTCAACACCAGCGGTGCTGATGGATCGCATGATGTCGCCGGGGTTATTGGTCTGACCAATTGGGAAGTAGTTACGCTGGCGAGCCTTCATGACTTCGTGCATAGCGATCTCCACAGCCTTTTGGGGGTTGGGATCGTTTTCAGAAACCTTGAGCTTCACACGACTGCGCCCCACTGCGTTCTTCACATCAGCCATCACGCCGGAGAACAACAGCATAGCGCGCAAAGAGTTGATGGTTTGCATGTCGTCCAAAAGCGACTTGCCAAAACCATTGTCATCGTACTTGTAAGCATAGTACGTCATGAGCTCAGAGGGCACATACAGAATCTGAGTGTTCTGCTGTTTCATTGCCCGAGCAAACATGATCTTGTAAATATCTTCGTTGGAGCTGATCTCCACGTTAGGACCCACAATGCCGTTGCGCAAACGTGCAAGCAAGTCAGCTTCCACAATGTTCGAGTACACGCGTGCAGCATCATCGAAGCTGCGGATACTGCATTGCACACCGTTGATCGTTCCAGCTTTGCCCAGAAGGTTGTGAGCCATGGACTCAGTAGTAGGGCTGGAGCGTAGATCATTGAAACGTGAAGTCCTGGCTTTGCGAGAGACCGGATTGCCTTCCATATCCAAGAGAACAAAGAAACCCACATGCTTGCGCACGTCACCAGGTACGTGCACCGGCATCACACTCTCGGTCGGCAGATGCAGAGTCAATGGAGGACCGATCATCTTGCGTGGCAATTCTGAATCAGTCTTGACCTTAGCGATGTTTTTCACAGCCAGACGCGGGTTCTTGAAGAATACGTTACCCAACTGAATGTCGTTGATCTTGTTGGATTTGGATTCCAAACCAAAGACCTGCAAAGACTCCAAGCCCACACTGGTATTGCGTGCCAGGATCATCTTGGCGTCTTGATTGCGTTTGCGCTCGATAATGCGAGGCAACTTCATGGCGTTGAAGTTGTCTGTTACTTTCAAGTGATCCAGAGTCTTGATACCACTTTCAGTGCTGAAGTGGATCTGATGGTTGTAGTTCTCTTGACGAGTGGAGCCTTGAGAAACAAAGCTCTCCACACTGAAATTAGTAACAGGCTGCGGTGCTCCTGTAGTGACGCTGCCTTGCCCAAGCCAGCCAGTAGCGCGGAACACATCTCGGTCGATGTAAGCACCCAGGGATTCTTGAGAAATCCCTCGGGTTCCATTGATGAGTTCATCCACGGAATTTTCAGGAATCACAGCCACTGCGTAGCTGCCAGATCCGAACAAGACTTCATTCAAGATTTCCGTCAGACGCGGTTCAATCTTATAGTCGGTCTCAAAGTACTTCTTGACAACTTCAAGCAGTTGTGTTGTCAATGGAGCACACTTGAGATCATCGCTGGCAGTGAATGTGAGCTCCGTGGTCTGCATGTCCTTTGGAGCGATAATGGAGCTGACCAAAACTTGCTTGGATAACTCCATTTCTGGAAACAGCTGCATCGTCGTTTCAGCGTCATCTGCTTTCTCAGCGATGCGCGCCGATGCACTTTGCATCGTACCGGCATCTACACCGGTTATTTCCAGATTGCCCTTTTCATCGTGAGTGCGAGGCACTTCGTCACGAATGAGCTTACTGAGTACTGCGCTAATGCCAGGTGCAGTGCTTACCAGCTCGGATGGATCGACAGCTTTGCCTGCGACTCGCGCAGCGATGGCTGTCTTCAGGGTATTTTTCGTCATAAACACAATCCTTGGTATTTTCTAATTCGGAACTCGGAGAAACTACGTGAGCCAAAACTACTACGATCTCTATATTGAAAGCGTGTTGCAGTTGGCTGAAACTCTGGTGATTAAATCTGAGTACGCAGCGACACAAATCAATGAGCGACTCACTGCCTTGTATGGCGTTACGATCGATCAAAACGATAAGCGCACATGGAAATATTACTTGAACCTGGCAGGTGAATATCACCCAACAGATCCTGTAATAACGATCACATCATTGGATACGCTGCAGCAGATCGTCTTTAACAAGGCAAATCTGCAAGCGCACACCGCCACGCGTGAGGCTTACGGGTACAATACTCGTTATTACCGGGAGCTGATAACGACTGACCCTGACAGTGAAGCTTTCATTTTGGGTGTCCTTTATCCCGTAGATATCAACAAAGCCATTGCAGCCAAAGACCTTTCAGTCATTGGCTATCCTCCTCATTTGGTTGAAGACAACGAGATGAGTCTCATTGAAAACATCAATGAGTGGGTAAACATGTTTGATGAGCGTTGGAACAATCGGCAGTTTGCTCTGTCCGATTCGTACTACGTTGCTGCTTTGCTAGGGATGATTTACTCACAGCTACCGGCAGTGATCATTAACTTGCGTTTGAAAGCTTGCAAAACCATGCAAGCACACAGTTACCATGTGCGTCAGTATTTGGCGTCTCATGGCGGTCTGGATGTATATCTCTCAGAGATGACACAAAAGCAAGCTTTGTTCTTTTACCGCAATATCCGATATATTGAACGAAACACTGGCAAGAAAGATACGTTTGAATGGCTCACTGATAAAGTGATGACCGATCGCAATCTGCCTTTGAGCGAATACACCATGCGACACGATGTGCAAAACATCGCAACATCCATGGTGCCGGAAGTCACCTTCCGAAAGACTTTGCTCAATGCCAGTACTTCCAATGCTGAGATCCAAGAGAACTTCCATACTCTGGAGACAGTGCTCAGCAAAGAAGAGCCACTGGAAGTAGGCAACGCTGAGTACCATCAATACAACCTCAGCAATATCCGGGCTATGTTTGTCAACAGCCTGTCCTCTGAGGTCACGACTAAGGTGTTAGAGTCCTCTGTGGTGGATACCACGGATGCAGTACCCTACACTTTGCACAGTGTGCTGCTTAACTATTGGATTTACATGTCCAATAAAAATTTGTACACTGCCTATGTCCGTATCCGTGATCCCTTTACTGGATCAGAAGTAACGCTCTCTTGCCGTGATGCGTGTTTGTACTTCTTCTACGCATTTTCAATGTCTGCTGGCATTGAGATGACTAAGATCCCACAACTCTTTGCGATTCGTGTCCAGCGTGATCCTATTCCTGATAACGCTGATTTGCTCAGTGTAGTGGATCGCAAATACATCCCTGACTCTTACGCTGACTTTGTTAAAGATCAGCTCACTCCTTTTAAGGTGTGTCCATCGACTTCTACGTTCACGGACTATTGCCGTGATGTTCATGCCGGTGTGATGCGTCAGACATACTTTACCAGCAATCAAGAAAACCACTACACTCGTGGTTTGACTGAAGCTTTGGTAGCCCGCGCTTACAGCGACTACCTTTTAGATGATCCTAACACCGGACGGCTTTGGAGTGATTGGCTCTCAGAGAACAAGTACCCCAATGAAAACTTCACTGCTCAGGATTGGGAAACGGTCTACAAAGACCTCTACGAACAAGCCACTGGCGTGAGCATGTCGGTGACGGAAAACGTCAGCAGCTTGCAAAAGGCCATGATTGGCATTATGACCCAGCTGTCCAGTTACTCTGTACAGTTTGTGAGTGATATCAACAACGATTCAGTGAAGGTGCTCAACTGGGCAGCCATCCGTCTGGGCGAAATCACAACACGTTCAAAGTTCTTTGTTCGCATTGCTGATCGCTTTGCTGATGTGCTGCAAGGTATCAGCCGTGGGCGCGATAAAGACCATATTGACTATGGAAACATTATCAGTGCTGTCGTGAGCAAAACCCACAACGCTTATGCTGGCAAACTTGAGTTGCCAGTGAAGATCAAGAAAGGCAACGATATCAAGTTCAGCTTCAAGTCCTTTATGGGCTTGCCGCAAATCCTTGACGATGGCCGGTATTTTCCAGCTACGGCTAACGTAGGCAAAGAGCGCGACTACTCTTTGCTCAAGCATTTCTACGACTTGCCTTTGGCTGAGCGAGTAGGATTGCCTGATGTTTACTCTCAGTGCTTTATTCCTCCAGTGATTCCTACACAGGCTAATCTTGATGACTTTGCACTGTACCGTGAATTACCAGGCGTGCAGTACCTGACGGCTGCTCGCCCAGGCATCAATGCATTTAATTACTTCTACGTTCCTGAGTGGAGCTACAGCTTCCTCGCAGACGGTGATGAAGTAACGCTCAATGCGTTCTACGCTAACAATGAACCACTGACTGCTCCCGCTATTGGTCTGAACACAGGCCACACCAAAGTAGGAGTGTTCGACTACACTGGAGATATCCCTGAAGCAACAGTTGTGACAACTGCGGTATTCAGTGGTGGTGTTACTGGTGTGGGCGTGTTTGACCCTACGGTAAAGACCGATATCGAATACACCATCAATGGCTTTAACAAGTACTACTTCAAATCTGATATTGACTTGAAGAAAGTTGACGGTATTGGTGCCTTTGATTTGAAAGGTACTGCTAAGAACATGACAATCACTTGGAAGATGTCTGTTGGCAGCAAGAGCACTACCCTCAAGGGTATCTCTGCTACTAAGAGTATCGCCACCAAGGGAGTGACTTCTCGCTTTAGTTTCAAAGCAATTTCTGTGCGCAGCAGCATTTACTTTAGTCTCAAGCCTAAGTACGCTAAGGGCACTGTGATTGTGCAAGGCAGTCACTTGGTCAGCACTATGCCTGCAACCAAAGGAACTGCTGGCAGTAAGACATATCGTACTAAGAGTGTGACTGGATCGACTACCTTGCGTGAGTTTGTTCGTATCTACGGGCAAATCGCAAACTTGGAGAAGTTCGTAGTACTGCGGGTAAGCAGTACATTGTCGGGTGCTAAGTCTGCTAGTGATGTTAAAGGCTTGAGTAAATTCAAGTACATTACCCAGTCTCGTACTCTGAGTGCATTTAACTACCTGCTCGGCAGTGGCGGATATACACTCAGTGTGAAGAACAGCTCAGAAACCCGTAAGCTCGACACACACGGTTCAATGCACGCTGTTCGTATCTATCCTAAGAGCATCAGTGATGTTGCTTCTATTAGTTTGACAGCCGGTACTGACTCTGGTAGTTATGCTACCCGTGGCGTGAGCGATGTTGCTTTCGTTACGTTATAAATAAAACAGGATTTAAACAATCCTGTGTGTTTGTAGTAGGGAGTTTATGATTAGATTCCCTACTTTTCTTCTTTTGGCCTTAATAGGAAGTCGATATGGATAATTTTCGTCGTACAGCTTTGGGTGGTTTGAGCCAAACGTGTGCCATGATGGGTTTGCCTTTGCCGCAGATCGCCAACACTACACTCAATGAAAAGCTGTCCATTCAAGCCAACGCTACTTTGGGCGTGAATGAAACGCCTCGTGCCAAGTACATGTGCATTGGCATTGGCGGTCACCAAGGCACGGTTGGTGCCGATGGCATTTTGCTCATCGGTAGTGCTCAGCATCGCCCCACTGACAACTCGCTTTTTCGCATGATGCCTTTTGTCATGCGTCCACTGGCCAACGATTTGACCAGTACTGAGCGTCAGCGTTATGCGCTGCGTCGCATTGAAAATCACAAGGGTTTGGACTACGCAGTTTACTATCTGCGCCGTCTGGACTTGACCAATGTGGTTCCCAAGCTGCAAAAGATCAACATCACCAACGGCGTGACGACCACTACGGATTACACGCCAACGAGTGGTGATCTGTCTCCAACTCCTCCTGCATTGAATACTGGCGGTGCTAACACAGTCACTGGGGAGTTCATTGCTGCTGTGGCTCGGGTGACAGTGAACTTTGACACACTGGATGCTACAGAGATCCTGAACGCAGCTATGGTGTTGTTCGATAGCGAAGAATACGCTATCATCTCTGAGATGGGTTTTGTCTCCGGTGTTGATCGTTCGGTGACTGTGACTGACCCCACTGGTGCTCTGGTTTACGACGAGTGCATCAACGCACAAATCGTGACGCATATCGCTACGCTGCAAAAGCTCGTAGCTAACCGCAACGGCTTTGAGTCGGTGTTTGACGTGGGTGCCACAGAACCCATGTACAACCTCACTACGCCTTAACGGGCTTTTTTCTTTACTAGGGAATAGAGATGGCTGAGTTAGATCCGCAACCGCTTGACGCTTTCAATATGCTGTCTTTAGACCCTGGTACTGAAACCCTGGGTCACGCAATCATCCAAGTGCATGCCGTTACGCAGGAGATTGTAAACGCCGAGGCATGGACAGTTCATGCCTCTAAGCTGCCTTACTTGTCTGAATGGAATACGAGTTTGTATCACGAACGCTTTGCGCGTATCCAGGCTTTGAAAGAATCCCTAAGACAAACTCTGGAAGTCTACAATCCCAGTATTGTAGCCTGTGAGAGTCCTTTCTATAATCCACGCAGACCCAATGCCTTTGAGGCATTGCTGGATGTACTATTTGCCATTCGCGACACTGTCTTTCAGTGGAATCCGAATGTATGCATTGCTTTTGTGACGCCTTCATTGGCTAAGAAGAGCATTGGAGTATCGGGTCAGAGTAGTGACAAAGACTTGGTGATCAAAACCATTTTAGCCCATGATAAGTTCAAGGACTTAGGCTTGGGCAACATTGATCAGCATAGTGCTGATGCGATGGCCGTAGGGTATTATCGTTATACCCAATTGAAATCCCGCACCATCCCTGCAGAATAAGGATACCCATGACACACCCTGTAACCATGGCAGACGTTGAGCGCTTGGTCAACAACTCCATCCGTATTGGTATTACCAGCAACAATCGTATCCGCAGTACGGTTACGAAGTTGATTTGGTTCATGATCGCGCAGCTGGCGCTGTCGGCTGTTTTTATGGCTTTGCTGCTGGGTAACCAACAGCAGACCTACAAGCAACTGCATGCCAACGTGGATACCTACAAGCGAACTGCTGAGCAAGCATGTGTAGATATCAAAGCAGAAATGCACGAATCTACCGATCGTATCCTCAGCACTTTAGGGCATGCTAGCCCTAGTAATCCATAAAGGAGATTGACTATGTTCGGTACTTTAGGTGTTTTGTTAGGTGATATGAAAACCAAGATTTTGGTGGCATTGGTTGCTATTGCTGCAATGGTCATCCTCTTTTTCTTGGTCAGCAACTACCTTGATCGCCGAGCTGAAAGCGATCAAAACAATGCCAACATGGCTGGCAGGATCGAAGACCAACGCATTAACACTGAGATTGCTCAGGGCAGCGGCAAGATCAATACAGAAGTCGTGCAAACCAATGCTGAGAAAAAGCAAGAGAATGCACAGAACTTTGATGATTTGAAATCAGACTTTGAAAAGAAGATCGATGAAATCAATCACGCCACTACTCCCAAGGAAGTAGTGAAGATTCCAGTCGTACAACCTGGTAAGATCAAGCAACCACAAAAACGTATTGTGGTTGAAGAAGTCCCTATTGCACCTGATCGAGATCCCAAGAAGGAAGAAATTGCTGCTGCAAATATCTCCAGTATCTGGGATGCCTACTGCCTGGCTTCAGTAGGCACTAACGAACAATGTGTGAAGTGAGGTGTTGAGATGAAACGTCTTTTCCTATTGATGGCTGTGGCTTTCTTGTTGGTGGGCTGCAAAACTATCTACATCGATCGGATTGAATATCGCTTCAATCCCGTGCCAGATAAGCTGATGCAGGACTGCAAGCTGGCGGTTCCCCCAGATGCAAAGGCTTACATGGCTGCCAAAGATACTGAACGCGAGCTGCTGCTCGGTGGTGTAATGAAACAGCAGTACCAGATGGTGCGAGACTGCAACATCGACAAAGCATCATTGCGTGAATGGAACGATAAGCAACTCAAGCTCATCGAGAAAGCTAACAATGACGCGAAGAAATAAGCAAGCAGCACAGCCCGCCGGTGATCCGTCTAAAGCACCTTCCAGTGCGGAGATCAGCAAGATCATCTACAGCCCAGGATTCGATAAGCTCGATCCTGAAATGCAAACTGCTATTTTGAGGAAGTTGATTTTGGAAGACCATACACCTGCAGGCAATCCTCGCAAGACTGAGGATTTCGCTGCTTATAAAGACCGTAAGCTGTTTGACAGCAAACTCACAGCTTTTTGGCTGGTGTTGGGATTGTTCTTGCTGTTTGCTTGTATCTTTGTAGGCATCTTCATTTACGTGACGCTCAAGCAAGGTGTTTTGAACAACACCGACGTGATGACTGGTTTGTTCACCACGATTGCTGAAGTGCTCAAAATCATCTTTGGAGCAACGTGATGCGGCACTTGAAGATTTCCATGGAAGCCCTGAAGTCTCAGTCTGAACAAGAGGTTGAGATACTGGGGAAGATTACCAATCCCGATGGCCTGGCGCAAGCCTTTGCTATCGAGAAACAAATCCAAGCACAGATTCACACCAAGGTAGGTGTGATTCGTGTGCGTCGCACTAGCACCTTTGCACAAAGCGGTGAAGAAAACACCGATGCTAAGTACGTACTGACTACGAAGTTCAAAGAACATATCGACGGTATCAAGTCCAATCGTGAGACCGATGCTGATATCAATGAAGATCAGTTCAATCAGTTTCTGTCTGTGGCAGAAACTTACATGAACAAAACTCGCTACAAGTTCCGTGTTGAAAAACTGGAAGTGACTGTGGGCGATCAAGTGCACGAGCTCGACACCAAAGACTTGATCTTTGAAGTCGATACATTCGTCAAAGCAGACGGTACTATGAGCCAATACTGCAAGATTGATCTGGAAGTGCAATCCCTGGCCGATCAATTCGATCGTCTGGGTATCTCTGCCGGTGACATCAAATACAGTATCAAGGTAGGCACTTTGCCTTTCAAGCCTACTGACTTGATCTTGAATGATGGATCGCCTGATTCTGAGCACAAAGCAGAGATCAGCCGGATCTATGAAAACGAGTTCATGATCGATCGCACTAAGTAACGGCATACAGCCTATCCCAAGGAGCAATCCCTGGGATAGGCTAATATGGCGTTTAAGTGGTTTTCAAGCCTACTGAGAAATGGTTGACATAACCAATAGAATTTGACCAGAATCCAGCGGTACGGATTCTGTTAACTAGCGGTTTCTTAATGAAGAACAAATCTAAAACGACTAAGTCGTTAAAGAAAATCTTTATGTTGTTGTCCACTACCTCAGAGCGTAAATTTATCTCATAGCCAATTGGCTGGCCTGATTCGTTTTTAGCAATCTTGGTCAAGAAACGAGCGACGGGTCTGCCCTCTTCATCGATGACTGATGCGTATTCTATCAATGGCTTATCCGCCAGATAGTCATTAATAGTGGGTGTAACATCAAAACGATATTCACCAACTTCTGAACCCCCTTCAACCCCATCGTTGACGCTGCGTATATTAGGATGTTTTACTATATCCAAAGCAATGTATGGCTTACATTCAGTTGAATTCAACTGAATGGTTTTGAATTCGTAGTTTTTAATAGTCGGAGTATTAATAGAGTAGTAACCTACTTTATTGCCTCCCTGACAGAACGCTTTTACCAGCTGTCCGTTCTTTGGATGCAGTGCTTCGCGTCTTACTGGATAAGGGTCGTACGCTGCAAGCAACTCGTTAACCCTGTCAACCACTTCTTGATTATGCGCAGTCAACTGTGCAATCAACCATTCAGCGATGTCACAGTCGCAGTAGCTAGTGAAGTATTCCCGTATCTGAGATCCCAAGGCAGATTCT
>RRZT012115102.1_pt1 | contig 14884 bp, 11 predicted proteins | sample 2165551 | NCBI WGS metagenome assembly RRZT01 (sample SAMN10456910, study PRJNA506462) | wastewater metagenome | biome: wastewater; feature: sludge; material: wastewater sludge; isolation source: wastewater sludge with Escherichia coli K12::gfp cells carrying plasmid... | place: USA: Moscow, Idaho... | reverse complement strand
TTATGAGCGATTTCCTGGCAGTCGCGGCAAAAAGCTTCCCCTTCGGTTGTATTATTGCCGCATAACGGGCATTTTTTACTGTCATTTTCCGACATATTGTCTCTCATTATCTCTCAAAAGATATAACAACTACAAGTGTCCCTTGTTTTGTTATCTCAAGATAATTTATAAATTTGATAAGTTTTAGTTTCACCGCTAAATTACGGAACTTTTTTTGAATAAAAGCTGTTTTTATCAAATATACCACTAATATACTACTAACTCAAGCTGAAATAAACATGGATACAATCGCCATCATCGAGAAATGTTACAAAAAGGACACCAAGCTTTATAATATACTGATCAGCCACAGTACAGATGTGATGAACAAGGCTGTTTCTATGGCTGAGAAGCATCCTGAACTAAATATAGATATTGACTTTGTAAAAGAGGCTTCCATGCTTCACGATATTGGGATTTTCCTGACGCATGCCCCGTCTATCAAATGTTACGGTATGCACGAATACATTTGTCATGGATATCTGGGAAGAGAGATATTGGAAAAACTAGGTTACCCGAAGCATGCCTTAGTATGCGAAAGGCACACAGGCACCGGACTCACCCTGCAACAAATAATATCGGAAGACCTGCCCCTGCCCCATCGGGAAATGATGCCTATAAGTATAGAGGAACAGATTATCTGTTTTGCCGATTGCTTTTATTCCAAGACTCGCTTAGGCGAGGAAAAAAGTGTTGAGCGAATAAGAAAAAGTGCTTCCAAGCATGGAAGAGAACAAGTAGAACAGTTCGACAAATGGTGCGAGATGTTCCTGTAAACATGAATAATTAATCTGAAAATCCAACTGTCTTCGAATTTTTCATGAATTCAGGTAAAAAAGTGAACGGTGGCAAAAAAGAGTTTATTCCCGATTGGGGCGATAAAGCGTTCATCTTATTCTTTTCTTTAGCCAAGGATCGTTAAATTTTTTCAGCCATCCGTTTAGTTCATCATCCAGCTCTCGGATAAGCGGCTGGTTTTCAGAGGCAATATTTTTCATCTGGTAAGGGTCGGTTTGCCGGTCAAACAGAAGTATCCTTGTTTTTTCTGGGTTTTTCAGATCCACCACGTAGGTGTATCGCTCGGTACGCACTCCACGAAGCCCGCCTTCAGGCTGTCCATTATCTATTTTCATGTACCATTGCGATTTTGGAACAGTTCCTTTCCCGGTTGTCAGATAGGGCGAGAAGTTGGTTCCGTCTACTTCACTCGGAATAAAACCGCCCAGTCCCATTAAGCCAAGCAGGGTAGGATACAAATCGGGGGTTGAAATAAGCAACGGATCGCGCCGGGGTTTTAACTGACTGGGATATCGGATAAGCAGAGGTACCCGCATGGATTCTTCGTAAGGATTGTTTTTGGTCGCCTCTTCATGAATACCAAGACAGTCTCCATGATCGGACGTGAAAACCACAATCGTGTTCTCTTCCAGCCCCGCATCTTTCAGGGCTTGTAATATCCGGCCGAACTGCTCGTCGACCCCGCTGATACAGGCATAGTAGTCTTTGATGTTCTTACGGTAATGGTCACCCCATTTCGTTCCGGCCGGCGGAATGTTTGGCTTGGTGGCGAGCGATTCGACGGGGATATCCTTGTAAATCGCTTTGTATTTTTCGGGAACAAAACTGTAGCCGGTATGTGGCGGGTTCATCGAAATCACCAGGGCAAAAGGCTTTCCGGGATTCCGTAGCGTTCCGTTTTCATTTTTAATATAGGCGATTGCCTTATTTGCCTCGTGTTCGGGACCCCACTCGTCATAGTATTTAAATGCCTCCCGAGCATCGTCGGTGTCCCAGTACATTGGGCGCAAATGTTGGTCATAAGTTCCGTAGGCATGCCAGTAGTCGAACCCGTGACGGCGTTCTTTCGGACACCATTCGTTCCATTTTACCTCGTCCGAGTTGTTGCTGGTGTTTATGAACGGTTCGTGGGGTGAGTCGAGGTGCCATTTGCCAATGTACCCGAGCGAATAGCCCTGATCTTTCAATACATCCGACCAGCAGCGGGTGGTTTGCGGCAATTCGCAGCCCCATTTAGCCGATGCGCTGGTACAGTTTGAGAATACTTTATTTTTCAAAGGGTACTGACCGCTCATAATCATGGCTCGGGTGGGCGAACAAACCGGATAGTTGCTCACCGCATTCGAAAAATAAACACTCTGACCTGCAAAGTGGTCAAGCACCGGTGTTTTCACCTGTTCCTCGCCGATAAACCCCATCGATTGGGCACGCATCTGATCTGGGAAAATAAAAATCAGATTCGGGGTTTGTTGTTGTTTTACCGATGCATTCAAAAGCAGGCAACTCATTACAGGCATTCCGGTAAGAACGGTCAAAATCGATATTTTCATTGGATCTTTGTTTTTGAATTAAAAACTGTTTAAATTTACCCTTCCCCTAAAGGGTGATTTTTTTGATTTTTCGGACTTCTTTCAGGGCTCGGGGTAGCCCGAAAATCAAAATGGGGTAAATTTAAACAGTTTCTTATAACTTACAAAATAAAGCCAACTAATTCATTCTTGAACATGAATATCAAAACTCTATTTATCATTATTCTCATGCTGTGCCCATTTACGATCAAGGCACAAAGCAGTGAAAAGAAGATAACAGAACACCTTACAGCAATAACCAAGACTGACGGTTTCCGCCATTATCAGAATTTGCCCGTACTGAATCAGGTAGCCGACTATATACATTCTGTTTTCAGCAAATATGCCGATACCACCTATTTTCAAACATACAATGTAGACGGCAAAATATATAAAAACGTAGTCTGCCGGTTCGGGTCTGATATAAACAAACCCATTTTGGTTGCAGGAGCGCATTACGATGTTTGCGGCGATCAGGAAGGTGCAGACGACAACGCATCGGGTGTTGTCGGAATATTGGAACTTGCGCGCATGCTTCACGGGAAAACCCTCAGCCGCCCCGTAGAGCTTGTAGCCTATACACTCGAAGAGCCTCCATTTTTCCGCACTCCACAAATGGGCAGCTACATACATGCCGAATCACTGAAGAAAAACAACACGAGTGTTTACGGAATGGTAGCTCTGGAAATGATCGGATATTTCAGTGACGAACCAGGCTCACAAGATTATCCAATCAAACCGATGAAAATAATTTACGGGAAAACAGGGAATTTCATTCTGCTGGTAAAAAAAATGGGATCCGGCGAATTTGTGGGGAACTTCTCCTCGTGGTTCGACAATGCCCAGACCATTAAGACCCGCAACATAAACGCTCCCACTGAACTGGAAGGAATCGATTTCTCGGATCATCTCAATTACTGGAAAATGGGATACGATGCCATGATGGTTACCAATACGGCTTTTTATCGTAACAAAAATTATCATCAAACTGCCGATACGATGGAAACCTTGGACATAAACCGTATGTCGAAAGTAATCGATGCCGTGTACCATGCCATCGTGAACATAGACAATAAGAATACGGGTAAAAAAAATCCTGAAGAAGAAAGGGTAAAATATACGAATAGTCGGAAGAGCTACATGGAGTATCTGTTGCTTATTATGAGTTAATTATTATGACACCATCAGTGAAAATAGAAAATTTACAACACTGAGTTCCAATGAGAAGACACTGAGAAACACAGAGCTTTTATAGATTCTCGATGAACCTCAGTACCTGCTCCGTGTTTCTCAGTGTAATTATTTTGACAATGTGTTACAGAAATTAATGGATTAAATTCTTCCAACCACGATTAGGTAAAACCCAACTGTTCATATTTTTTGAGGGTAGCGATGTGCAACCGTTATGATTAGTTATCTTTGCACCCGAAAGTATGAATAGTTGGAAAAGGACATTCGCAATAATATGGTCGGGGCAGTTTTTCTCAATGCTCAGCAGCTCTATTGTAGGGTTTGCAGTCGTATTCTGGCTGACCATGGAAACAGGTTCGGCCGAGGTATTGGCGATGGCCATGCTGGCTACCCTGTTGCCGTTTATCGTTTTAGGACTTTTTACCGGCGTATTTGTCGACCGATGGGATCGCCGTCGGACAATGATACTCGCCGACAGTTTTGTGGCGTTCTGCACAGCTATTCTTGCCGTTTTATTTTTCTTCGATAAGATAGAAGTGTGGCAGGTTTATATTCTCCTTGCCCTGCGTTCTGCGGGGAGTGCATTTCATGCTCCTGCCATGCAGGCATCGGTACCTCTGCTCGCACCCGAAAGCGAACTGATGCGTGTGGCCGGAATCAACCAGATGATACAATCGGTCAGCAACATTGCAGGCCCTGCACTGGGGGCTATACTTGTTGCTTTCTTCGACATAACATACGTGATGCTCTTGGATGTAGTTGGCGCGGCAATAGCCTGTATATCACTGATGTTTGTAACAATACCAAATCCTGAAAAGAAGGAAGACGCAACGCCCAATGTCTGGAGAGAGATAAAGGAAGGAGTCGGTCATATGTTTCACGACAGAGGCTTGTCATACCTGCTGATATGTGTTATTATCATTACGTTCTTTCTGGTTCCGACGGGTGCTTTATACCCATTGTTGACTATCGGACATTTTGGAGGAGAAGCTTTTGAAATGGGTATAGTGGAAGTGATGTGGGGAGCAGGTATGTTAATCGGCGGAGCGATTGTCAGCATTAAGTTTATGAAAACAGTCAACAAGGTTGTCGTCATCAATCTTATGACCATTATTCTGGGTGTTGCTTTCTGGTTAATGGGCTTGCTCCCGTCCTCGGCATTCATCATATTCGTAGTTCTTACCAGCATAACGGGATTGGCTGGTGCCATATACTGGAGTACTTTTGTTGTCATCCTGCAAACCAAAATAGATCCGTCGGCACTTGGCCGCGTTTTTTCTATTTACGACAGTGTCAGTCTGTTGCCGTCTATCCCCGGTCTGCTGGCAACAGGATTCATCGCCGATGGAATCGGCTTGCTGAATGCTTTTATCATTACGGGCATATCCCTCATCGCAGTAGGTGTATTTGCCTTTTTCGTTCCCTCTATAACCAGGCTGGGACACAGCACAAGAGGAAAAGAACCGGAGGAAAATTCTGATGCGGTATAAATTATTATCCTATTTTGAATCTTGGGGATAAGGACGTAGATCGTTGTATCGGTACAAAAATTTATTCTCAGTATTCGTCATGTCTAATTTGACAATTCCACCTCTCATTCCTATATATACATTTTGATCATCAATGGCAGCAATTGAATTTGGATACATGCCCCACCAAAACATATCCTTATATAAAGTCTGAAGCTTTGAATTCTCATATATAAAGAAGGCGTTACTTGCTACTATTAGTAATTTTTCGTTATATACACAAACAGCATAGGGTGCATCTTTAAGATCGGCTACCATTTTATATTCATAACTTTTACCATTAGGAATAATTTCATAAAGGGCACCTTTATTTAATGATAAATGAGCTAAACCTTCAATAAGAAATATACGCCCTTTATACATAAATATCGATTTTATGTTTCCTCCCATAATTACTATCTCTTTTCCCTTATGGGGTTTGAACTTTAACTCTCCTCCCCATTCTCCTCTGTCGGTACCTATTAAAGTACCTTCTTTTACATCCAATTTGCATTTATAATCTTCTACTATTTTTTTTATCTGTAGTTTCCCTTCCCTATTTTGAACCTGAAACCCAATATCTGCCCAATTTAATTGACTCCACTCGTTTGTTTTTTCTGCTGGTAAAGGAACCTGTGTGAAATTATTTAAGGAATACTTTTGTCCACATGTATATTGGGACATTATTAATAATAAAAAGAATACTGTCTTTTTTAACTTCATAACCTTGTTTGTTTTTCTAACACGTAAAGTAAGCAAATATTTTCATCCGGAAAAATAGTATCTAAATCAGAATAAAAGTTTTTCGCTTTATTCCAAAAGTTTATATCTTTGTGCTCCTGTAATTTGAATATAAACAACAATATACAATATGTTTGAAAGTCTAAGTAACAGATTAGAACGCTCGTTTAAAATACTGAAGGGTGAAGGCAAAATCACCGAGATAAATGTAGCGGAAACACTGAAAGACGTACGCCGTGCATTATTGGATGCCGACGTAAACTACAAAACAGCCAAGCAATTTACCGAAACCGTTAAGGAAAAAGCTCTTGGGCAAAACGTGCTCACTGCCGTTAAACCTGAGCAATTGATGGTGAAAATCGTTCACGACGAACTGGCTGCCCTGATGGGAGGAACAGCGACGGATATTGATCTGAAAGGCTCGCCTTCTATCATCCTTATGTCGGGACTTCAGGGTTCGGGTAAAACCACTTTCTCAGGAAAGCTGGCTAAGATGCTTAAATCCAAAAAGGGAAAAAATCCGTTGCTTGTAGCCGGAGACGTGTATCGTCCGGCAGCTATCGAGCAGTTGAAAATATTGGGTTCACAAATCGAAGTTCCGGTATATTCGGAAGAAGGAAATAAAAACCCTGTTCAGATAGCACAAAATGCGATCAAATACGCCAAACAGAACGGAAACGACCTGGTTATTATAGATACGGCAGGACGTTTGGCTATCGATGAAGAGATGATGAAAGAAATCACCGCTGTAAAAGAAGCTGTGAAGCCTAACGAAATTCTCTTTGTGGTAGACTCGATGACGGGACAGGATGCCGTTAACACAGCAAAAGAATTCAACGACAGATTGAACTTCGACGGTGTTGTACTGACCAAGCTCGATGGTGATACCCGTGGTGGTGCTGCCTTATCCATTCGCTCGGTAGTTGACAAACCGATTAAATTTGTAGGAACAGGCGAAAAGATGGATGCCCTCGATGTATTCCATCCTGAACGTATGGCCGACCGTATCCTCGGTATGGGCGACATCGTTTCACTCGTAGAAAGGGCACAGGAGCAATACGACGAAGAGGAAGCACGCCGCCTGCAAAAGAAAATCGCTAAAAATCAGTTCGATTTCAATGATTTCATCGGTCAGATACAACAGATCAAAAAGATGGGTAACCTGAAAGATTTGGCATCGATGATCCCGGGAGTGGGCAAGGCTATCAAAGATATGGATATAGATGATGATGCGTTCAAAAGCATCGAAGCTATTATCTATTCGATGACCCCGAAAGAAAGAACAACTCCGGAAATTCTGAACGGCAGCCGTCGTCAGCGTATCGCAAAGGGTAGCGGAACATCTATACAGGAAGTAAACAAACTCATCAAGCAGTTTGACGAAACCCGCAAAATGATGAAGATGATGACCCAAATGAAGGGTGGCAAAATGCCGAAAATGAAAAGATAAATTTTTACGATATAATATAGGAGAGGCTGTCTAAAAAGTATAGACAGCCCCTTTCTGTTGTATGGGTATACTTATAGTTTCAGATTATTCTAATTTGTATGTCCCTTTTTCTATAATCCAAAGCTGTTACCAATAAATATATTGATTAGAATTTGTACCCTAAACTTGTTCTGAATATTTGATTATGGAAATTAGATATCCCTTTTTCACCGTTTGTCAATCCATACTGATATGCTAATCCAATGTAATATCTACTTATTCCTAATCCGATACCGGTATTTAGACCTACATCGAATCTGTTATAAGCATCATAGGAAGATTTATTGATAGATTCTCCATCTATCATCTTATATTTGGTATCGCCAAACAGTCCATATTTTGCATATAGTCCTAAGTCTATTATTAATGTTATTGAAGGTGTTAATGTTGGACGAAAAGAAACATTTACAGGTACTTCTAATGAATATTTGTCTACCGTACCCTCCTTAACTAATAAACTTTCATCAAACCCGAATCTATACAATGAAAATAAAGCCGCAGGCTGCAAATAGAATTTTTCAGCTAATTTGAAATCATATGTTGCTCCTGCATGAAAGCCTACCTTATAATTAGCCTTATCGTGACCTGCGAGCGTTCCGAAATCAACTCCGCCTTTTAAACCCCATTGAGAAGATACCGATAAAGGTAAAAACCCAAGAATCATAACAATTAAGAATGTTTTTGTTTTCATAATCCAATAGTTTATAAAGATAATAAGTGTCTAAGTTTTCCGTCTCATTATTCATGTTCATTGGGATAGATCTATGACCAAGCTGTTTGGACAAAAAATCGATTTTTTAAAAGTATAGAAAGAATATCTGATAAACAAGAAGCTCACGATCTGATATAGATTTTACTCTCTGCAAATATTACAATATACTTAAAAACAGCAAATTAAATCTTTAATAGACTGGGGAAATATAGATTTTTATTCAGAAATCATAATCCATACTATCGTCTTGCGGTGCTTCGCTCTTTTTCCCCTTATTTTTCATGATATTGAACTGGTATGAGAAGCTGAGCATGAAATATCGGTTGACGGTATTTGAACGGGAGTCGGACATATAATTTCCGCTGACATAACGCTGAATATTGTTTCTGTCGTCGAGTATATCGAAGAACTGAAGCCTTAAAGTACCCTTTTTCTTTTTCAGGAACTTTTTATTTACAGATGCATTCCAAAGAACTTCACTCTTTTTGAAATCGTCTCCATAACCTGAATAATAGGTAAAGTTCAACTGGCTTTGCACAGAAAAATCGTATGGCAGCTTCCACAACAGAAAATGCCTCAACCCATACGTAGCAGTATTTCGGTCTTCCTCTCCGGCCAGATTATTCCGGGTCAGATTATAGGAAAGGGAAGCCATCAGATTCGTTTCGAACTTAGTCGATTTGAATTTTCCGGAAAGAGATTCATTTAACACGACGTTGTTGGTTATCGACTTATCTCCATTCGAAAAACCGATATTCCGATAATAGCTCACATAAGTTCCTGTGTTTATCGAAAATTTTTTATTCTTCAAAGGAGTATCATACATCACATTCAGATTTGCACCCATATTGCCATCCACATTGCGATATGTGTTTGTGGTATTCCCTTTTTCATCGATAATCGAATAGTTCACTACATTATTGGATGTATAGTTAAAACTTCCTGACATCAAAAAGAAACGACTGGTTTCATAATTCGATTTCTGATAATTCACATTGAAATTATGATTAAAGCTAGGTTTCAAGTCAGGATTTCCGTAATATTTCGACATCGCACTCACAATTACTGTGTCCGGTGATAACTGATTGATACTTGGCTGACTGGTAGAACCGGAATAATTGAAATCCAGATTGGTATTCTCGCTAAATTTGTAAGAAAAATTCAAAGTAGGAGAAAAGTTCACTACATTTTGTTTCAAGTTATCAACAACGGAATCACCGATATTCACCTTGCTCCGTGAGTAAGAAGGAGAAACGTTAAGTCCTAGCGTATAATCGTATTTTTCGGTGGTAGTCTGAAAATTGAGTTCAATATTCTGATTCAGGTATCGGTTGATCGTTTTACGGGTATAAGCCGTATCTATGATCGTATAATTTCCGTTCCCATCCTTTTTCCAAACATTCCGATCCCTATCCGAGTTGCTGTTATTCACCGAATATACAAATTGAAATCGCCGGTCTTTACCCATTGGCTCCACATACGAAAGAGAAAGATTGTAGCTGTTCGTTTCACTATCGGTCTTCGACAACTGATCTATTATTTTATCATCTGTCCCGTCAGAGTAAACAGTACGGGAATAATTAGACCCTTTACTGTCGTCATTCCTGAAAGAACTATTGAGGGTAAGGCTTACCGTACGCCCCTTGTTATTCAGCTTGCGCCCGATAGTCAAATAGCTATTTATGCTATAACCATCCCCCTTCGATTGAGAAACAGACTGGCTGGATGTTGTATCTCCCTGAGCCACAAAAGAAAGGTTGGAGGAAATGTTGTTGTTATCGGAGTTATTGAAACCGGCATACGACCGGGCATAAATAGTTGTCAGCGAGTCGGGTTTCCATTCCAGATTCAGGCTGAAATTTTTATTCTCCCTTTTACTGATCGTAGACATATTGTTTTTTGAAAAACGGTTGGCCGGAAGCCCGTCATCATCTTTCAGAAAAGTTTCCGTATCAGTTTTCGTATCCAGCTGGTTTTCGTTGTCCAAATAGCGAAGGCTACCCCCCAGTTTAAGTTTTTCCGATACTTTTATTTGTGCCGAGACTCCGACATTTTTATTTTTGTCTATCCCGTTATCCATGCCTACCGAGTACTCGTTGTCATTCACATTATTCATGTCTCCGATAAACGAAATCTGATTCTCATTCCGCATAAGGTTCACGATAGCTTTGTTGGCATATTTGTCATCACTCCCATATCCAGCTTTTACATCTCCGAATATGCTTTGCTTCAGTTCTTCTTTTACCACCAGATTAAGCACCTGTTCGGGATTTTTATCTTTGAATCCCGTTACCTTCGATTCATCCGAAGCCTCCTTGTACAATTGAAGTTTCTTGATCATATTGGCAGGAAGGTTGCTTAATGCCATCGGGATATCATTTCCGAAAAACTCTTTTCCGTCAACCAGAATCTTCTTCACAGGTTTCCCGTTTGCAGTAATATTTCCGTTTGCATCTATCTCGATTCCCGGAATATTCCGGATCATATCCTGCAACATATCGCTGTCCTGCGAACTGTAAGCCCCGGCTGTATATTCTATCGTATCGCCTTTAACGACGATATCAGGTACTTTGCCCTCCACCACAGCAGCTTTGAGCAGATAATCGGATTCATGCAAAAAAATACTATCCGAAACATAAGCCGGATTAGCCGGAGAGATATTAAAGTTTTGTAAAAAAGTTTTATATCCTATAAAAGATACCTCGAGAATATAATTCCCGGAAGATACGGACATTCTGAATTTCCCTTTTTCGTTTGTTGCCATGCCCTGCACATAAACACTATCCATTGTCAGAATACGTATAGATGCAGAAGGAATCGATTCCCGGGTTTTTCCGTCATATACAGTGCCTTGCACATATCCCGTCATGCTTTTTCCCCCGGTCTGGCCAACGGCAGACAGGCTGATAAAAAACACAAAGAATAGAATCAAATGCTTCATCCGAAAATATAGTTTTAGCGACACGAAGATAACTTTTTTATTATAGAGTATAAAATTGACAGAATTCGTCAGCAGACACAATATTTTATGTCAAAAAAAAATGTTTACTTTGTGCCTTAATAATTTAGGTATAAACTGAACTTAAAGAATCAAAGGTACAATATGTCGGAAGATGTTTTTAAAAAAATAGTCTCGCATTGCAAGGAATATGGTTTTGTTTTCCAGTCGAGTGAAATATATGATGGCCTGGGCGCCGTTTACGACTATGGACAAATGGGGGTTGAGTTGAAAAACAACATCAAAAAATACTGGTGGGACAGTATGGTATTGCTACACGAAAACGTAGTAGGTATCGATTCTGCCATCTTTATGCACCCTACCATATGGAAAGCCTCGGGACACGTGGATGCATTCAACGACCCTTTGATAGACAACAAAGACAGCAAAAAACGTTATCGTGCCGATGTGCTTATCGAAGAACATCTGGCGAAGATAGACGATAAAATAAACAAAGAAGTAGAGAAAGCCGCAAAACGTTTCGGTGAAACTTTCGACGAGGCTATGTTCCGTCAAACGAATCCCCGTGTATTGGAAAACCAGACAAAACGGGACGAAATACACGCACGCTTTGCAAAAGCGTTGAACGACAGCAATCTGGAAGAACTACGTCAGATTATTCTCGATTGCGAAATAGTAGATCCTATCAGCGGAACACGCAACTGGACAGATGTACGTCAGTTTAACCTGATGTTTGCGACCGAAATGGGTTCGACTGCCGACGGTGCAATGAAAGTATATCTGCGTCCGGAAACGGCACAAGGTATTTTCGTCAATTTCCTCAACGTGCAAAAGACAGGACGCATGAAAATTCCGTTCGGTATTGCACAGATAGGTAAAGCATTCCGCAACGAGATTGTTGCACGCCAGTTTATATTCCGTATGCGCGAGTTTGAACAAATGGAAATGCAATTCTTCGTTCGTCCGGGTGAGGAGCTGGATTGGTTTGCTAAATGGAAAGAGGTACGTATGAAATGGCATAAATCCCTTGGATTCGGCGACCATAAGTATCGTTTCCACGATCACGACAAGCTTGCACACTATGCCAATGCCGCTACCGACATAGAATTCGAGATGCCGTTTGGCTTTAAAGAAGTGGAAGGAATCCACTCCCGTACAGATTTCGATTTGAGTAGTCACGAGAAGTACTCAGGTAAAAAACTGCAATATTTTGACCCTGAACTCAATAAATCATATACTCCTTACGTTATTGAAACGTCTATCGGTGTCGACCGCATGTTCCTTTCCACTATTTCGGCTGCCTATGCAGAAGAAGAACTCGAAGGAGGCGAAACACGCGTAGTACTGAGATTGCCGGCCGCTTTAGCTCCGATTAAACTGGCTGTATTGCCGTTGATTAAGAAAGACGGATTGCCGGAAAAGGCACGTGAGATCATCGACAACCTGAAGTTTGATTTCAAATGTCAGTACGATGAGAAAGACAGTATCGGAAAACGTTATCGCCGTCAGGATGCGATAGGAACTCCATATTGTGTGACTGTAGACCACCAAACATTGGAAGACAATACGGTGACAATCCGCTACCGCGATACGATGACGCAGGAGCGTGTCGGTATTGATAAATTATCGGATATAATATCTGATAAAGTTAGTATGAAAAATTTATTGAAAACCATAGGATAATGAACTATAAATTATTTGCCTTAGTTGCAATTTTCAGCGCTGTACTATTTTCATCTTGTACCACAACCGACAATTATGAAATAGATACAGTATGGAAAGAATATAATGAAGGGATTGTGAAGAAAACTGCCACTAATACAGCAGAATACAGCGCACGTGCATCACTCAGCGGTAACGGCAGTGTCTATTGGAAAAATGTAACCGATTTCATCTCTGATGAAAAATCGAGCCTGTCGACAAAAGTAACAGAAGACGGAACACCCTATTTCACAGATAGTGTTACTGTAAGATACACCGGCTGGTATTACGTGAATGACAGTACTAAATATACTTTTGACACAACAGAAGGAGACTATAACGGAGTGCCCAGAAGCTTTCGCGTAAGCGGTACTGTTGATGGTTTTGCTACCATGTTGCAACATATGAAAGTAGGAGAACAAGTAGAAGTCTGTATTCCACAGCGGTTGGGTTATGGAGCGACAGCTCAAACTTCAATCCCGGCATATACCACCTTGTGGTTTAGAATAAAATTACTGAAAATAATCCCTAGCAATGAGGGAGAATGGGACTAATAATAGAAATATACAATAAAACTAAAACCATATGAACACACTATTATTCTTAGGAAACCTTGGTACAGGTGAGATAATCATTATCGCCATCGTTGTGTTATTGCTATTCGGAGGCAAGAAAATACCCGAACTGATGAAAGGTATCGGAAAAGGAGTTAAAAACTTCAAGGATGGAGTTAACGGGCTGGAAAACGATATCAACGGTACAGAAAATAAACAATAATATTTTCTATATAGAAGAAACCCAGGCTATTTTTTTAGTCTGGGTTTTTATTTTATAGAATATGAGTATCACTGCACATTTGGCGAATGAGAGAAATAGGCCGGAAAAGCAACCATACTCTCGTTATGATACCGATCCGAAGCCGATACGGAATAATAAAATCCATATTCGCCATACGACGCAGGAAAAGAATAGCTGTTTGTCCTCAAGCCGGTAACCAATATCCCTCTTGAATCGTTCTTATCTATGTTTTCGACGGAAGATATATAAATAGTATATGTGAAATCCTCATTTTTGTCGGGTGTGTTCCATTTAAAGTTCAAACGCCCCTGATCGTCCCTGTAAACTTCCAAATCGGGCGGAGAATCGGGCGCAACGCTATCCAGCCATGTCAATGGAGGCAGCTTGGCAGGAGTCGGATAGTAAGTTCTGACAGAATCCATCACTCCTTTCAGATTACTTAATAAATTTCCGGCTCTGAAGTAAGCAGCTCCTTTAACGTTGTTTTCCCGTATATACTTCATCTGATCGGTAATATCCTGTAACGGCCAGTTAAGTTCATCCATCTGATAAACACCTAATCCCGGAACAATAGTCCTGCCGTTGCTGTTTGCTACCCAATCATTCAGGAACGGATAGAAATTCTGCCCTCGGTAATACATCATCGGGAACATGAGGTCGTGTTTTCCGGTTTGCATCCAATGTCCGGCATCCTGAAAAACAGTTTCATAGCCTGTCCATCCATCATTCGGAGAAACAGGCAATACTCGGTAGCGTCCCAAAGGAGAGCTGCTTACCTGTACCCATTTTTTAATCGATTTTACCTTATCGTAGACCTCTGTTACCAGCTGGTTTATATTGTTGCGACGCCAATTGGCCAGGCTTTCGCCGTTTCCGTATTTCTTATACGTATCTTCATCCGGAAATTTTCCTGTATTGCTAGGGTAGCGTATATAGTCGAAGTGAACCCCGTCCACATCGTAATTGGATACAATCTCCGACACGACAGATACGATCAGTTCTTTTGTCTCAGGCCTACCCGGATCGAGATACCACGTGCCGTTGACGTATTTATAATAATCGGGTTTATTTCTCAGCGGAATAGCTTTCCGTCTTTTTCCTCTACCGCTATACTTCACCCGAGCTCTTTCCATCGGATAAGTGATTACCCATGCGTGGCATTCAAGCCCTCTTTTATGGCACTCTTCAATGGCAAAAGCCAGAGGGTCGAAATTATCGGCATGATTGAAGTACGTACTTTTTGGCTCTATGTTCGATTTATAGAAAACACTGCCCTGAGCACGTGTTTGAAATAATACGGTATTAAAATTTTGCAGTTCTAATATATCCAGTATTCGCTTAAGTTCTTCCTTTTGGGCTGAAACGCTGGTTCCTTGTTTC
>RRZT010045762.1_pt1 | contig 14884 bp, 14 predicted proteins | sample 2165551 | NCBI WGS metagenome assembly RRZT01 (sample SAMN10456910, study PRJNA506462) | wastewater metagenome | biome: wastewater; feature: sludge; material: wastewater sludge; isolation source: wastewater sludge with Escherichia coli K12::gfp cells carrying plasmid... | place: USA: Moscow, Idaho... | reverse complement strand
GATGAAACCGGCGCCGATCGCTACTGCGCGCATTCCGGCTTCAGTCGCTTCGATCACGCGGTCCATGTCTTCGAGCGAGCGCAGGGTGAAGATGCGCTGGTCGTCGATGCCGGGGCTCGGCGGGCGGCTTGGCGCCGCGCCGGGCGAGAGCATCAGCTTGTCGTAGCTGAGCCATTCGCTGCTGCCGTCGACGAGGTTCTTCGCTTCGACGCGCTTGCCGGCACGGTCGATGCGCACGGCTTCGCAGCGTGTGCGCACATCGAGGTTGAGCAGGCCCTTGAGCGTAGCCGGCGTCTGCACGGCGAGGACATCGCGCGTCGGAATCTCGCCGCCGACGTGGTAGGGCAGGCCGCAGTTGGCGAACGAGACGTCGGGGCCGCGTTCGAGCACGGTGATCTCGGCCGTTTCGCAAAGACGGCGGGCGCGCGCGGCGCAGGAAGCACCGGCGGCGACGCCACCGATGACGAGAATTTTCATGGCTTGGGACATGGGGTTTCCTTTCTGGAAGTGAGGCGCTGAATCAGATAACGGGTGCTTGATCGGGCGGGTCGGTGTCGGGCGCGAGCACAGGCCGCTTCTCCAGGTGCGCCATGTGCTCGATGAAGCGATCGCGCGCGAGACCGGTGAAGGCGGCGTTGCGCTGGCGTTCCTCGGCGACGGTCGAAACGGTGCGACCGGCGTAGTCGTGGCCGGGGAAGACCAGCGTCTCGCCGGGCAGGCTGTAGATGCGTTTGCGCACGCTGTCGTACATCAGGCCGGCGTCGGTCTCGTCGACGGCCTGGCCGCAGCCGCCGAGTTCGAGTACGTCGCCGCAGAAGATGCGGTCGCGCCAATGGTAGGTGACGCAGCCCGGCGTGTGCCCCGGTGTCTCGATGACGGCGATCGACTCGTCGCCAAAGCGCAGCACGTCACCATCGGCGACGCGGTCCCCGGCCAGCGTGGGGTCGTTGTGCCGGCCGATGACGAAGTGCGCGCCGGTGTGCGGGCACAGGTCGCCGCAATCGACCCGGTTCGGCGCGTGGACGTGCGTGCGCAGGACGTACTTGAGGCGCAGGTGGTGTTCGGCGAGCAGCGCCCGGATCAGCGTCGCCTGGTACTTGAGCGGGTCGATGACGACCGCCTCGCCCGAGGCCGGGTCGCCGATCAGGTAGGTCATCGCCGAATCGGCCGGGTTGAAGAGCTGGCGGAAGATCATGGAACGATCCTGTGGTTCGCGATCATCGCCGCCGAAGCCGCAAGACAAACCAGGCAGGCGGCCGTCGAAAACACGATGCGCAGCATGCGGTTCCGCGGCACAAAGCCGACGCCGCGGATGAAGCCGGCGCTCATCGCCCACAGGGCCAGCGTCGCCGCCGCGTGGTCGGCCTGGCCTGCCGGCGTCGTGAGGATCGGCGGGTAGATGGTGAGCAGCACCGTGAGCGCGATGGCGATCGCCAGCGGCAGCAGCGCGACGCCGGGTGCCGGTGCGGCTTCTCCCGACTTATCCGGCTTTACGGTGACCATTGCGCTTGCCTGGGGGGTGATCCTTGGCCGGTGCGACGGCCAGACGGCGCGCTTCCTCGTTTTCACCCCACATGGCGTTGAGGATGGCGAGCAGGACGGCAAAGCCGACGCCCAGAATCCAGGTGAAGTACCACATGATGATTTCTCCTATGTAGAAGTGCCCGATATGCGGGTTTCCGTTCGTGGTGAGCACGTCGAACCATGAACAGGCGCACCGTTTCGCATCTCGCCCTTCGATCGTTCGATACGCTCACGACTCAGCGTCTGTGAAAAAACTCAAAACCCACCACAGAGGCGCAGAGGCACAGAGAAAACGCAGAGAAAAAGTGTTTCCAAAGGTTTTCTCTGCGAAAACTCTGCGTCTCTGTGTCCCCCAAGGGGATTTCCTGCGGCGCATCTCTGTGGTGGGTGTTTCGGCATTTATTTACAACCTCTCAGGGCGAACGGTAGTAGGGCGCTGTATGTCACTTTCACTCACCTTGGCAGACGTGGGTCAATACGCGGAATGCTCGTTCTCTTTGACATAGCCGGCCGTCACCTTGCCGGCCATGACGCTATAGGCCCAGCTCGTGTAGAAGATGATCAGCGGCATGAAGATCAGCGTCGCCCAGAACATGATCGACAGGGTGAGGTGGCTCGAAACGCTGTCCCAGACGGTGAGGCTCGAATTCAGGTCGCTCGACGACGGCATGACGAAGGGGAACATCGACGCGCCGGCGGTGCCGATCACACCGGTCAGGCAGAGCGCCGAGGCGACGAAGGCGGTGAGCGTGTGCTTGCCGCGCGCGAGGACGATGCCGGCCAGGGCGCCGAGATAGGCGACGAGCGGCAGCGCGATGGTCGCCGGTGCGTGCGCATAGTTGGCGAGCCAGGCGCCGGCTTCGCGACTGACCGACTTGGCAAGCGGATTGGCGAGCGCGCCGCCATCAACGGCGGAGGTGATGACGTAGCCGTCGATGCCGAAGTACAGCCAGACGCCGGCGACCGAAAAACTCGCGATGAACAGGAGACCGAAGAGCGTCGAAGCAGCGATCGCGCGCTGCTGGATGACGCCTTCGGTCCGGTGCGCGAGGTAGTTGGCGCCGTGGAAGGTGATCATCGCCGTGGAGACGACGCCGCAGACGAGCGCGAACGGGTTGAGCAATCCCCAGAACGAGCCGGTGTAGTACGAGACGAGGTATTCGTCGAAGTGGAAGGGCACGCCCTGCAGCAGGTTGCCGAAGGCGACGCCGAAGATCAGCGGCGGCACGGCGCCGCCGACGAACAGGCCCCAGTCCCACGTCGAACGCCAGCGCGCGTCGTGGATCTTGCTGCGGTAGTCGAAGCCGACCGGCCGGAAGAAGAGCGCCCAGAGCACGGCGAGCATCGCCCAGTAGAAGCCCGAGAACGCGGTTGCATAAACGAGCGGCCAGGCGGCGAAGATGGCGCCGCCGCCGGTGATGAACCACACCTGGTTGCCGTCCCAGTGCGGACCGACGGTGTTGATGATGACGCGCCGTTCGGTGTCGCTGCGCCCGACGAAGGGCAGCAGCGTGCCGACGCCCATGTCGTGCCCGTCCATGATGGCGAAGCCGACGAGCAGCACGCCGACGAGCAGCCACCAGATGATTTTCAGCGTTTCGTAGTCGACCATTGAATACTCCTTGTTCTGTCGGTAGGCCGGGGTCAGGCGTGCGCCGATTCGTTGGCATAGCGACCGGTGCCGAGGCTGCCCGGCCCTTGCCGCGCAAACTTGACCATCAGGTACAGCTCGACGATGAGCAGGATCGTGTAGAAGCCGACGAAGCCGGCGATCGAGCCGTAGAGCGAACCGACGGTGAGCGTCGAGACCGAGAGATGCGTCGGCAGCACGCCGTAGATCGTCCACGGCTGCCGGCCGTATTCGGCGACGAACCAGCCGAGTTCGCAGGCGAGCCAGGGCATCGGCAGCGACCACACGGCGGCGCGCAAGAGCCAGCGGCGCTCGCCGAACGAGCCTTGCACCGAGTACCAGGTCGATAGCCCAAACAGCGCAAGCATCGCGAAGCCGAGGCCGACCATCAGGCGGAACGACCAGAAGAGCGGGCTGACGCGCGGCACCGTATCGTTGACCGCTTTCTCGATCATCTCGGGCGTCGCCGCCGAAACGTCCTTCGTGTACTTCTTGAGCAGCAGGCCGAAGCCGAGGTCGTCCTTGCGCTCTGCAAAGCGCGCCTTGAGTTCGGCGTCGGCCGGATTCTTGCGCAGCGCTTCGAGTCGTTGCACGGCCTCGATGCCGCTGATGATGCGCTCGCGGTTCTTTTCCTTGATCTCGACGATGCCGGGGATCTGCTTGCTGACGCTGCGCGTGCCGATCAGGCCCATGATCCACGGCAGCTTGATCTCGAAGTCGTTCCTCATCCCGGCTTCGTTGGGCAGGGCGATCAGGTTGAGGCCGGCGGGGGCGGGCTCGGTTTCCCACATCGCCTCGATGGCAGCCATCTTCGTCTGCTGGGCCTCTCCGACCATGTAGCCCGACTCGTCGCCGAGCACGATGACCGAGGCGATCGACGCCAGCCCGAAGGCGGCGGCGATGCGGAAGCTGCGCTTGGCGAACTCGACGTCCTTGCGGCGAAGCAGATACCAGGCCGAGATCGAAAGCACGAACATGGCGCCGGTGACGTAGCCGGCCGAGACCGTATGCACGAATTTCGCCTGTGCGTCCGGGTTGAAGACGACGGCCCAGAAATCGGTCATCTCCATGCGCATGGTGACGTAGTTGAACTCGGCGCCGACCGGGTTCTGCATCCAGCCGTTGGCGATCAGGATCCACAGCGCCGAGAGGTTGGTGCCGATGGCCATGAGCAGCGTGACGAGCAGGTGGCGCTGGCGCGTCAGGCGATCCCAGCCGAAGAAGAAGAGGCCGATGAAGGTCGATTCGAGGAAGAAGGCCATCAAGCCCTCGATGGCGAGCGGCGCGCCGAAGATGTCGCCGACGTAGTGCGAGTAGTACGCCCAGTTGGTGCCGAACTGGAATTCGAGCGTGATGCCGGTGGTGACGCCGAGCGCGAAGTTGATGCCGAAGAGCTTGCCCCAGAAGCGCGTCATGTCCTTGTAGACCTCCTTGCCGGTCATCACATAGACGCTCTCCATGATGACCAGCATCCAGGTCATGCCCAGCGTGAGCGGGACGAACAGGAAGTGGTACATCGCCGTGGCCGCAAACTGCAGCCGGGATAGATCGACCAGGGATTCACTGACCATGCGGGGCTTCTCCTTGTCTGGTTTGTTGCGCCGTGCCGACGAACGCCGCCGGGTCGACGGCTACCGTCTGCCCGCGGAAGAAGACCCACCACAGGGCGAACAGGACGGCGAGCTTGAACAGCACGATCCAGAACAGTTTGCGGGCGAGGTGGCTGTCGTTCATTGCGGATGGATCAATCGATGGGAAAGAGGAATCTCTAAACAAGATTCGGGCCAGCTAGGGAAGGATGCTGCATCTGCCGTAAAAACAGGGGGTTGGCGTTTCGCCGTTGGCCCGGTGGCTGCCAGTTATGGCCTTTGGCAGTTAATGGTTGGCATGAGTGGCAGTCAACTGGCAGTATCGGCATCAAGGAGAACAAAATCATGAAAACCCCCGCTCATCCGCTCACCGAACTCCTGTCCCTGCTCGACGCGTCGAGCGAGCCCTACGTCGTCTTCGACCGCCAGTACCGCATCCTTGCCGCCAACGCCACGTATCGGCAGCGCGCCGGTGCGGACAGCGTCGTCGGCCGTTGCTGCTACGAGGTGTCGCACCATTACCCGGTGCCGTGCGATCAGGCCGGCGAGACGTGTCCGCTGCGCCAGAGCCTGCAGTCGGGCAAGCGCGAACGCGTGCTGCACCTGCACCACACGCCGCGCGGCGAGGAATACGTCGATATCGAGCTGACGCCGATCCGCGACGCGAGCGGCGAGATCGCCTATTTCGTCGAGAAGATGGTCGGCATGAACCAGGCGAAGGGGCTGCCGTCCGGTCAGGGGCTGGTCGGGCGCGCGCCGGTGTTCCAGCGCATGCTCGCGCTCGTCGCTCGCGTGGCGCCGTCGGATGCGGTCGTGCTGCTCGAGGGCGAATCGGGAACCGGCAAGGAACTCGTCGCCAACGCGCTGCACCAGGCCAGCCTGCGGGCCGCGGCGCCTTTCATCGCCGTCGATTGTTCGGGCATTCCGGAGACGCTGTTCGAGAGCGAGCTGTTCGGCCATGAACGCGGCGCCTTCACCGGCGCCGTCGCGCGCAAGCCGGGGCTGGTCGAGGCGGCGAGCGGCGGAACGCTCTTCCTCGACGAAGTCGGCGAGATTCCACCGACGATGCAGGTCAAGCTGCTGCGCCTGCTGGAGACCGGCACCTATCGCCGTATCGGGGCGACCGAAATCCGGCGCGCCGACGTGCGCATTGTCTCGGCGACACATCGCCCGCTGTCGGCGATGGTCGATGCCGGAACGTTCCGCGCCGACCTCTACTACCGGCTCAATATTTTCCCCATCCGCGTGCCGCCCCTGCGCGAGCGCCTCCCGGACGTGCCGCTGCTCGCCGAGTCGCTGCTCGCGCGGGTCGCCCCCGGGCGCGGACTCGAACTCGCGCCTGCGACGCTGGCGTATCTGGCAACGCAGCCGTACCGCGGCAATGTGCGCGAGCTGCGCAATATCCTCGAACGCGCGAGCCTGATGTGCGACGGCAATCGCATCGACGTCGAGCATCTTGCCGACCTCCCCATCGCGGAAAGTCCCGTCTCCGAGCGTCGTGCGGCGGCAACTTCGCTTTCTCTCGCCGACGCGCTCGCCGAACACCGCGGGCCCCTGCGCGAGTTGGCCGGAAAGCTCGGTCTGAGCGAACGGACGCTTTATCGTCGCTTGCGAGAGCTTCGCAAGGATCGCAGCGCCGGCGCGTGACTGCGGTATTTCATCGTCTATAGTGGGTTCAGCGTTGCCCGGGTTTGAATATAAGTATATTCTGAAACTGTTCGGAATATGGCTTGGTGCTTATGTTTGCGCCGATGCCGGAATCGAATCCCGATGAACGGCCGGGGCGGGGGTCTCCCCGGCGATTCATCGTCTCAAGTCCTGTTTTGCGAGTCGATCATCCAGGAGGGATCAATGGCACACATAGTCATCATGGGCGCGGGTATCGGCGGCATGGCAATGGCCTACGAGATGCGGGCGAAGGCCGGCAAGGCGGACGTCGTCACGGTCGTCTCGAACACGCCGAAATTCCATTTCGTGCCGTCGAATCCGTGGGTCGCCGTCAACTGGCGCAAGCGCGACGAAGTCGAGCTGGAGATCGAGCCGCTTTTGACGAAGCGCAAGATCGAGTTCATCGGTACGGGCGTGAAGCGCGTGCGCCCGGACGAGAACGTGCTCGAACTCGACGACGGGCGCCGCCTTGACTACGACTTCCTGATCATCGCCACCGGCCCCAAGCTGGCCTTCGACGAGATCGAAGGGCTTGGCCCGCACGGGCACACGCAGTCGGTCTGCCACATCGACCACGCAATGCACGCGCAGGGCGAGTGGGCGCACTTCGTCGAAGACCCGGGCCCGATCGTCGTCGGCGCCGTGCAGGGCGCGTCGTGCTTCGGCCCGGCCTACGAGTTCGCGATGACGATGGAAACCGATCTGCGCCGGCGCAAGATCCGCGACCGCGTGCCGATGACCTTTGTCACCGCCGAACCCTACATCGGCCACCTCGGCCTCGGCGGCGTCGGCGACTCGAAGGGCATGATGGAGTCGATCCTGCGCGAGAAGCACATCAAGTGGATCTGCAACGCCAAGGTGACCAAGGTCGAGGCCGGCAAGATGTTCGTCACCGAGCACGACGAGGACGGCAAGCCGAAGAAGGAGCACGAGCTGCCGTTCAGGTACTCGATGCTGCTGCCGGCCTTCAAGGGCGTCGACGCGGTGTTCGGCATCGAGGGGCTGACCAACCCGCGCGGCTTCATCCTGATCGACCCGCATCAGCGCAACCCGAAGTACCGGAACATCTTCGCCGTCGGCGTCTGCGTCGCCATTCCGCCGGTCGAGGTGACTCCGGTCCCGACCGGCACGCCCAAGACCGGCTACATGATCGAATCGATGGTGACCGCCGCGGCGCACAACATCGCCGACGTGCTCGCCGGCCGCGAGCCGCAGGAGCGCGCGACGTGGAACGCCGTCTGCCTCGCCGACTTCGGCGACTCGGGCGCCGCCTTCGTCGCGTTGCCGCAGATCCCGCCGCGCAACGTCAACTGGTTCTCGCAAGGCAAGTGGGTACATCTGGCGAAAATCGCCTACGAGAAATACTTCATGCGCAAGATGAAGCAGGGAACCACCGAGACGATCTACGAGAAGATCGTCATGGACGCGCTGGGCATCATGAAGTTGAAGGAGAAGAAGTAGCGGGAGTGGGGGGGTCTGGCGCAATGCCGGCGGCGCAATGCCCTTCGGTTATTGCGCCCTACGTTCCCTCCGGTCACATTGCGCCAAAAAGCACATCGTACCGTCGCCTTAAGGCTGGTTTAAGACGCATCGTTTCCAATGAAGTCCCACACCCGCTTCAGGCGGGGTGCCCTCAACTTCATAAGGAAGCCAGTATGAACAAGATCATCGCCACCATCCTTGCCACGACCGCTCTTTCGTTCGGCGCTTCAGCGGCCTTTGCCGAGCCGTCGTGCGACGTGCCGAAGGAAAAGTGGATGAAGGAAGCCGATTTCAAGGCCAAGGCAGAAGCCGAGGGCTACAAGATCAAGAAGTTCAAGGTCAACAGCGGCAAGTGCTACGAAATCTACGGCACCAAGGACGGCAAGAAGGTTGAAGCCTGGTTCAATCCCGAAACCGGTGCATCGGTCGGCGCGAAGTCCGAATAAGGCCGTTCGAAGACGCGACATGATCGCGGGCCGGGCTCTCCTCCCCGGTCCGCGATCGTTGTTTTGATCAGTGCTGAACAGGAACCCTGAGATGAATCAAACGACGACCTTCGAAAGAGTTCACGTGTGGGACCGCTTCGTGCGTGTATTTCACTGGGCGCTCGTGATCTGCATCCTGCTCAACTTCTTCGTTCTGGAGGAAGGTGAGACGCCTCACCGCTGGCTGGGCTACCTGGCCACCGCGCTGGTTAGCGCTCGTATCGTCTGGGGCTTCGTCGGCTCGCGTTACGCGCGCTTTGCGGATTTCTTCCCGACGCCGGCGAAGATCGGGCAACACCTGCGGAACGTCCGTTCCGGAACGCACGACGATTATCCCGGCCACAACCCCGTCGCCGCGCTGATGATGTTCGCGTTGATAGGCCTCGTGCTGGCGCTCGGCGTCACCGGCTACATGCAAGGCACCGACGCGTACTGGGGCGAGGACTGGGTGCAGGAATTGCACGGGGCGCTGGCTTCGACGCTGATCGCACTGGCCGGTCTGCACGCAGTCGCTGCGATTGTCATGGGGCGAATCGAACGCACCAACCTCGTGCATGCGATGCTGACCGGCGTCAAGGTCCGGCCCGTGCGCGGCAGAAAATAGCAGGAACCGGCGCGGTCGGCAGGCGGGTATATTACGTGCATCACAACGCGCCGAGGAACGCCATGCCTTCCGCCCATCCAGCCCGATCGTTCATTTACGAAGCCTGCGTCGAGTCCCTTGCCGACGCGCTCGCCGCCGAAAAGCGCGGCGCGCATCGCATCGAGCTGTGTTCCGCGCTTGACCAGGATGGCCTGACGCCATCGCGCGAGCTGATCGGCCGGTGTCGACGCGAGCTGTCGATCCCGATCATGGCGATGATCCGCCCGCGCGGCGGCGATTTCGTCTATTCGGACGACGAAGTTACGCAAATGGAGGGCGAGATCGCCTTCTGCAAGCGCAGTGGTGTTGCCGGCGTCGTCTTCGGCTTGCTGACGCGCGCGGGTGAAATCGACGTTGAAAACACCAAGCGTCTGGCACGCGCCGCGTTGCCGCTCGACGTTACTTTCCACAAGGCGATCGATTATTCGAATGACGTCCTGGCGTCATTTGCGTACCTGAACGCAATCGAAGGAATTTCGCGCGTGCTCACTTCCGGCGGCTGCCCGACGGCGTGGGAAGGGCGCGAGACGCTGAAGGCGATGCAAGAGATGCCGGGGCGACGCATCGGGATCATCGCCGCCGGCCGGCTGCTGCCCGAGAATCGCGAGCGGGTGGTCGATTACACCGGCATTCGTGAGCTGCACGGGAAGCGGATCGTTTAGGGTGCGGGGCGGTGCAATGCGCGTTGCTTATTGCACCCTACGGCCTCGGTGGGTTTTGTAGGGTGCAATAACCGAAGGGCATTGCACCGTATCGCTCACAAATTCTGCCACTCCGGCTTGTTGTCATACACCCAGCGGTAGTAGTCGACGCGCTGGAGTTCGGCGGCGGCGTCCGTGTCCAGGCAGAACTTGGCATCGGGGTGCATCTGCAGGATCGACGCCGGGTTGATCGCGGTGATCGGCCCTTCGACGGCTTCGGCGATGGCGTGCGCCTTGTTCGCGCCGAAGGCGAGCATCAGGTTGTGGCGTGCTTCCATGATCGTTCCGATGCCCATCGTGATGCAGTGCGTCGGCACTTCGTCGAGGCTGGCGAAGAAGCGCGCGTTGTCCCGGCGCGTCTGCGGCGTCAGCGTCTTGATGCGCGTGCGCGATGCCAGTGACGAGGTCGGCTCGTTGAAGCCGATGTGGCCGTCGGTGCCGATGCCGAGCACCTGCAGGTCGATGCCGCCGGCGTCATGGATGCGCTGCTCGTAGGCGGCGCAGAAACCGGGAATGTCCTTGGCGTTGCCGTCGGGAATGTGCACGTTCTCGGGCGCGATGTTGAGGTGGCGGAACAGGTTTTCCCACATGAAGCTGTAGTACGACTGCGGGTGCTCTTTCGCCAGGCCGATGTACTCGTCGAGGTTGAAGGTCGTCACGCGGCGCCAGTCGAGCTTCATGTCGATCAGCGCGCGGTAGAGGAGGAGCGGCGTGCTGCCGGTGGCCAGTCCGATGACGGCGTTCGGCTTTTCGTTGAGCAGGCGGGCGATGACGCGCGCGGCGACAGCGGTGGCGGCTGCGGCGGTCGGCTGAATGATGATTTCCATGGGGTTCTCCGGTTCGGTCAGTCGTGGGTGAGCGCGATCGCGTCGCCTTCGACAAAGACGTGTGTGAGTTGAAGTTCCGGCGACATGACGACGATGTCGGCGAAGGCGCCGGGCTGCAGGCGGCCGCGCTCGTGTTCGCCGAGGTAGTCGGCCGGGTGGGTCGAGACGTGGCGCGCGGCTTCGTGCGCCGGGACGCCGATCGAGACGAGGTTGCGGAACGCCTGATCCATCGTCAAGACGCTGCCGGCCAGCGTGCCGTCGGCGAGGCGCACGCCGCCCAGGCACTTGGTCACCGTCTGCGAGCCGAGGTGGTAGCGGCCGTCGGGCATGCCGGCGCCCGAGGTCGAGTCGGTCACGCAATAGAGCTTGGGGATGGCGCGCCGCGCCGCGCGGATGGCGCCCGGGTGGACGTGCAGCAGGTCGGGGATCAGCTCGGCGTATTCGGCGTGCGCCAGTGCCGCGCCGACCATGCCCGGCTTGCGGTGGTGGAATTCGCTCATCGCGTTGAACAGGTGCGTGAAGCCGCCGACGCCGGCGTCGAGCGCGGCGACGCCTTCTTCGTAGCTGCCATTGCTGTGGCCGATCTGCGAAATGATGCCGGCGATTTTCAACTCGCGGATGAAGTCGAGATGGCCGGCGATTTCGGGCGCCAGCGTCAGCACGCGAATCCTTGCCAGTTCATGCAGCGTGCTCAATTCCTCGATCGAGCCGGAGCGTACTGCGTTCGGCTGCGCGCCCAGTCGGCCCGGGTTGATGAACGGGCCTTCGAGATGGACGCCGAGGACGCGGGCGCTGTTGGCGGGGCGCTCGCGCATCGCGCGGCCGACGTCGGCCAGCGCTTTCTCGATGTCTTCGCGCGGGGCGGTCATCGTCGTGGCGAGCAGGGAGGTTGTGCCATGGCGGGCGTGAATGCGCGCCACCGTGTCGATCGCGCCGTTACCGTCCATCACGTCGGCGCCGCCGCCGCCGTGCACGTGCAGGTCGATGAAGCCTGGCAGCACCAGCGCTTCGCCTGCGCCGGGCGCCGGAATGCGCGTGCCGTCGATGGCGCTGATGCGTTCGGCGAAGTCGAGCGTGCCGCCAATCCAGCCGTCGGGTGTCAGGATGCAACCGGTGATTTGCGTGGCCATGGTATGCGGATTTCTGGTTTGAATGGAACCACTATAGAACCAGTTGTGCGCGTGGTCAAGTCATCCGCAGACGGCCGGTTGACCGCGCCGCGCCTCACCGGAAAAATCGAATGAGCTGTTTTTGTTGTAAAAGCGTCTCTTTTTGTGGCGATTTTGTGGTTGACAGTCTGACGAAAGTGGTACTAGACTGGTTTTCATTGCGCCGATGGTGGTGTCCGGTCCTTGCTTGCGCGCCGCCGGTTCGGCCGCGGTTTATGGAGACTTTGATGGGTTTTGCGCGGTTGAAGCTGTCTGCTTTTGCAAGTGGTATCGTCGTTCCGCTCGAGGCGGTTCCCGATCCGGTGTTTGCCGGGCGCATGCTCGGCGACGGCCTGGCCATCGATCCGGGCGCCGGTGTCCTGCACGCGCCGTGTGACGGCGTCGTCGCGCAGCTGCACCGCTCGCATCACGCGTGTGTTCTTGAATCCGCGGACGGCGTGCGCATGCTGCTGCACATCGGCATCGACACCGTGCTGCTCAAGGGCGAAGGCTTCACGCCGCGCGTCGCCGAAGGCGAGGCGGTGCGCGCCGGACAGCCGCTCGTCGAATTCGATCTCGACGTTCTCAAGCGCCACGGCAAGCCCGTCGTCACGATGCTGGTCATCGAGAACGGTGACGCGTTCCGCATCGACTGGCGCAGCGACAGTCGGCCGATCGCCGCCGGAGAGCCGCTGATGAGCGTGGTCGCTGCCGGCGCGCCGACCGCTGCGGCAGCGGTTTCTGATGCCGGAAATATGGAAACGGCCAACGGCTGGGCCACGGTGCGTCATGTCGGCGGCCTGCATGCCCGTCCGTGTGCGCTGCTCGCCAACGCGGTCAAGAAGTACGAGGCCGCCGTCGAAGTGCGCGCGCACGGCAAGACGGCCAACGCGCGCAGCGCGACGGCGATCATGGGCCTGGCGATCGGCGAAGGCGAGGAAGTGGAAATCAGCGCCTCCGGCGCGAACGCCGGCGACGCGCTCGAAGCGGCGATCATCGCGCTGGAAACACCGAGCGAGATGGAACACGCCGCGCCGGCCGTCGAACCGGTCGTGGTGGCCGCCGGCTCGCTGCTTCCCGGCCAGCTGGCCGGCGTCGTCGCCTCGCCTGGCGTGGCGATGGGCATTACCGCGCGCCTGGATCATGCGGTCGGCGCGATCAACGAGCAGGGCGAGGGCGAGACGCTCGAACGCCGCGCGCTGGCCGCTGCGCTGCACGCCGTCGTCGGCGACATCGAAGCGGCGATCGCCGAGGCGGCGCGGCGCGGCTTCGTCGAACAGGCCGAGATCTTCGCGGCGCATCGCGTGCTCGCCGACGACCCCGAGATGTTCGCCTACGCCAGCGGCCTGATCGCCGCCGGCAAGAGCGCCGCCTTTGCCTGGCGCGCTTCGGCCGAAGCACAATGCGCGGCGCTGGTCGCCACCGGCAATGCCCTGCTCGTCGGCCGTGTCGCCGACCTGCGCGACATCGAGCGGCAGGTCCTGCGCAAGCTGGCCGGCGACAGCGCGGCCGAACCCGAGCTGCCGGCAAACGCCGTCGTGCTCGCCGACGATCTGGTGCCGTCCGATTTCGCCGTGCTCGTGCGCGCCAGAGCCGCCGCCATCGTCACCGCCAAGGGCGGGGCGACGTCGCACATCGCCATCCTCGCCCGCGCGCAGGGCGTCCCGACGCTGGTGGCGGTGGGACTGCCGCTCGCCGAAGTGCGCGACGGCGTGAATGTGATCGTCGACGCCGAACGCGGCGTGCTGGACATCGCGCCGACGGCCGAACGCATCGCGGCGGCGCGCGCCGTCATCGAACGCCAGTCGGCCGCGCGCGCCGAGGTGCTGGCGCTGGCGCACGAGAAGGCCGAGACGGCCGACGGCGTGCGCATCGAAGTCGCGGCCAACATCGCCACGGCGGCCGACGCGGCGGAGGCCGTCAAGCTCGGCGCCGAGTCCGTCGGCCTGCTGCGCACCGAACTCCTGTTCCTCGAGCGCGAGACGGCGCCGAACGAAGCCGAGCAACGCGCCGCGTATCAGGCGGTGATCGACGGTCTCGACGGCCGGAGCGCGATCATCCGCACGCTCGACGTCGGCGCCGACAAGTCGCTCCCCTACATCCCGATGCCCGAGGAAGAAAACCCGGCGCTCGGCCTGCGCGGCATCCGCCTGTGCCTGGCGCGGCAAGCCCTGCTCGTCGAACAGCTGCGCGCGATCCTCGCCGTTCAGCCGCTCAGCGCGGTCAAGATCATGCTGCCGATGGTGGTCGACGTCGCCGAGATCGCCGCGACGCGCGCCGTACTCGACCGCCTGGCGCGCGAGATGGGCATCGCCGGGCGCGTCGAACTCGGCGTGATGATCGAGACGCCGTCCGCTGCCATCCTCGCCGACCAGCTGGCGCAGGAAGCCGATTTCTTCTCGGTCGGCACCAACGACCTCACGCAGTACGCGCTCTGTATGGACCGCACCAATCCGGCATTGGCCGCGCGCGTCGACGGCCTGCATCCGGCCGTCCTTCGCCTTCTGGCGCAGGCCGCGCAGGGTGCCGCGAGCCACGGCAAGTGGCTCGGCGTGTGCGGCGCCATGGCCTCCGATCCCGTCGCCGTGCCGCTCTTGATCGGTCTCGGCGTGACCGAACTTTCCGTCAGTCCGGCGGTGATCCCGGAGATCAAGGCGGTGGTCCGCCGCTTGAATGTGGGCGAGTGTCGCGCAGCCGCGCAGGCGGCGTTGCAACTGACGTCGGCCGACGCGGTGCGGGCGCACGTGAAGGAGGCGTGGCCGTGGCTGGGCGGGGTCTGTGGGTGAAAGCGGCGCAATGCCCGTTGGTTATTGCGCCCTACCAAGGTTTGTAGGGTGCAATAAGCGAAGCGCATTGCACCGCAAAGGCGCAAGAGTGTTTGTTTCGATAATTCATTGAGGAGGGAATCAAAGTGAGTGTTCTAGGGTATCTGCAACGAATCGGCCGGGCCTTGATGGTCCCGGTGGCGGTGCTGCCGGCGGCAGCGATCATGATGGGTGTCGGCTACTGGCTCGACCCGAACGGTTGGGGCGCAGACAGCGCTCTGGCGGCTTTCCTGATCCAGGCGGGGGCGGCGCTGATCGACAAGATGGCGGTGCTGTTCGCCATCGGGGTCGCGTACGGGATGTCGAAGGACAAGGACGGCGCGGCTGCATTGGCCGGTCTGGTCGGTTATCTGGTGGTGACG
>RRZT012896824.1_pt1 | contig 14885 bp, 13 predicted proteins | sample 2165551 | NCBI WGS metagenome assembly RRZT01 (sample SAMN10456910, study PRJNA506462) | wastewater metagenome | biome: wastewater; feature: sludge; material: wastewater sludge; isolation source: wastewater sludge with Escherichia coli K12::gfp cells carrying plasmid... | place: USA: Moscow, Idaho... | reverse complement strand
CCATCAGCTGGTGCGGCACCAAACCAATATGCCCAAAAGCGGCAAGCCCTGGTTTCCTTTGCAGTTGTTGGAAGGCCCAGCCGCCGTGCGGCGTGGTCGGTACATGCAAATTGTTGCGGGGTTGATGACCATTCCTTTGTTGTGGATCACATGTGTGCTATTTCCTGACGTGCTCCAACTGTTTCTGGTTTCTCCTTCTGGCCTGAAGGTTTGCTAAAGCGTATGCAATGGCCTCTGCACCCTTCAGGCGATCCAAGCTGCACCAAGGCCGAAGGGTCGTGATGCAACTATGTGCGCTATCACCGAGTCAACACCATGCCTCATCTCACCATTGAAATCACTGGCAAACCCAAACCGTTTAACGTGGTGAGCGTCATTATCGACATGATGATGTGTCCGATGCGATGGTTGAGGGGGCTTGCAGTGGCCGTGCTCTTGGTGGTTTCTGCGGCGTGGGCAGGCGATTTTCCGCAGCGCTTTCAGGTAGTTTGTCCGCAACTGCTGAAGATTCCGGACGATTACCCTGATAAAAAACGCCTAGATCAAGTTTGTTTGCAACTGAGTCAAAAAGAATTTTCGCTTGTCCGTGAGGGGCAGTATTGGCACTTGACGCCTGCTTTGGACGATACGTTCCAGGCGGAACTGCTGCTTGAACCCCTTCATAGCTGGCATCCCTATACCTGCCTGTCTGCTTCCTCTGTGGCGCTTTGCAAGATTCCGGCACATACACCGATCAAGGTTCCGGGAATGGGCGACAACGGCTGGGTGCGATCCCGGAATGGGTTTATTCTGATGGTGAATATGATCGGTGTTTTTGATCTGGCCCCGGCCACTGACGGTTGTTTTTCGTCTGCCGATGTCGTAAAACCCTGTAAGTCGATATTGCGTTGATTGTTCAGGAAAAAAGGTCAATTGAGCAAAATTTTTTCTTTCAACTTTTTATTGAAAGCACATCACTACCATGAGCAAATCATTCGACGTTATCGTCATCGGCGCCGGCCCCGGCGGCTACATCGCTGCCATTCGCGCGGCGCAACTGGGTTTTCACGTAGCCTGTATCGACGAGTGGAGCAACGCCGCGGGCGGCCCCGCGCCCGGCGGAACCTGCACCAACGTGGGCTGCATCCCAAGCAAGGCGTTGCTGCAATCGTCCGAGCACTACGAGCACGCGGTCAAGCACTTTGGCGAGCATGGCATCAGCCTCAAAGACCTGAAGATGGACGTGGCCCAGATGATTGGCCGCAAGGATGCCGTGATCAAGCAGAACAACGACGGCATCTTGTACCTGTTCAAGAAGAACAAGGTCACGTTCTTTCATGGCCGCGGCTCCTTTGTCCAAACGGTGGATGGCGGCTACGAAATTGCCGTGACAGGAAGCAAGCCCGAAACGCTGACGGGCAGACAAATCGTCATCGCCACCGGCTCCAGCGCCCGCGCGCTGCCCGGCGCGCCGTTTGACGAGATCAACATCCTCAGCAACGACGGCGCATTGCGCATGGGCGCCGTGCCCAAGAGGCTGGGCATCATTGGCTCTGGCGTGATCGGGCTGGAGATGGGCAGCGTGTGGCGCCGCCTGGGTGCCGAAGTGACGGTGCTGGAAGGCCTGCCTACCTTCCTGGGCGCGGCGGACGAGCAGATCGCCAAAGAGGCCAAGAAAGCCTTTGACAAGCAGGGCCTGAAGATTGAGCTGGGCGTGAAAGTGGGCGAGATCACATCCGCCAAAAAAGGCAAACAGACGCAAGTTGGCGTGGCCTACATCGACGCCCAGGGCGCCGAGCACAAGCTGGAGGTGGACAAGCTCATCGTCAGCATTGGCCGCGTACCCAACACCGCCGGCCTGAACCCCGAGGCCGTGGGCCTGCAACTGGATGAGCGCGGTGCCATCGTGGTCGATGGCGACTGCAAGACCAACCTGCCCGGCGTGTGGGCCGTGGGCGACGTGGTGCGCGGCCCCATGCTGGCGCACAAGGCCGAGGAAGAAGGCGTGGCCGTGGCCGAGCGCATCGCCGGACAGCACGGGCATGTGGATTTCAATCTCATCCCCTGGGTCATCTACACCAGCCCCGAAATCGCCTGGGTCGGCAAGACCGAGCAGCAGCTCAAGGCCGAGGGCGTGAAGTACAAGGCCGGCACCTTCCCCTTCCTGGCCAATGGCCGCGCCCGCGCGCTGGGCGATACCACGGGCATGGTGAAGTTTCTGGCCGATGCCGCCACGGATGAAGTCCTGGGTGTGCACATCGTCGGCCCGTTCGCCAGCGAGCTGATTGCCGAAGCCTGCGTGGCCATGGCCTTCCGCGCCAGCAGCGAAGACATTGCCCGCATCTGCCACGCGCATCCGTCCTTGAGCGAGGCCACCAAGGAAGCCGCCTTGGCGGTGGACAAGCGCACGTTGAATTTTTGAGGGGCGGCTGAGGGCAAGCATGTAAACTGCCAGTCTGCATGGGGCGCCATTGTGGCTGGCAGTTTGCTGCAGTGTGCTTGGGGCCAGTCAGAGGGCGTCAGGCTCAAGCTTGTGGCTCCAGGTACCCCATCAAGTGACGAATGAATGACACACCAGCTGCCTGCGGCGAAGCAAGCCCGGCTGTTGGATGCATGGACAGAACAACGAGGAAGGAGCGTTATGTCATCGGTTGCACAGATTTATCACCGAGAGATTGCCGCACGCGGTTTTCAAAGTGATCCGGAGCAGTTGCACGCCGTAGAGGCTTTGGAGCGCTGCGCGCGCGAATGGGCCGAATTTGAAAAGCAACGCTCCAGCTTCTTTGGTCGGCTGATGAAGCGCCCGGCCATTCCGCAAGGTGTGTACATGTATGGTGGCGTGGGGCGCGGCAAGAGTTTTTTGATGGATTGCTTTTACGAAGCGGTGCCGGTCGTCCTCAAAACGCGGTTGCACTTTCATGAGTTCATGCGCGAAGTGCATCGCGAACTGGGCAAGCTGCAAGGCGTGTCTGACCCCCTGCAGGTATTGGGCGCCAAAATGGCGCAGCGCTTTCGGCTTATCTGCTTTGACGAATTCCATGTGGCAGACGTGACAGACGCCATGATTCTGCACCGGCTGCTTGAATCGCTGTTCAGCAACGGCGTGGGTTTTGTGACCACATCCAACTTCAAGCCCGATGCGCTCTATCCCAACGGCTTGCACCGCGACCGTATCCTTCCGGCCATTGACCTGCTCAATACGCGGCTGGAGGTCATCAATGTGGATCACGGGGTGGATTACCGCCAGCGACCGTTGGAATACCTTTCTACCTACATCACCGACCCGCAACCAGAAGCCGATGCCCAGATGCAGCATATTTTTGCTCAGCTGGCCACGGCGGCGGAGATGCCCGGATCAGACCATGTGCAACTGGGCTCGCGCCAGATCGCGGTGCGCAAACGCTCGGGCCACGTAGCTTGGTTCGATTTTCGCGAGCTGTGCGACAAGCCCCTGTCGCAAAACGATTATCTGGAGCTGGCCGGCATGTTCCAAACCATCATGGTGTCAGGCGTGCCGAAAATGCTGCCGTCCATGGCGTCGATGGCGCGGCGGTTTACCCTGTTGGTGGATGTGCTGTACGACCGGCGCGTCAAGCTCGTGGTGGCTGCAGCCGCGCCTGCGCCAGAGCTGTACACCGAAGGCACGCTGGCGCATGAGTTCGTGCGCACCGTTTCGCGCCTGCAGGAAATGCAGTCGGCCGAATACCAGGCATTGGAGTACCGCCATGTGGATAGTTCCATCACGTAATGCATCTCGTCAGGCGTCTGATCGCGCTGGGCGCGTGCGGCAGCGCCGCGGGCTTGGTGGCGCGTTGGCGGCAGCAGCCGTGATGCTTGCTGCCTGCACCCCGCCAACTTTCCCCAGTAATACGCCCACCAAAGAAGAAGTGCCTTTTCTGGGGCAACAGATGACGCAGGAGCAAATCGGGCAATGGCTGGAGCAGGTGGCGACTCAGCGCGCGCAGTTGCAGCAAACGCTGTCCGAGCAGAAAGAGCAGTGTTACCAGCGCTTTTTTGTCAACACCTGCCTGCGCCAGAGCCAGCAGGCGTATCAGGAAAAAGCGGCGGTGCTGCGCAAGCAGGAGATCGAGCTGCGCCGACAGGAGCGCGTGTTGATCGAGGTGGACAAACGGTTGCGGTTGAAAGAGAGCGGGCAGTAAGCAAGCACAGCATGTCCTGTGCAGGCAGCCCGATCACCATTTGAAGTCGAGCAGGCTGCTTTCTTCTTCTGCTGCCACGGATTTGGAAGGCGGGCCTACCTTGACAATGGCCAGTGAGACATTATCTCCCTTGCCCGCAGCCCGCGTGCGTGCTGCATCGAGCAGTTGTCTGCAGGCGTCAACGGGGGTGAGAGCGGCGGTCAGCTTGGCCAGTTCGGTATCGGGGAAATAAGCCCACAACCCATCGGTACAACTCAAGATGACATCACCCACTTCCAGTTGCGCAATGCTGGACAGATCGATGGGAGGCTCGGCATCCATGCCCAGGCAGCCGGTGAGCAAATTGCTCTCCCTGTGGCCAACGGCTTGTCTGGCGTTGATTTCTCCACGATTCAGCAACTCTTGCACATGCGAGTGGTCGCGCGTGCGTGTCAGCAACCGCCCTTTTCGAAAATGATAAATGCGTGAGTCGCCGCTGTGTATCCAATGGCAGGTGCTACTAGGCAAGACCACGTATGCAGCGATGGTGGAATGGGGGTCCAGCTCGCTGCTGACTTTCAGCAGGTGGATCACGGCATGTGCATCCTGCACAAGCTGGCGCAGCATGGCCTGAGGATCGTCTTTTTTGACGTCAAACAGTGCGAGCCGTTCGCGTGCACTGGCTACAACCTGCTGTGCGGCCATGGCGCCGCCACTGCGCCCGCCCATGCCGTCGGCAACCACAACCATGAAGCAGTTTTTTTCGTAAGGGTGCTGCAGGACTTCAACCTTGTCTTGCTGGTATGCGCGATCGCCCTTGTGGGAGGCGGTGGCGACGGACAGACGGTAGTGGGGAACGTTCATCGTGGTTTCTTATGCGCAATGACGCCGATTAAAGCATCACTACCTCGAGCTTGGTTGATCGGTGCGGATTCGTTTGCACTCGGGCCCAAAATGGGCATTTGTTTTTTGACCCTGTAATGATAACGAGAAGTATGACTTTTGAGCTTGCAAATTTTATCTAAACAAGAATTGTCAGGCATCTTGTGTTGGCAATTGGAGAGAATACTTTATTCCTATATTTTTGTTTAAGGAGATCAATAAACCGCATCAGCAGTGAGCACGTGTCGATCGATCTTGTTTTTCTTGTTTTCTCGGTTTATTCCGTTGGTGGAATCTGGCTCGATCAGTCGTCAGCTTTTGCGGGTTTGGCCGGGAAAAAACAGTCACATCTGCACACCAAGGGTCACTCCCGCAACAAATGCAATCTCACTACAATGGGGGTACGAAACTGTGTCAAGGCAGTTGAAGGATTTGTGTGACAAGAGGAATCTTTTTTCTGTGGCGTGCAAGCGCTAAGGCCTGCTTGAAAGAGCGTTTCCTGTATCCGTTTAGAGAGAAAAAACAATGACCCAATCCGTTACCGATGTTCAAACCCTGCTGCCCGAGTTGGCACAGCTGGTGGTTTCTGCCGTCAATCTGGAAGTGGATCCCGCCAGTATCGACCCCGATGCGCCGCTGTATCGCGAGGGTTTGGGGCTGGATTCGATCGATATTCTGGAAATTTCCCTGGTGGTTGCACGCACATATGGCACGCAAATCAAGGCGGGCGATGCCGACAATGCCAAGATATTCGGCTCTTTGCGCACTTTGGCGCAATATATCGTGGATAAGCAGCAAAACGCCTGAAGCCGAGGCGTGCAGCAAGAGATCGGGTTCGATGCAGCAAATGATGGACAAGGAGCGCTCGGCGCGGTTGCGTGTTGCAGGCGAGCCTGTCAGCCCGCTGCCTGATGCTGCTGCATCCGGTGCGCATCGGGGAGTGGCAAATGGCCCCTCTTTCCAGTGGCAAAAAGTCAAGGTGGTTGCCCGTGGAGCGGGGTGGATGGTCTATGTGGCAGTGATTTTTTGGTGCTGCATTCAACGCGAGCCGCGCTGGTGGACTTTGCTGCCTTTTGTGTTGCCGCTTGGTTATTGGCTGGGCATGGCGCTGGTGCAGCGGGTATCGCATCCGCGCTGGTATTGGCCGGTTCGGGTGACACTGCTGCTGTTGCTTGTGGCGCTGGCGGTCGGGTTGATGCAGCTACAGAACGTTTTGCTGGTCAGCCCGCAGCGCGTGCGCCTGTTTTATTTTCTGCAAGAGGCCGTGATGCTGTGGCTCATGGTGGCGGTTTTTGCGCGCTCTCTGTTACCCGGGAAAACGCCTTTGTGCTCGGCGGTGGCTGTGTTGTCGCATCCCGTCATGACGCCTGCCGTGTGGCGTTATACCCGGGGCGTGACCTTGGCCTGGGCCTTGTGGATTGCGGGGCTGTGGCTGGTGTCGGCGCTGTTGTTTGTGGCTGCATCGGCGCAGACTTGGGCGTTTTTTTCGCTGGGGGTAGCGCCTGTTCTGATGGCGGTTTTTTTCCTGGCCGAAGTATTGCTGGGTAGACGCCTGTTTTTGCCTAAATCCGATCGCAGCAGTCTGTGGGCGACACTGGCAACCGTGCGCAAAGTGAACTGGACGGCGTTTTTCATGCAACTGTTTCAAGAGCAGGACGTGCCGGCGCAGCAGCAGCGGCATGAGACTGTGTCATCCGCAGGATTGAAATGACGCAACAGCGCACGATGAACAACCTTTGCATACAGCAGGGGCAAGCGCCGGTTTGCGGGCATGCCAGCCTGCAATCGGTGCTGGTGCATGGCAAGCACGGCGCGATAACGGTGCGGCAATGGCTGCGGGATGTGCGCCGCTTGCTGGCGTGCCTGCCCAAACAAAGCGGGCACATCGTCAATATTTGCGAAGACCGCTACCATTTTCTGCTGGGCTTGGGGGCGTGCTTGCTGGGAGGCAAAGTCAGCCTGCAACCTTCTTCACTCACACCTGCCGCCTGGGATCAATTGCAGCAGCACGCGCCGGATGCTGTTTGCCTGCACGATGGCGCCTTGCCCGATCTGCCGGCAGGCAGCCGCTTACCCTGTTTACATGTGGCCGAAAGCTTGCAGCGCGCATCAGCCGGGGCGGATGTGGATGCAGATGCGCACATTCCGTCCATCCCCGCCACGCAGGTGGTGGCGCGCGTGTTCACATCCGGCTCTACCGGCACGCCCGTGGGCCATGCCAAAACCTGGGGCAAGCTGTGCTGCAATGTGCGTGCCGAAGCCCAGCTGTTGGGCCTGTCTGAACCGTTAGAACAGACTGAGTGGGTGGCTACATGGTGTTTGGTGGGCACGGTGCCCTCGCAGCATATGTATGGCTTTGAGTCGGTTGTGTTGCAGGCGCTGGTGGCCGGGCACAGCCTGTGGCGTGAACGGCCTTTTTACCCTGCCGACGTGGCAGACGCGCTGGCGGATGCGCCCGCGCCGCGCATGCTGGTGACCACGCCCGTGCATTTGAAGGCCTTGACGGATGCAGGCGTAGCCTTTGCCGGTGTTGAACGTATTTTGTGTGCCACCGCTCCCTTGTCGCTGGAGCTGGCGCGCAAAGCCGAATCTGCATTGCAAGCGCCCCTTTTCGAAATTTATGGCAGCACGGAAACAGGCCAGATCGCCGTGCGCCAGCCGACGCAAGATGTGGCCTGGACGCTGTTTCCGGGCGTGGTTCTGGAGCAGCAGGATGAGCGCACCATCGCCAGCGGCGGTCATCTGGAAGGGCGTATTGCGTTGTCTGACATGATTGAGCTTGTGGATGCGCGCCGCTTCGTGCTGCATGGGCGCTCGGCCGATATGGTCAATATCGCGGGCAAGCGCTCGTCCCTGGGTTATCTGAACAGCGTGTTGGCGCGGATGGATGCGATTGAGGACGGCGCTTTTTTCTTGCCGAACATGCCGCAGCAAAACGATGTGGCAGGTGCGGCGAACAGCCATGTGCAGCGTCTGTGCTTGATAGCGTGCGCGCCGGGCATGCAGGCCGAAGAACTGATGGAGCAGTTGCGGCAACACATCGATGCCGTTTTTTTGCCCAGGCCGCTGATCGTGGTGGACCAGCTACCGCGCAACGCCACTGGCAAACTGCCGCAAGCAATTTTGCAGGCGATGTATGAGCAGCATATGGCGGCTGTGCAAAAAAAGGCCATGCCAACGGAAACGCAAACAACATCATCCGCGGCACCGTCAGCGCCGGCAACCACCCGCGCCAAGCGCTGGCAGGTTCCCATGCAACATCCGGCATTTGATGGGCACTTCCCCGGCCATCCGGTTCTGCCGGGCGCGGTGCTGCTGCAGCACGGTCTGGATTTGTGCCGCCAGCAGGCGCAGTATCCGAACGGGCGTTGGAGCGTGCAATCGGCCAAATTTTTGCAAACCTGCCATCCGGGCGATGTGCTGGAGATGGTGATTGAACCCAAACCCATGCCGATGGGCAAGGAGCAAACGCAGGCGTGGGCCTTGCGTGTGCTGCGTGATCAAGAGACTGTGATGAATGGCGTGGTGCAACTGGCATTCAGTGGTGCGGAGCAGTAAAGGCATGATGGAAAAAATGCTGAGTCAATCCGCGCACGCTGCACAAACCGAATGGACGCAACGCAAGGAGCGCAGCCAGCGCCCCGTGGTGCGTTTCATGGTGTGGTTTTCGCTGCTGCTGGGGCGCCGCATCAGCCGTGTGCTGCTGCGTGGCATTGCGCTGTATTTTTTGTTGTTTTCGCCCAAAGCGCGTGCGGCCTTGCAACTGTATTACCAGCAGCTTTGGCAGCGCCGCGCACGCTGGGGCGAGCTGTATCGCCATTTTTTTGCCTTTTCCAGCGTGATACACGACAGGATTTTTTTGCTCGATGGCCAGCACGGGCAGTTTGATGTGCGGCTGGACGCCAGCGACCGGGCGGTTATTGAGCGGGCGTTGCAGAGCGCTGGTGGCGTGGTGATTTGGGGCGCGCATTTTGGCAGCTTCGAAATGCTCAAAGCGCTGAGCGCGCAAAACGGGCAAACGGTGTACATGCTGATGTATGGTGACAATGCCGACAAGCTCAATGCGATTCTGGCGGCCATCAATCCGCAAGCGCCTGTGCACGTGATTGCCTTGAATCGGGTGGATTCGATGTTGCAGGCGCAAGAAAAGCTGATGCAGGGGCACTGGCTGGGCATGTTGGCCGATCGCACATTCGCAGCAGATGAAACGGTGGCGCTGCCTTTTCTGGGCAAAGCGGCGCGCTTCCCGACTGGGCCGATGCGCCTGGCGGCCATGTTGGGTTGCCCGGTACTGTTTTTGGCGGGCGCGTATGTGCAGGGTAGGCACTACCAGATACACGCCCGTGTGTTGGGAGATTTTGGCGACTGTCCGCGCGAAGAGCGGGCGCAGCGCATGGCTCACGTGCAGCAGGCTTTTGTGCAGCAACTCGAGGCGATGTGCCACTGCTATCCCCACAATTGGTTCAATTTTTTCGATTTCTGGCAAGCGGCCTCCGAGCGCTGATGCGCGCGTGCCGGCACCAGTCTGTTTTTTGAAAGGGCTTTTCCTCATGTTTCGACCAAATGATTGTGATGTGCGTGGCATGCGCGAATGGCGCGTCTGGATGGTGGGCGCGTGCGCGCTGGTGCTGCTGTCTGTTGCGCCGCGTGCATGGGCATTCGATATGGCGACGCTGATGCAGAACCTGGGCAAATACAAGGAGCGGCACGGCAAGTTCGTAGAGACCCGCCATCTGGCCGTGCTGAAGCAGCCGTTGCGATCCAGCGGTGAAGTGCGCTATGTGGCGCCCGATCTGTTCGAGAAAAAAACGCTGGAACCTGCTGCCGACCTGATGCGCGTTGACGGCGACCGGCTGTACATGGAAAAAGACGGGCGCAAATACCGCATGCTGCTCAGCAAGCAGCCGCAGGCAGCCGCTTTTGTTGATGCCATTGCCGGCTTGCTCAAAGGCGATGCGGGCACGCTGGAGCGCAATTACGACTACCAGCTCGAAGGCAAGGCCAGCAAGTGGACCCTGACCCTGGTACCCAAAGACAAGAAAGTGCGCGACATCGTCAGCAAAATCGTTGCCACGGGCGACCAGCAGCAGCTCAAAAGCATCGAGTATTTGCAGGCCGATGGTGACCGCTCCGTGATGGTGGTGGAACCCCTGTCGAATCAGTAACAGCAGCCTGGGGCTGGCTGAAGATCAAGTGAGGCAAGACACGCGATGATGGCATTTGCATGGCGAAACAAGGCAGTGCTGTTGTGGGCGCTGGGCTTGCTGGCGGCTGTAGGGGTGATTGCCCGCAGCAGCTTCACGACCGATATGGGCGCTTTTCTGCCGCAAAACCCCAGCAAGCAGCAGCAGCTGCTGGTGGATCAAATCACGCAGGGCAGCCTGTCGCGCATGCTGGTCATGGGGCTGGAAGGCGGCACGGTCGAGCAACGCAGCCAAGCCTCGCAATTGCTGGCCGAAAAAATGCGCGCCACACAGCGTTTTGCCATCGTGGCCAATGGCGCAAGCGATGCGTTTGAGCGCGATCAAAAATTCGTTTTTGAGAACCGCTATGCGCTCAGCCCTGCAGTAGATGCGAAACATTTCAGCGTCGATGGGCTGCGGCATGCCATCGGCCAATCGGTGCAGGCGCTGGCATCGCCAGCGGGCATGTTGCTCAAGCAGATTTTTCCGCACGATCCAACGGGTGAAGTGCTGGAACTGTTCAGCCAAATGGCGCAGAGCGAGCAACCGGCCGATGGCGATGTGTGGGTGTCATCCAATGGCCAGCGTGCCTTGCTGATGGCGCAAACGGCGGCTGCAGGCTCGGATACGGCCGCGCAGGAACAAACTTTGGTGGCATTGCAACAGGCTTTTCGCCAGGTACAGGCTGAGCAGCCCGAGTTGAGTGCCGTGCAACTGCTGGTTTCCGGCGCGCCGGTTTTTGCGGTGGAGGCCAGTAACACCATCCGCAGCGAAGCCGGGCGCCTGGCGATAGGGGGCTTCATCGCCGTAACCATTCTGTTGCTTTGGGCGTATCGTTCGCCCATCACCGTGGGGGTGAGCTTTTTGCCTGTGCTCTCGGGCGTGTTGGCGGGCATGACGGCCGTGAGCCTGTTCTATGGCGTGATACACGGCGTCACCATGGGGTTTGGCACCACATTGATTGGCGAGGCCATTGATTACAGTATTTACTACTTCATCCAGTCTGCCCGGGGCGGGGCGCAGGGCGGTTTGTCGTCCGATGAGTGGCGTCACCGTTTCTGGCCCACCATTCGTCTAGGGTTGCTGACATCGGTTTGCGGTGTCTCGACGCTGATTTTTGCCGGTTTCCCGGGCCTGTCGCAACTGGGGGTGTATTCCATTTTCGGTTTGAGTGTGGCTGCATTGGTGACGCGTTTTGTGCTGCCGCGCATTCCCGTGCCGGCAGTGAATTGGAGTCATGCCCATCATGTCGGCGCCTGGCTGGCAGGCCTGCTTGCACAAGCGCAGCGTGTGCGGTTTGCGATGTGGGTGTTGCTGTTGGGCGCCAGCCTGGTGATCGGGTACAACGTGTGGCACAAGGGCCATATCTGGAACAAGAGACTGGATGCGCTCAACCCTGTCTCTCAAGAAGCGCAGGCGCTGGATGCAGCCTTGCGTCGCGACCTGGGCAACCCGGATACCACAGCATTGGTGGTCATTACAGCGCCCGATTTGCAGGCGGTCTTGCAAAAAGCCGAGCGGGCATCGGGTGTGTTGCAGCAATTGACAGCACAAGGCGGCCTGATCGCCGGCTTTGAAACGCCCACGCGCTTTTTGCCCAGCGATGCCACGCAGCGCAGCCGCTTGCAGGCGCTGCCGCCTGCCGATGTGTTGCAGCAGCGGATGCAGCAGGCAGTGCAGGGGCTGCCGGTCGATGCGGCGGTGTTGCAGCCCTTTGTGCAGGATGTTGCGCAAGCGCGCGAAAAGCCGCTGTTGACACGGCAATCGTTGCAAGGAACGGCCATGGCCTTGGCGCTGGAGGCCATGTTGCAGCAGCACGCCACGCATGCAACGGCCTTGCTGCCTGTGCGTGGCCTGAACGATGCCGAAGGCAATCCGCAAAGCGTGAATGGTGCAGCCGTGCAGCAGGCGCTGGCAGCCGCGGGCTTGGCACAGGCTGGCAGCGACGAGGTGCTGTTCATCGACATTGGCCAGGAAACCGCAGAGCTGTACGAGCGCTATTTTCAGCGGGCGCTGTATATGGCCTTGGTGAGCCTGCTGGCCATTTTGATGCTGCTGGCATTGACATTACGCAGTGTGCGGCGCATGGTGCGGGTGCTGTTGCCTTTGCTGGTGGCGGAGTTGGTCGTGGTGGCCGGTCTGTTGCTGGCCGGGCAGCAATTGACGCTGATGCACTTCATCGGCTTGCTGCTGGTGGTGGCGGTGGGCTCGAACTACACCCTGTTTTTTGATCGCTACGACCTCAGCGACGACCACCAAACGCTGACCCTGCTGTCGCTTCTGGCAGCCAATCTGACCACGGTGTGCGGCTTTGGGATGCTGGCGTTTTCGCAGTTTCCGGTACTCAATGCCATCGGTCGCACGGTCGCTCCCGGCGCCATGCTGGCGCTGGTCTTGGCGGCCATTGCTGCCAGCGGCGGTACGGCAAATGCCGGCAAGGAGTGATATGCAAGGGCAAGAACAAGTGCAGCAACCGATAGAGACGCATGCCAGCATGCCCACGGCGCGCAGCTGGCGGCCTGTGCCGCTGCTTGTTGGCAGTGTGGTGCTGCATGCGGCGCTGTTGCTGCTGGTGCTGTGGCGGCCCACTTTGTGGCTTTGGTGCCTGCTGGCTGTGGCACTGAACCATGCGCTGATCGTGGCGCTGGTGTTTGTGCCGCGTTCGTCCTGGTTGGGCAAGGCGGTTACACGCCTGCCCGCATCGGCTGTGACCCAGGGCTGGGTCGCGCTGACGTTTGACGATGGGCCTGATCCGGTTGTTACGCCGCAGGTGCTGGATGTGCTGGATCGTTACCAGGCCAAAGCCAGTTTCTTCTGTATCGGCACCGCCGTGCAGCAATACCCCGATCTGTTGCGCGAAATTGCCGCGCGCGGCCACAGCATCGAAAACCACAGCCATGCACATTCTTCGTTCTTTGCTTTTTGGGGCGGCAAGCGCATGCGGCAAGACATCATGCGCCTGCAACACGCGGTGCAGGCTCTTACGGGTAGCTGGCCGCGGTTTTTTCGCCCCACAGCGGGGTTTCGCAATCCCTTGCTGGATCGGGTATTGGCGCGCACGGGGCTGCATCTGGTGATGTGGACGCGGCGCGGCTTCGATACCCGTTGCGGCGATGCCGAGACGGTGCGCCAGCGCTTGCTGCGCCAATTGGCCGCAGGTGATATTCTGCTGCTGCACGATGGGCATGCCGCTCGCACGGCGCAGGGCGAGCCGGTGGCGCTGGCCGTGTTGCCGGATCTGCTGCAGGCGCTGCGCGCGCGCCATTTGCAAGCGGTTACGCTGCGGCAAGGGCTAGCCGATCTGACGGCAGAGTCCATGCAGGAAGCGGCTGTTTTGCCAAGTACCACGACTCCTTCTCGCACGACACCATGAAACCTCTTCTCTTGCGACATTACACGGCCACCACCTGCTCGGGCAGCGGCAAGCAGGCGCTGCTGGATGATTTGCTGCAAATGCGCAGCGCGTTGGCGCCGTGTACCTTCGGTACGGTGGACTTTCCCGCCTATACAGGCAGCGTGCCGGGGCTGGACGCCGCCTTGCCCGCAGCCTGGCAGCGGTTTGACTGTCGCAACAACCGCTTGGCCTGGATGGGACTACAGGCCGATGGCTTTGCGCAGGCTGTGGCTGATGCGGTGCAGCGTTATGGCGCAAGCCGTGTGGCCACCATTTTGGGTACCAGCACGGCTGGCATCTATTCCACCGAGTTGGCCTATCGCCAGCGCGACGCGCAAACCGGCGCGTTGCCTGCGGATTTTCATTACGCCGAAACGCACAACACTTTTTCCGTGGCCAACTTTGTGCGCCAGGCACTGGGTTTGCAAGGGCCTGCACTGGCTGTTTCCACGGCCTGCTCGTCATCGGCCAAAGTGTTTGCCAGCGCCGCGCGCATGTTGCAGGCCGGGCTGGTCGATGCCGTGGTAGTGGGTGGTGTGGACAGCCTGTGCCTGACCACCTTGTACGGCTTTCGCTCGCTGGGCCTCATGTCCGAGGCGCCTTGCCGTCCGTTCGATGCGCAGCGCAACGGCCTGTCGATTGGCGAGGCGGCGGCGTTTGCCTTGCTGGAGCGCCTGCCGGACGAGGAGGCGCAAGCGCTTCCCGCAGAAAGCATCGTGCTGCGCGGCTATGGCGAAACCAGCGATGCCTACCATATGTCGGCTCCGCACCCCGAGGGCGCAGGCGCGCGCGCGGCCATGCAGGGCGCTTTGCACATGGCGGGCCTGCGCACGCAAGAGGTGGACTACATCAATCTGCACGGCACGGCCACGCCCGCCAACGATGTGGCCGAAGGCATGGCCGTGCATGCCTTGTTTGGCAGTGATACGGTGTGCAGTTCCAGCAAGGGCTTTACCGGTCACACCTTGGGCGCTGCCGGCACGGTCGAAGCGGTGGTGTGCGCGTTGGCGCTGGTGCATCAATTCATTCCCGGCAGCGTGCATACGCAAACGCTGGACGCTGATATTGCCGTGAACTATGCCTTGCAGCCACGGCAGCAGGCCGTGCGGCATGTGCTGAGCAATTCATTCGGTTTTGGCGGCAGCAATTGCAGCCTGCTTTTCAGCCGACTCGATAGTTGCGGCTTGGACCATAGCCGAGCGGAGGGGCGCGCATGAATACCGCATCCATGTACACCAATACCAGTGCGAACACTTCCCATGTTTTGCGGGTGCGCTTGCGGGGCTTGGGCGTTCTGGCTCCCGGGCT
>RRZT012621551.1_pt1 | contig 14885 bp, 15 predicted proteins | sample 2165551 | NCBI WGS metagenome assembly RRZT01 (sample SAMN10456910, study PRJNA506462) | wastewater metagenome | biome: wastewater; feature: sludge; material: wastewater sludge; isolation source: wastewater sludge with Escherichia coli K12::gfp cells carrying plasmid... | place: USA: Moscow, Idaho... | reverse complement strand
CTTACGCTGAGCCATCGTCAACTCCATCCTCGTAGCGTGCCGCTACGCGGGCATGTTGAGATGAGTCAACGAATCGACCTACGCGGGCATCTAGCGTGAGTCAACTCGGCCATTTGGCTCGGAAGCTGAACAAGCGTAAAATGGACGATTGGAGTATCATCCGGCGCCCGCCGGAGCGAGAAAGATTGAGAGTACATGGCGAAGAAAGAAGGAGCCCTCGAGCTCGAGGGCACCGTGGTCGAGGCCCTGCCCAACGCGATGTTCCGCGTGGAGCTGGCCAACGGGCACAAGGTCCTCACCACGATCAGCGGCAAGATGCGTCAGCACTACATCCGCATCCTGCCTGCCGACCGCGTCGTCGTCGAGCTGTCGCCCTACGACCTGACCCGCGGCCGCATCGTCTACCGTCACAAGTAACAGACGAGGCACCCGCCGGCGCGCCCACCCCGAGAGGGGAGGGGCGCGCTTTTTGCTGCGCGACAACGGAATCTGTCTTGTTTCACGGCGAAATGCGTGCCTACTCTCACCCGGTCCCCAGGACCGGAGAATCCAACGATGGATCGCACCCTGCGCCTCGCGCTGACCGCCCTCGTCGCGGCCGCCCTGCTCGCCTCCGGAGCCCCGCCCGGCCGTGCACACGACAGCGGCGTCGGCGACGTCTCGTCCCTGACCCCGACGGTGCAGTCCTGGACGCCGGGCCAGGCGCCTTCCACCTCGCTGAGGGGGCACGCCTCGCCATCGACCCCGCCATCCCGGCCTCGCGCGGATCGAGGCGGAGGCCGCCCGCTACGGCATCCAGATTCTGCCCGAGATCGACCTGTCAGGACGCGCGACGGCCCTGACCGCCTACTGGCCGGAGCTCGGCTGGGAGTTTGCGGCGATGGGAGGCGCCAACTCCTTCACGGTCAACGTCACGAAGCAGGAGACCTTCGACCGGACGAAGGAGCTGCTGGACGAAATTCCTGCCCTGGTTCTCGATGCCGCGCTTCCACATCGGCACCGACGAGTACCCGACGGGTGGCACCCAGAAGAGTTGGGCACCCACCGCACAGGGTGTCGAACCAGGCGGCACCGTGGAACGGGGCGGGTGACCTACACCGACAGCACGGCGGAGGAGTTCCGGATCAGCGATCCCGACTGGCAGGTGCCGACGCTGCCCGTGGGCGTGGAACCCGCGGTCACGATGCCCTACCACAACTTCGGAAACGGGACCCGGATCAAGCGGACCACCTACGTCTACCTCCACGCGATCCCCGCCGATCCGACCCGCACGATCGCGACGCTCACCCTTCCCGGTTCCGACCAGGGCGGCAGGTACCACCTCGCCGTGCTCTCGCTCGCCCTCCGCTAGCGAACGGGGTTTGGTGATCTGGCGTCGCCTCGCGTAGAGTTGACCCTCGGTCGCCTTTGTGCGGGCGCGCTCGCGTGCGCTCGACACACGGTCGGCCACTCACCATCCGATTGGGGCGCGCCTCAGCGTGCTCCCAGTCGCCGATTGAAAGGTTGCTCGAATGAAGGTTCAGCCGAGCGTCAAGACGATCTGCGACAAGTGCAAGGTCATCCGCCGGCACGGTCGTGTGATGGTGATCTGCGAGAACCCGCGGCACAAGCAGCGTCAGGGCTGATCCCCGGCTGCGCCTGCCAAGGCGTTTGCAGATCATTGCGGAAAGGGTCTGGTCCCCGCCCCGCCGACACAACTGAAGCAACGTGACAGCAAGGCTCCCGTGAGGGAGTTCCACCCTTGGACGAAGGCCAAGGCCCCGTCGGCACCCGAAGAGCGGTGCCACAGGCGGCGGGGACGCGTCACGCCACACACCTTCGCGGTCCAAGACCGGGCTCAGAGAGCCAGGACCGACATACATGGAAAGGTACCGCCTGATGGCACGCCTCGTTGGTGTTGACCTCCCGCGCGACAAGCGCCTTGAGGTTGCACTCACCTACATTTTCGGCATGGGCAAGACCCGCGCCGCCGAGACCCTCGCCGCCACCGGAGTGAGCGGCGATCTTCGAGTCCACCAGCTCACCGACGACCAGCTCGTCGCGCTGCGCGACCACATCGAGGGCAACTACGAGATCGAGGGTGACCTCCGTCGCTCCGTTGCCGCCGACATCCGCCGCAAGGTCGAGATCGGCAACTACCAGGGCCGTCGCCACCGCAGTGGTCTCCCGGTCCGTGGTCAGCGCACGCGTACCAACGCGCGCACCCGCAAGGGCAAGAAGAAGGCCGTCGCTGGCAAGAAGAAGGCACGCTGACCCTCGGGTGAGCGCCTCTTAAGGACTCAAGGAGAAAGACTTTATGGCTACTGCAAGCCGCAAGGCGGCCGCCAAGACCAAGGTGCGCCGCAAGGAGAAGAAGAATGTGCTCGCCGGCCAGGCGCACATCAAGAGCACCTTCAACAACACCATCATCTCGATCACCGATCCCACCGGTGCGGTGATCTCGTGGGCCTCTGCCGGCACCGTCGGTTTCAAGGGCTCCCGCAAATCGACTCCGTTCGCCGCCCAGATGGCCGCCGAGGCCGCTGGGCGCCGCGCCATGGAGCACGGCATGAAGCGCGTCGATGTGTTCGTCAAGGGTCCCGGCTCCGGCCGTGAGACCGCGATCCGTTCGCTGGGCGCTGTCGGCCTCGAGGTCGGCGCCATCTCGGACGTCACCCCCGTGCCCCACAACGGCACCCGCCCACCCAAGCGTCGTCGCGTCTGATCGCCGGGATAGGAAAGGACTAGAACCATGGCTCGTTACACCGGCCCAATGACCAAGAAGTCCCGTCGTCTCGGGACCGACCTCGTCGGCAACGACAAGGCCTTCGAGCGCCGTCCGTACCCCCCGGGTGTGCACGGCCGCGGCCGCACGAAGGACTCCGAGTACTCGCTGCAGCTCAAGGAGAAGCAGAAGGCTCGCTACGCGTACGGCGTGCTCGAGAAGCAGTTCCGTCGCTACTACGAAGAGGCCGACCGCTCGCCGGGCAAGACCGGTGACCGTCTGCTGCAGATCCTCGAGTCCCGTCTCGACAACGTGGTCTACCGCGCAGGCTTCGCCGCCACGCGTCGCCAGGCCCGTCAGCTCGTCGTGCACGGCCACTTCCTCGTCAACGGTCAGCGCGTGAACATCCCCTCCTACCGGGTGCGTGCGCACGACATCATCGACGTCGCCGAGAAGTCGATGAACATGACGCCGTTCGTGATCGCCCGTGAGACCCACGGCGAGCGTGCGGTCCCCGCTTGGCTCGAGGCCCGTCCGAACCGGATGCGCATCCTCGTGCACCAGCTCCCCGTCCGCGAGCAGATCGCGATCGACGTCCAGGAGCAGATGATCGTCGAGCTCTACTCGAAGTAATCCACCGAGGTCGCGGGGCGGGCAGTGTCTGCCCCGCGACATCCGGCGGCCGCACCCACGCGGCCGTCACCTCACATTCGCGTCATCAAATAGCGGTTGGCGCGGGAAGGAAAGTTCATGCTCATCGCACAGCGCCCGACCCTCTCCGAGGAGGTCGTCTCCGACTTCCGTTCGCGGTTCATCATCGAGCCGCTGGAGCCGGGCTTCGGCTACACGCTTGGCAACTCGCTGCGTCGCACCCTGCTGTCGTCCATCCCGGGCGCGGCAGTGACCAGCATCAAGATCGAGGGCAACCAGCACGAGTTCTCCACCCTGGAGGGCGTCGTCGAGGACGTCACCGAGATCATCCTCAACCTGAAGGGCCTCGTGCTGTCGTCCGAGGAGGACGAGCCCGTGGTGATGTACCTGCGCAAGGCTGGCGCCGGCGCGGTCACCGCCGGTGACATCCAGCCCCCGGCCGGTGTGGAGATCCACAACCCGGAGCTGCACATCGCGACGCTCAACGACAACGGCAAGCTGGAGATGGAACTGGTGGTCGAGCGCGGCCGCGGTTACGTGTCGAGCGTTCAGAACAAGAACCCCGACGCCGAGATCGGCCGCATCCCGGTCGACTCGATCTACTCGCCCGTGCTGAAGGTCACCTACAAGGTCGAGGCCACCCGTGTCGCGCAGCGCACCGACTTCGACCGTCTGATCATCGACGTCGAGACCAAGCCGTCGATCGCCCCCCGCGACGCCGTCGCCTCGGCCGGTCGCACGCTGGTCGAGCTCTTCGGGCTCGCCCGCGAGCTCAACGTCGACGCTGAGGGCATCGAGATCGGCCCGTCCCCGGTGGACGAGCAGATCGCCGAGTCGCTGAACCTTCCCGTCGAGGACCTCGAGCTGTCGGTGCGTTCCTACAACTGCCTCAAGCGTGAGGGCATCCACACCGTGGGTGAGCTCGTCGCCCGCAGCGAAGAGGACCTGCTCGACATCCGCAACTTCGGTTCCAAGTCGATCGACGAGGTCAAGGAGACCCTCGCGGGCCTAGGCCTCGCCCTGCGCGACTCGCACCCGGGCTTCGACCCGCTGCAGGCGATCGAGCGTTACGACGAGGATTCCGACGACGCGGACTTCGCCGAGACCGAGCAGTACTGACCGCCCACCGCACTCTTAACACCCACGGAGATCAACACTCATGCCCAAGCCAACCAAGGGCGCTCGTCTGGGCGGTAGCCCGACCCACGAGCGCATCATCCTGCGCAACCTGACCAGCCAGCTCATCGAGCACGGCCGGATCACCACCACCGAGACGAAGGCCCGCCGCGTGCAGCCCTTCGCCGAGAAGGTGCTCACCAAGGCCAAGCGCGGCGACCTGCACGCCCGCCGTCTCGTCCTCGCCACCCTCTTCGAGGTCAAGCAGGTCGAGGGTGAGCGCGTGAAGGCCAAGGACAAGCTCGTCAAGAAGCTGTTCGACGAGATCGCCCCGACGCTCGAGGGTCGTGAGGGTGGCTACACCCGCATCACCAAGATCGGCCCCCGCAAGGGCGACAACGCCCCCATGGCCGTGATCGAGATCATCACCGAGGCCGTGAGCCCCAAGGCCAAGCCGGCTAAGGCCGAGCCGAAGCCCGAGAAGGCCGAGAAGAAGGCCAAGGCTGAGAAGGCCGAGGAGGCCAAGGCGGACGAGACGGTCGAGGAGACCGAAGAGTCCAAGTGACTTGAGAAGGACGGACCCCCGGAGACGGGGGTCCGTTTTTCTGTGTCCGGCGCCGCGACGGTGGAGTCCCACCCCTCGGGCGCGGCACTAGAGTTGGGGGCCACCCGTGAGAAGGATGTGTGAGATGTTGCGTCGAATCATGACAGGAGTCGCGGTCGCGGCCTCCCTGTTCGTGGCAGCCTGCGGGGGCCAGAGCCCCACCGAAACCAGCGCCCCCGCAGACAACGGGAAGCGGGACGTGAAGATCGGGGCCGTGACCATCGTCTCGCACCCGTCGCTCGACCTCGTCTACGAGGGCATCGTCGAGGGGCTCGCCGAGGCCGGCTACACGGAGGGCGACAACCTCACCATCGACCTGCAGAACCCGCAGGGCGATCAGGCGACCCTCGTCAACATCGCCAACACCTACGCGAGCTCTGACAACGACCTCTTCGTGGCCATCGCCACCCCGCCCGCGCAGGCGCTCGCCCAGGTCGAGCAGAAGCGCCCGATCGTCTTCGCCTCCGTCACCGACCCCGTCGCAGCGGGCCTCGTCGAGACCATGGAGGCACCCGGCGGCAACGTCACGGGCACGAGCGACCAGTTGCCGACCGACCTGCAGCTCGCGGTGATCAAGGACATCCTTCCCGACGTAATGAGCGTCGGCATCGTCTACTCGTCGGCGGAGGTCAACGCACAGGTCCAGGCCGAACGCGCGATCGAGGCGGGCAAGGAGCTGGGCATCGAGGTGAAGACCGCGACCGTCACCAACTCGTCCGAGGTGCAACAGGCGGCCGAGTCCCTCGACGTCGACGCCTACTTCGTGCTCGTGGACAACACCGTTGTGTCGGCCATCGAGTCCATGATCCAGGTCGCAGAGGCCAACGGTCGGCTGCTCGTCACCTCCGACGCCGACTCCGTCGAGCGAGGCGCCGCGGCAGCGCTGGCGACCGACTACAAGGCGCAGGGGATCCAGACCGCGGGCATCATCGTCGACATCCTCGAGGGCGGCGACCCGGCGACGACGCCCGTACAGCTGCAGGAGGGCCTCGAGCTCGCGGTCAACCCGGAGGCCGCAGAGCGGATGGGTGTGGAGCTCCCTGGCACGGTTGTCGAGCAGGCGGCGAAGACGTACTGACCCGTGGACGGCGCGCCTCGCGCCCGCCCCGAGAACCTAGGCTGTCACCGCCAACCCCGCTCAAGGAGAATCAGCATGAAGCTCAAGGCCGTCGCCATCGGCGCTCTCGCCGCCCTTGCCCTCACCGCCTGCGGTGGCAACGCCGCTACCGGAACCTCAAGCCCCGACGCCGGGGCAAGCGGTGATGCGCAGGGCGGGGACAAGTCCTACAAGATCGGCATCGCCCTGATCCAGACCCATCCCGCGCTCGACGCCGTCGCCGCCGGGTTCAAGGAGGCCTTCGAGGAGGCGGGCGTCGAGGTCGTCTACGACGAGCAGAACGCCCAGGGTGACCAGTCGACGCTGACCAACATCGCCAACGGCTTCGCCTCCTCGGACAACGACGGCTACCTCGCCATCGCCACGCCCACGGCCCAGGCGCTGGCCAACGTGATCCAGGACAAGCCGATCGTCTTCGGCGCGGTCACCGATCCCGTCGCCGCCGGGCTCGTCCCCTCGTGGGAAGCCCCCGACGCCAACGTCACGGGGGTCTCCGACCTGAACCCGATGAAGGAGCAGCTCGAGCTGATCAAGGAGGCCCTCCCCGAGGCCAAGACCGTCGGCATCGTCTACTCGTCGGGCGAGGTCAACTCCGAGGTGCAGTTCAGCGAGGCCGAGAAGGCCGCAAGCGAGCTCGGCCTCGAGGTCAAGGGTGCCACCGTCACCAACTCGTCCGAGGTCTCCCAGGCGGCCGAGTCGCTCGACGTCGACGCCTACCTGATCCCCACCGACAACACGGTCGTCTCGGCCGCAGAGTCGCTGATCCAGATCGCCGAGCAGAAGAAGACCCCGGTGTTCGCCTCGGACGAGTCCACCATGGAGCGTGGCGCGGCAGCCGGCCTCTCGGTGAACTACACCCAGCAGGGCAAGGACGCCGCCGCCATCATGCTGAAGCTGCTCGAGGGCGCGAAGGCCTCCGAGTTCCCGGTCGAGACCCAGAAGGAGTTCGACCTCTTCGTCAACCCGGCCGCTGCCGAGAAGCAGGGCTTCACGCTCGCGGAGGGCATCGTCTCCCGCGCGACCAAGCAGTTCTAGAAAGACCACACATGACGATCGCACTCGAACTGGGCCTCCTCTACGCCGTGATGGCGTTGGGCGTCTACCTCACGTACCGGGTCCTCGACTTCCCGGACCTGACGGTGGACGGCTCGTTCACGACCGGGGCGGCCACCTGCGCCATCATGATCGTGTCGGGCATCCCGGTGTGGGTTGCGATGATCTCGGGCACGGTCGCCGGCATGATCGCCGGCGCCGTGACCGGCCTGCTCCACGTGTGGGGCAAGATCAACCCCCTCCTGGCAGGCATCATCACGCAGATCGCGTTGTACTCGATCAACCTGCGGATCATGGGCAACAAGGCCAACGTGCCGCTGCTGCGCCAGGAGACCCTCTTCAGCGGCCTGCGGGCGGACGGGCTGCTCGGCACCTGGGTCTCGGTGGCCTTCTTCGCGCTCGCCGTCGCGGTGGTGTGCGCGCTGGTCTACTGGTTCCTCGGCACCCAGTACGGCGTCGCGCTGCGTGCCACGGGTGACAACGAACTGATGGCCCGTTCGCAGGGCATCAACACAGGCACGACGAAGATCGTCGGCCTCATGATCTCCAACGGTCTCGTCGCCTTCTGTGGAACGCTGGTCGCCCAGTACAGCGGCTTCGCCGACATCTCCATGGGCATCGGCCTGATCGTGGCGGGTCTCGCCTCCGTGATCGTCGGCCAGGCCATCTTCGGCATGACGGCGGTGTGGCAGGCCGTCGTCGCTGCCGCGCTCGGCTCGATCATCTACCGCGGCGTCATCCAGGCGGCGATCTCGGTGGGCTTCAACCCCAACGACATGAAGCTGATCTCGGCGGTCCTCGTCGTGCTCGCCCTCGTGCTGCCGCAGTGGGGACCGCTCAAGCGGATCCGGATCCGCCGCAGGCAGGCCAACGCCATCGCAGAAGGAGCCAAGTAGATGCTCAGCCTCGACCAGGTCACCAAGCGCTTCTTCCCAGGCACCGTCAACGAGCGGGTGGCCCTCGACAAGCTGAGCCTCACGCTCAACGAGGGCGACTTCGTCACGGTGATCGGTTCCAACGGTGCGGGCAAGTCCACCATGCTCAACGTCATCTCGGGGCGCTACCAGACCGACGGCGGCAGCGTCGTCATCGACGGTAAGGACGTGACGAAGTCCCCGGAGCACAAGCGCGCCGCCTGGGTCGCCCGTGTCTTCCAGGATCCGATGGCGGGCACGTCCCCGCACCTGACCATCGAGGAGAACCTCGCCATCGCCTTCCGCCGCGGGCAGGGCCGCGGGCTCGGCATGGCGGTCACGCGCGGCGGTCGCGAGGTGTACCGGGAGGCGCTCGCCACGCTCGAACTCGGACTCGAGAATCGGCTCCAGATGCGCGTCGGCATGCTCTCAGGTGGGCAGCGCCAGGCGCTCAGCCTGCTGATGGCCACCTACGCGCAGCCCTCCATCCTGCTGCTCGACGAGCACACGGCGGCCCTCGACCCTTCGCGCGCCGAGCTGATCACCCGGCTGACGGGGGAGGCCGTCGCCCGGCACAACCTGACCGCACTCATGGTCACGCACAACATGCACCAGGCGATCGAGCTGGGCAACCGGCTGATCATGATGCACGAGGGGCGCATCGTGCTCGAGGTCGACGAGGCGGCCAAGCGTTCGATCACTGCGGAGGCCCTGCTGGAGGAGTTCTCCAAGATCAAGGGCGCCAGCCTCTCCGACCGCACACTTCTCGACTGAGTCACCGCGACGCACGGCGCTATGCTTCCCCTTGGAGGAGGCGAAGGTGACAGATAACCCGCCGCCCGAGCGGCCGAACATACGGCACGTGGCCTCGGTCGCGGGCGTGTCCCACATGACCGTTTCGCGCGTCCTCAACAACCATCCGAACATCCGTCCAGACACGCGTCAGCGCGTGCTGCAGGTGATCGAGGAACTCAACTACCGGCCAAACAGCGCCGCCCGGGCCCTCGCGACGCAACGCAACCGCCGCATCGGTGTGCTCGTCGAGGCGTCGACGGCATGGGGGCCGAGCAGCACTCTGCGCGGGATCGAGCTGGCCGCCGGAGCCGAAGACTATTCCGTCACCTCCGTGAGCCTTCGCTCGGACGACCAGTCAATGACCGCCGCCGTCGACCAGTTGAAGGGCCAGGGCATCGACGCCCTGTGCATCATCGCGCCCCGATCCTCATCGCTGTCCGCGCTACGCCAACTCAGCGTCGGTCTTCCTGTGCTGGCGATCAAGGCCGACGGCGATCCCACCTTCCTGACCACCTCCGTGGACCAGCACCTCGGCGCCTCGCTCGTGCTCGACCATCTTGCCGAGCTCGGCCACCGCGACATCCTGCATCTCTCCGGCCCGCTCGACTGGCTCGACGCGAGGGCACGCGAACGTGCCTTCCACGCCCGCAGTCGCGAGTGGAGGCTGCGCGAGCGGCCGATCGTGGTGGGGGACTGGTCCGCCGACTTCGCCTATGACTACGCGAGCGCGCTCAAGCGCCGGCCCGACTACACCGCCATCTTCGCGGCCAACGACGAGATGGCGCTCGGCCTGATCCACGGCTTCGCCGACCGCGGCATCTCGGTGCCCGGCGAGATCAGCATCGTCGGCTTCGACGACCAGCCACTCGCGGCCCACTTCCTCCCGCCGCTGACCACCGTCCGGCAGGACTTCCACCAACTCGGCGCGAAGGCGGTCTCCGCCCTGATCTCGGCCGTTGAGGGGCGTGAGGTCCCGAAGCGGAGCAAGCTGCCGGTCGAGCTGAAGGTGCGCTCGTCCACGGCTCCTCCACGAGGAGCCGGGACATGAGCGAACCCCTCGTCGAGCTGCGCAACGCGACGGTTGCCTTCCCCGGGGTGACCGCGCTGGACGGGGTGGACCTGCGGCTCTTCCCCGGGGAGGTGCACGCCCTGATGGGCGAGAACGGCGCGGGCAAGTCCACCATCATCAAGGCGCTCAACGGGGTGCTCTCCCTCGACGGGGGAGAGCTGCTGCTCGACGGGACGCCGACGACCTTCTCCTCGCCTGCGGAGAGCTACGCGGCTGGCATCGCGACCGTCTTCCAGGACATCCACCTCGGGCCGAAGCTCAACGTGGTCGAGAACGTGATGCTCGGCCACGAGGTCAGGGGCAGGTTCGGAATCAACTGGACCGAGACAAGGGCGAAGGCCGCAGCGATCCTTGCCGACCTCGGCCTCGACGACCTCGACCTCGGCATCCGGCTGTCCAACCTCAACCCCGCGGTGCAGCAACTGGTGGCCATCGCGCGTGCGATGGTCGGTGAGCCTCGCGTCCTTCTGCTTGACGAGCCGACCTCGAGCCTCGATCCGCCCGCGGTCCAGCGGCTGTTCCGCATCATTGCGACGCTGCGCGACCGCGGCGTCGCCGTCGTGTTCGTCTCCCACTTCCTGGAGCAGGTCTACGCGATCAGCGACCGGATGACCGTGCTGCGCGACGGAAAGGTCGAGGGGGAGTTCCGCACCCGTGACATCGACCGCGTTGAACTCATCTCGACCATGCTCGGCGGCGACATCGAGGCGCTGCGCCAGATCGGCTCTGAACGGCGCGCCCACCGCCAGGATCCCGAGGGAGATCCGGTGCTCGAGGCGCAGGAGCTCGCGCAGGACGGGGTGGTGGAACCGGTCGACCTGATGCTCTACCGGGGAGAGGTGGTCGGCTTCGCCGGGCTCCGGGGGTCGGGCCGCACCGAGCTCGCCTCGCTGCTTGCCGGGGCGGCGAGGCCTGACGCGGGAAGGCTGCGGGTCGACGGCAGGACCGTGCGCTTCGACTCGCCAGGTGAGGCCCTCACGCACCGCGTCGTCGCGTCGACGGAGAGGCGTGCGGAGCTGGGCATCATCGGGGACCTGTCCGTCGCGGACAACATCGTGCTGAGCCTGCAGGCGCTGCGCGGCTGGCGGAACCCCGTCTCCCGGCGGGAGCGCGACGAGCTCGTCCAGTGGTCGATGGAGAACTTCGGCATCGGCGCCCTGCCGGTGAACCTGCCTGCGCGCTTCCTCTCGGGAGGACAACAGCAGAAGGTGATGCTCGCCCGCCTGTTCGCCACGAGGCCGCTCGTGATGGTGCTCGACGAGCCGACCCGCGGCGTCGACATCGCCTCGAAGGTCGACCTGCAGGCCACCATCGGCAAGCTGGTCGACCGTGGCATGGCCGTCGTGTTCATCTCCTCGGAGTTCACCGAGGTGGTCAGGATGAGCGACCGGATCGTGGTGCTCAAGGACCGCGGAAAGATCGGTGAGCTGAGCAACGGGCCGGGCGTGACGGTGGACACGGTGGTCGAGATGATCGCCGCGGACGGCGTCGAGGACGACCTCGGCGACGACTGAGCCGCAGGTCGGGCCGGGGTCGTCCCCCGCACTGTGGGAGAGTCGCGAACTTATCCCGGACCCCTCTTGTCACCCCGAGATGTTCCCGGTAACATTCTGGCCAACGCGACACCGCGTACCAGCACAATACGCTCGGCTCGGCCCCCTCAGGAGCAGTGGGCAGCCGCGGGATTTCTCAAGGAGGAGAACATGACCAATCGGTTCGCCAAGTCCATTGGCATCCTGGCCGCCGGCGCTCTCGCGCTCGGCCTGACCGCGTGCGGCGGAGGCGGCGAGGCCGCCGGGGGAGAGTCGACCGGAGGCGGCGAAGGAGACCTGACCACCGTCGGCTTCGTGGCGGTCGGCCCGGAGGGCGCGTGGCGCAAGGCAAACGAGCAGAACATCCAGGATACCTTCACCAAGGAGGCGGGCTTCGACCTGAAGTACGCCCCCGCCGCGAAGCTGGACCAGAAGTCCCAGATCGACGCCTTCACCTCGTTCGTGGACGAGGAGGTCGACGTGATCCTGCTGTCCGCCACCGAGGGCTCGGGCTGGGAGGACTCGCTGAAGCGGGCGCAGGAGGCCGAGATCCCGGTCATCCTGATCGACCGAGGCATCGAGCCAGACAACACCGACCTCTACGTCACCCGCATCGCCCCCGACAACAAGGAGGTCTCGACCTCGGTGGCGAAGTGGGCCGAGTCCGCTCTTCCCGACGGCGGCAACTACTTCGTGCTCGAGGGCCCGGCCGGCGTCTCGGTCGTCAACGAACGCAACGAGGGCTGGAACGAGGTCATCTCGGCCAACTCCGCGTTCAAGAGCCTCGGCGCGCAGACCGCCAACTGGTCGACCGAGGAGGCGAAGAGCGTCTTCGAGACCGTGCTGAAGTCGAACAACAACGACGTCCAGCTCGTGTTCGCGCAGAACGACGAGATGGGTCTCGGCGCCGTCCAGGCCGTGGAGGAGGCGGGCCTCACTCCGGGTGAGGACGTCAAGATCGCCACGATCGACGGGACGAAGGGCGCCCTCGAGGCGCTCGCGGCAGGCAAGCTCAGCTTCGTCGCCGAGTACAACCCCCTCTTCGGGGAGACCGCCCTCGACGTCGTGAACAAGACGCTCAAGGGTGAGGAGGTCGACTCCTACATCATCGTGCCGAGCGAGACCTTCGACTCGCCCGAGGCGGCTGAGAAGGCCCTGCCGGATCGCAAGTTCTGATCCGCGGGAAGGCCAGGTGGGCGGGGCTTCCTCGGGAGCCCCGCTCACACCACCACTGCGGCCGACCGCAGCACAACAGCAGGGACGAGTGATGATGGAGTCACAACCGATCGTCGAGATGCAGTCCATCTCGATCACCTTTCCCGGCGTCAAGGCCCTCGACGGCGTGGACTTCCGGCTCCTGCCCGGAGAGGTGCACACCCTCATGGGCGAGAACGGCGCGGGGAAGTCGACACTGATCAAGGCGCTGACCGGCGTCTACAAGATCGACGAGGGAAGGATCCTGATCAACGGTCAGGACCTCCACCTCGGCGGAACCGCGGACGCCCAGGCGGCCGGGATCTCCACCGTGTACCAGGAGGTCAACCTCTGCACGAACCTCAGCATCGGCGAGAACGTGATGCTCGGGCATGAGGTCAAGACGCCGCTCGGCATCAACTGGAGGGCCACCCACGAACAGGCGCGCGAGGCGCTGCAGAAGCTGGGTCTCGGGCACCTGAACCCGAGGGCGCCGCTCAAGTCGCTCTCCCTCGCGGTGCAGCAGCTGGTCGCGATCAGCCGCTCCATGGTCACCAACGCGAAGGTGCTGATCCTCGACGAGCCCACCTCCAGCCTCGACTCGGCCGAGGTGGAACAGTTGTTCACCGTGATGCGCAGGCTGCGCGACGAGGGCGTCGCGATCCTGTTCGTCTCCCACTTCCTCGACCAGGTCTACGCCATCAGCGACCGGCTGACGGTGCTGCGCAACGGTGCCTTCGTCGGCGAGTATCTGACCCGCGAGCTGGACCGCGCCGAGCTGATCGCCAGGATGATCGGAAAGGACATCGCGGCCCTGCAGAGCCTCGACTCCGGCCGCGACCACGGCGAGAGCTCGGAGGCGGAGGTCGTCTACGCCGCCGCGGGCATCAGCAGACAGGGCGCCATCGAGCCGGTCGACCTCGAGTTGCGCAGGGGAGAGGTCGTCGGCTTCGCGGGGCTCCTCGGCTCCGGGCGCACCGAACTCGCACGGCTCGTCTACGGCGCCGACCGGCCCGAGACCGGGACGGTCGAACTCGAGGGCACTGCCGTCGACGTCAAGACGCCCGCCGCGGGGCTGAGGCACCGCATCGCCTTCTCCTCGGAGAACCGGCGCGACGAGGGCATCATCCGCGACCTGAGCGTGCGCGAGAACATCATCCTCGGCGTCCAGGCCAAGCGTGGCTGGGCGCGCCCGCTGCCACGTAAGGAGACCGACGAGATCGTCGCGAAGTACATCTCCGAGCTCTACGTGCGCCCCGCCGACCCCGAGCTGCCGATCAGCAAGCTCTCGGGAGGCAACCAGCAGAAGGTGCTGCTCGGTCGCTGGCTCGCGACAAGGCCGCAGATCCTGATCCTCGACGAGCCCACCCGCGGCATCGACATCGGGGCGAAGGCCGAGATCCAGGAGCGGGTGCTCGAACTCGCCTCGGAGGGCGTGAGCGTTGTGTTCATCTCGTCCGAACTGGAGGAGGTCGTGCGCCTCAGCGACCGGATCGTGGTGCTCAAGGATCACCGCAAGATCGCCGAGCTGCTCAACGGCCCCGAGGTCACGGCCGAGTCCGTCGTCAACATCATTGCCAGGGAGGGCGTCGAGGACGCCCGCGAAGCGGCCGAAGAGGCCGCCCTCTCCACTGAGGAGGTCGTCGAATGAGCGACAACCGTGCCACGGGCGCGAACTGGTTCACCCGGCTGGTCCGCCGCCAGTACTTCTGGGGGATCGTCGCGATCGCCCTGCTGCTCGCGGTCAACATGATCAAGGACCCGCGCTACCTCTCCATCGGATTCAACGCCTCCAACGGTGCGCTCGTCGGCAACGTCATCGACATCCTGCGTGCCGCCGCCCCGATCATGATGATCGCCGTCGGCATGTGCCTCGTCATCGCCACGAGCGGCATCGACCTGTCGGTCGGATCCGTGATGGTGGTGGCCGGAGCGGTGTCGATGCAGTTTCTCTCCAGCGCGCCCAACACCATCGGATCGGCGCTCGCCGCGCTCGCCCTCTCGCTCGGGATCGCGGTCGTGCTCGGCCTGTTCAACGGGTTCATGGTCTCCGTCGTGGGGCTCCAACCGTTCATCTCGACGCTCGTCATGATGATGGCCGGGCGCGGCATCGCCAAGGTGATCACCGGAGGCCAG
>RRZT011387682.1_pt1 | contig 14886 bp, 8 predicted proteins | sample 2165551 | NCBI WGS metagenome assembly RRZT01 (sample SAMN10456910, study PRJNA506462) | wastewater metagenome | biome: wastewater; feature: sludge; material: wastewater sludge; isolation source: wastewater sludge with Escherichia coli K12::gfp cells carrying plasmid... | place: USA: Moscow, Idaho ... | reverse complement strand
TTGGAGCCGCCTGGAATATAGGTGATAGTTGACTGCGGTTGATTGCTGGCACAACCGACAACAGATACGACCACACCAGCAAAGAGAATTAGTTTGAAGTTCATGCTAAGCACACCGAATAATGGGAGTTTGCATGATGTCGCTTGGGTTCTAATAAATCAGAAACAACCTGATATCCGAGTAAGCGGATTAAGTTTTTCGGATAAAAAGCCGCGCATTTTGTAAATGTGCGGCTTTTTTCACTGGTGGAGTGCGGTTTTTAGGTAGGCTTCCGCGAATGGCTTGTTTTCTGAGTTATCGAAATTCAGAGCAATAATGTAGCTGGGCTCTTCCCCTGGAATATGCAGTATGGACACGCTAATTAAATCGATTTTACTGAACAGCGTCATACGAACAAATATTCTATATTTATGATTCAGGCACGTAAATTAAACGCCCGTCATCCATTTTATACGTAACTCCAGCTTTGGCTCCTTGTCCCTGGCCAATTTCACCTGTCGACTCATACTGAGTAATTTCTTTACCCTCTTTAACAGTGATGCGCATATCAGCTTCTCCAGGGTTTTCAACCACCACAACATTCCCTTGCTTCAATGGATTCAGAGGGTTGGTGACGATAACGATCATTAAAATGCCAATAATAACTAAAAAAAGATCGACTAAGTTCACCACTGAGACAATCGGATCTTCGGCATCATCGAGCTCTAAAAAGCGCATGCTGACTCCTGTGACAAGCATTCAAATTGGCGTAACTCTTGCAACAACCATCGTCGGCGGATGGTTAAAATAAAGAAGCTTATACTGGCACTCAATAAGGCTAAAATTACTGCACTAAAGGCCACCACAAGGTTTTCACCCACGCCATCAATGTTGCTTTCAGTGAGCGCCAACATTGCAGGGCCCATGGGGATCATGGTCGCAATTAAACCCAGCATCGGGGTACTGCGCGTGGTAATACGCAGCCACTCCAATTGCTTTAAAATAAACAGTTCCAAGTCATCGCTACTTCCTCCATGTTCTGCCTGCCAAGAGAGTAAGACTGAAGTGTAACGTTTTCGCTGGCGTAGCCATGCTTCCCATAAAAAAGCGCCTAGTGCAAAGAGCGCGTAGGTTAAAGATAAAATAATTAACAGTAATACTGGGTATAAAAACACATGGGACAGTTGATACATGCTCTGTTCTAGGGCATTCATGATTTAGCACCTTGGCGTTGTTGGTTATTATAATGCTGGTACATGGCTCCTGCTGCGCAGACAGCGAGCAACAGCAGCCATATATAGCTCCATAAAGATGGGGTGGTAGGGTTTGATGGGGCAGGGATAGGTTCTAGTAGCTGTCCCGTAACGGTTTCGCCAGCTTGGCTGCTGCCTGGAGTGGTGGTGGGTGCAGTCAAACCAAATCCGAGCGCTAATTCATCGATAAAATCGCGAGTCAGTTGTGCGCCATTCGACTCTTCAGTGAGTTCTGTTAAGTCCTGCCAGCGCTCAACCAACTGTTGCTGAGTGAGTTCGTCGGCTGGCCAGTAGCCTTTACGAATCGCCTCAATTAAACGCTCGACGAGTTGGACTTGAGCACTGGGGTTATGCTGCTCAAACCATTCGTTAAGCTGTAAATCGCGCTTATCCATAACAAAGGTTTCATGCAGTTCTTGCCATTGATCCGCACGCACCATATTTTGATTCATAGCTTGCCAGCCCCACACATTGTTAATGGTATCGAGTATTTCTAATGTGCCTGCATAGCCTTCTGCTTGCATTGCGGCAATCCATTGCCGATTTAAAAAGTGGCTGCGTAACTCATCAGCTAAAAATCGTTCTGCCTTGGTTATTTTGGGTTGAGTTTTACGTAAGTCCGCAATATATAAATCGGGGGCTTGCCCATCTATAAATTCAATAGCGCGAGATAAGCCTCCTAGAAACTCAAAAGGATGATCGGTCGAGAGAACACCGTTGAGCTCGGATGAGCGTGACATAATTGCTAGCTCAGTACCCTTAAGCTGCTGGGAAAATAAGTTGCCTTGTGTTGCCGCTAAAGCAACGCCCCAGTGCTGAGTTCCATAGGCGTACTGCATGCGTGATAAAAACTGTTCAGCTAAAACGCTATCGTCTTCCCACTCGGTTGAGGCCATCGCTAGCTTAGAGACGCCTGTGCCGTAATCGCCGGGCTGATTGCTAAATAATCTGATCTGAGCCAGTTGTTTGGCTTGTTCCTTTTGCACACCGTTATCGAGCAATTGCTGCTCAATCAGTTTGCTGTGCTGTGCGATAGGGTTGTCATCTTCATCCAGTTGACTGAGGCGCTCAATGGCCCCAGCGAGTAGGTGCATAAAGCTATCAAATTGATCTCGATACACACTGGTGACTTGGACTACGGCATCAATGCGCGGGCGACCTAATTGCTGGCGTGGAATAATATCTAAAGCGATAAGACGGCCACCTTGATCCCAGCGTGGTTGCAGGCCTAAGGCATGTAAGATTTGGCTTTCTACCACACCTAAATGGCGTAAAGCCTCGGATGACCATAAGCTAAAGGCAATCTTCTTTGGAGTACTGCCAGAGTGCTGTTGTTGATGCTGTTTAAGCAGCTCCAGCAATGCTGTTCCCCCAGCCTTATATGCTGATTGTGTGGGGATTTTATCAGCTTCAAAAGCATAGATATTACGGCCACTGGGCACTTGTGGATTACGAACCGGATCGCCACCTGTTCCAGGCAAGACAAAACCGCCTGCTAAACCATTAAGTAAGACTTGCAGCTCTTGTGGGTCTGAGAGATTTTCAAAGTTGCTTGCAGCGTCTTGCAGCAGTGTTAACAGGGCGGATGATGCATTTTGCGGTACGTTTTTATTTAAAATGTAGTCGGCTAATACTTGGTAGGGTCGCGACTCAGTGATCTGCTCAGCCTCAACTGCAAACACTTGCTGAGCATCAACCTCTAGAGTTGCATAGTAGGGCCCGCCAAGTTGTTGCATCACAGTGGTTAGGCGGTTTTGGACTGAGGCAGGCTCACCAAAGGTGTGCAATCCCAAAGGAATAGCCTCTTGCGCTAACAGCTGTAAGTGATCATGCAATTGGGCTAAGAAGGCTGCAAATTCAGTGGTTAATTGACTCGTTTGCCACTGAATGTCCTGATGTAGATTGAGCTCAGTGACTAACGCAATTATTTTATTCTGTGTTTGTTGCTGTGCTGCACCGAGCTCTAATTGTTGATATTCCTCAATCAGCTGGTTTAAGTCACGCAACTCGTCATAGAGTCCGCCGGGCGCAAAGGGCGGGGTTTGATGGCTGATAGTCACCGCACGACCGCGGCGTTTAGCTTGAATGGCCTCGCCAATATTATCCTGAATATAAGGGTAAAATACTGGGATATCGCCCACGGTTAAAAAGGGATAATCAGTCACTGAGAGCCCTCGATCTTTACCGGGCAACCATTCTTGTGTGCCATGTGTACCTAAGTGAATAATGGCATTTATAGACTGCTGATTTAGATAGCGGTATGCCGCGAGGTAGATATGATCAGGCGGGACTTTTGTATCATGATAGAACGCCTCTGGATCGCCGGCTCGCGATGGTTGCGGCAATAGAGTTAAATGCCCAAGATTAATCGCTGGAAATACAAACTGTAATTGACCATCAATCGAGTGCAGTGCCCAGTGCTTTTGTGCAGGCCCCCAGCGATTGACTAACGCACGCTGTTCGTCTTCGGGCAGCGTGGTTAAATATTGCTGGTAGTCTGCAAGTGGTAGGGTTTTCGCCAAACCTCGGTTGTACAAATCAGGCAAAGTTTCCGGGTGATAAACACCACTTAAAAGCTGTTGTGCAATGTCGATAAAATCCGTTTCACTCTGTGCTGTCACGGTATATCCGGCTTGGGTTAAAGCTTGCGTGATTTCTACTAGGCTGCGGGGAACGTTTAAATGCGATGCGGCAATGTTTTTCTCACCCATGGGGTGGTTCCAAAATAGCAGTGCGATTTTTTTATCGCTGTTGGGCAACTGCTGTAACTTAATCAGCTGATTGGCCTTGTGCAGCACGCTGTCAATCTGCGCAGCCATTAAGGTCACACGCCCATCTTCCACTGCAGCAGTCACCATCGGGTCACTGAGACCCCAGCTTTCTGTCACGCTTAAAAAAGGCGCCACAGTACGAGCCGGTATACCTTGATCGGCTTGCAGCCATTGCTGCTCATTACTATCACGGTAGGTTAGCGTTTGTAGCACAGGAATATTAAGCGCTGCGAACTCCTGCAAGCGAGTATTGCCATTTTGCATATGCTGCATATTGATAAGGACGTTGGGTTTATGCTTAGCAAAAAAGTCGGTTAAAACGGTCGCTTGTTCACTATCAAACCAAAAGACAACAGGTAAGAGTCCCTGCGCTTCGCTACGCTGAATCAGCTCATCGATGGCAGAGGTTTGCATATCGCTGATTTGCTGCTCATTAATAGCAAAAGCCACCAGTGCTCGGGGTGCTTTATGCCGTTGCTCAGCCCAGGCAATGTAATCCTCTAGTTCAGTAAAAAACTGCTCAGCTTGAGGATGATAAATACCTTGCAGTGGTATTTTTTTTGCCTCAGGTAAGACTTGTCCCGGCTGATTTTTACTGTGTTTAACTAGGCTGGAAAACAGTTGCTGCATATTCTCTGCACCGCCATACGCATAATAATCCAGCCAGAACTGAGCCAGTTCTTTAGGCAGGCCATCGAATTGCGGACGCCCGCCACCCACTTGCATCCAAGGCTGCTGACGCTGCCAAGCCATATCCGCTAGATACTCCGTTACCCGCTCTAAATCATTGGGCCGTGGGGTATCTAGGATGACTAAATCACTGCTGTTAAGCTGCTGCAACACCTGATTTTTTTGTGTATGGCTGTCAGGGCGAAGCACCTCCAGCTGCACATCTTGAGCCGTTGCTATAGCCCGCAACTGCTCGAACTTATGCTCCAGCACAAAAGCACTGGCGATGATGGTGACCTTGGGCGTGGCATAGGCCAGACCGCTGAGTAAAGATAGTCCAATCACTAACCAATAACGCATTAGAAACCCACCTGTATGCTGAGATGATAGCTGCGTCCTGGCTCGGTATAATCGAACTGTTCATTGCTGTTGCTTAAACGCTTATTGGATAAATTACTAATACCTGCTTGTACGCTGGTATTTTTTGACAACTGATAGTTCATATCCCAATGCAGTAAATGGTAGGCAGGTAACTCATATTGTTGATCAAGACTGCCGGTGAGCTGGCTGCCGATATATTCATGGCGTAACTGATTATTGAGTTGCTCGGTTAATTGCCATTGCAGGGTATTATTCAAAAGATGTCGTGAGCGATCGCTTAAACGGTGTTTGCTTGTTCTATTCTTAGCATCCAAATACGTATAGTTGCCATGCCATTGCCAATCAGAGTGAAAGGCCCAGTTCATCTCTAACTCCAGCCCGCGAATCCGTGCTTGATCAATGTTTTCATAAGTGCGTTGCTCACGTCCGCGTTGACCGCAATTAGCAGTACAGCGCGTGTGAATCAAATCATTGAGCTGGTTTTCAAAAAGGGTTGAGCCAAAGGTAAAATCGTCTTGCTGGTATTCAACTCCCCACTCATAGGTAGTATTGGTTTCAGGCTGCAGGTCTGGATTACCATAAATAATAAAGCGCCCACCTCCGCCGATATTTTGATAAGAGGCCGATAGCTGTTTTAATGATGGTGCTTTATAACCGCGGCCAGCCCCGATGCGCATTTGCCAGTCAGGGGTGAATTGATAAATTAAATAAGCACGTGGACTATGTTCCCAGCCAAAGGCTTCATGTTGGTCAAGACGGCTGCCCAACGTTAGCGACCAATCTTGTGCCAGCTGCCACTCATCTTGTAGAAATACAGCACGGTGAATGGCTTGATCCTGTCCGTGGCTATTCACCGAGATATCTTCTAATTCTTCTTTACGCCATTCGCTACCTACTGCTAGACGATGTTGATGAATGGGGTCAAAGGTTATTTTCCCATCAACTACGGTGCCGATGATCTTTTGTGGATCGTTAGCAGTCTGTTTTGCTGTTCGATGATTTTTTCGTTGCAACTGGTTGCGATAGCCTCGAATTTGGGTGTGGCCCCACTCCCAGTCTTTATCATGAGTTAAGGACATTTGTTGACGCTTTAAGACATCTGTCGATTCATATTCTGAAATGACTTTGCCTGCCGTTATTGTATTACGCCAGCGTTCTTCATGACCTTGGCTGTAGTCAAAAGTTAGGTCTTGCGTTGGGTCTAATTGCCAGCGTAGCGCCATGCCTAAATGATGATTGTCGTTGCCTTCTAAATCAGATAAACGCTTATCTTTGCTGAATGGTGTTTCTTGCTGACGCTGCACTTCTCCGGTTAAGGAGAGACTCAACCGGTCAGGAATGAGGGCGCCACTGATATATCCATTAACCTGATGCTGCTGCCCACCGTGTTGTTCTGGACTTTGCCCCGCTAAACGTACTGTGCCAGCCCAGTCTTCGCTGGGTGCTTTAGTGATGATATTGACAATCCCACCTAAAGCTTCTGAACCGTACAGAGACGACATAGGACCGCGCACCACTTCAATACGTTCAATGGTGGCTAGGGGAATCCAGTTTAAATCAAAGTCAGAGTGTGCAATAGCGCCGGCTGAAGGGTTAATGCGCTTACCATCAATCAGCACAAGGGTATGTTCGCTCGGCATACCGCGTAAGCTGATCCCGCGGCGTGACATCCCAACACCATTAAACTGCACGCTTTTAACACCTCTCAGCGCGTCTTTTAAATCTTGAACGGGACGCTTTTGCAATGCTTGTTGGGTGATGACACTGATGCTGGCAGGCGCATTACTCAAGTCTTGCTCAGTTGTTGTAGCACTAATTACAACGACGCCTAGATCGGTTGCAGTGTTCGCAAATGCCCAGCCAGCCTGACATATCAACACTCCGTACAGCCCAATGTTCTTGAAACAGCTCATTATAAACACACTTCTGTTACGTTATATTGTTGCATTTTATACAGGTAAAGACGTAATCAAGTAAAGTTATATTTAAAGTATCAAGAGTAATGCGTTGAGCGGTAGGGTGTAATATTTCTGTGTAATGTAGATGGGATAAGGCTGTTTAGTCATTGCTAATGACTAAATCTAACAAGCAGCAGAGTATTCAAAGTTTAGGAACGTTGTGATGGGAATGTTGTAGATCACACAGCATATAAGGAGGGATTTCAGAACTGATTGCAACACAGTCTCTTAATGATGCTTGGCCATTGTCATTCAGCTTTTTCTCTTTTTGCATGACCTCAGTCAGAACTTCTATGGGGCATTTGAAATCGAAACGCTTGCGCTCCTGTTCAAGGAAAGCGCTACTTCATCTAGCTCTTCCTCGCTATGCAATGAGAGATCAGTGTCCTTGGGCAGATACTGCCGGATTAGGCCGTTGACGTTTTCGTTACTGCCTTGCTGCCTTGCTGCCAAGGACTGTGCGGATCGCAGAAGTAAATTGCTACACTTGTTTTCTGCGTGATCTGGGGATGACTCGTCATAGGTTATGCTCTTGCGTACAGTTAGTGGCGTTCGGTTCAAGCTAACGCTAAGGCCCTCAACGGCTGAGGTTGCGGTGACTGTCGTCTCGCCATAGGCCGTGGACAAAACCTCGGATTGTACGGTGGTCCGTCATCCCGAGGCATATATTGATATCAGCGCAACGCTAAGGCATCGTAATTGAAAAAAAACATGATTTTGTCCTCGATGACGTCACAATAACAAATCTTTTAAATACACTGTCCGGCGTGCCAGTTCCTTACGCTTTCTTATGAGTTCGATTACCGCTCAATAAGCGTAAGTAGCCGTCAGCCCGACAGTCCGCCCTGGTGCTACCTGTGCGAAGTTGCCGGTTGCGCCGTACGAGAACCCATAGGAGCGATACGCCTTGTCTGTTAGGTTATTTGCATAGAGCATCAATTCGAAACTGCTGGTCGGGCTCCAAGCCAGTGCGGTATCGATCAGGGTGTAAGCGTTCTGATACAGCATATTCGCACTATCGAAATAATGCGCTCCTGTACGGCGCACCGTCAATTGCGGATGCAGAAGCGTATCGCCCATCTGCACGTTACCCTTTGCGGCTAGAGTCAGGCCATATCTGGGTGCCATCGGTACGTCATTGTCTTTGCAGTCGGGGCAGGTGCTGGAGTTCTTGAAGCGACGGAAGGTGGCGTCATTAATAAAACCGCCGGCACTCAGCGTCACTTGCTGAGAGATATCCCATTCGGTATTGAATTCCACCCCCAGGGAACGGGTATCACCGACATTCTTCAACGTCTGATAACCGAAGTCACCGTCGCCATAGAGCTGGACATCCTTGCTGTCAACTCGATAGAGCGCCATGCTAGCGCGGAATTTTTGGTCCGTGTAGCGGATACCAGCCTCGTAGCTGATCGAACGTTCTCGGCCATAGCCTTTGGCGTCCTCCTCGTTAGATGGCGCTAGGTTATAGCCCTGAGGCTTATAACCCTGGGCAACGTTAAGGTAGCCGCGCCATTGAGGAGAGAATTCGTAGCCCGCCGCAATGTGACCCAGCCACGTGTTTTGGCTGTTCGAGGCGTTGCCCTGGAAAGGTACGCTCATCTGACCTCCCTGGAAAGATGTCTTTGCCTGATCGCGTGTGAAACGCAGGCCGGTCGTGAGATCCAGTTTGGGTGTTAGATGCCAAGTCACATCACCATAGCCTGCAAGGGACTCACTGCGGTTACTGGAGTTTGAGTCGGCCAGCCGGTAAAAGCTGGGCAGTACCATGTCGAATTGATATTCTCTGGATAGATCCACTTCCTGACGGTACAGGCCAAAGACGGCATCCCAGGCGCGAGATGATTCCCCTTCATTCTTGGCTGTGCGCGTCGCAAGGCGCACTTCCTGAGTGTTTTGCTTCCAGTTTTCTGAGAACTGTGGAAAATAGGCGTCCAATGGCCAACGACGTTCGGTATCGACCCGTTGACTGCTGGTAACTACACTCAGGCGCCAGTCATCAAAATCGTATTGTCCGTTCGCGGAAAAACTGTTGGCGCAGCGCCGCTGGTAGAAATCCCGATAGGAGTGCGGCAGGTCAGGTAGCACATAGGCCCTGCGGGACTTGTAGTCGTCAAAAAGGGTATAGGCTTCTTGGTCACCTGTTGCGCAGTCGCGTCCGGCGGACAGACCTAGCGCCCACGGGCTGTCGGTCGGTGCAAGTCTTAGCTTGGCATTGCCTGCATGGGATCGCACCCCACCCAGACGATTGCTACCGATCACGTCGCTGCGTATATCTCCGTTGACGTCATTGGTCAGCAGTGACACTGAGCCATACAACATGTTTTGCACCAGTGGTCCTGATCCTTCGGTCTGCAACTGGTAGCCGCTACGGCTGGAGACGCCGCCGCGAACGACAAGCTCCGGTATGTTTCTTGGCTTTTTAGTAACGATATTAAGCACACCGCCTTGTGAGCTTTTGCCGTACAGGGTGCCTTGGGGACCCTTGATCAACTCTACTTGCTCGACGCCCAATAGTGACTGAGCGGCAAAGACGGGAAGCTGAGGGACACCGTCCACATAGACGGTCAGAGCTGGGTTGTAAAAGTCTTGCGCAGAGGTCACTCCACGCAGTGTGATGATCGGAAACATGAAGGTGGCGCTGTGCGACATATACAGCTCAGGAAAAACACGATCCAGTTCAAGCGTGGACGCTACCTGCGCATCTTCCAGGTCGAACCGATCCGCCACACTCGCTGCGCCATTGAGCTTGTCCAGCGCCTGATCGCGCTTGCTCGCCGTTATGGTGACTGGAGCGAGGGTTGTCGTCGAGCCATCGGCTGTGGACAAATCCTGCGCTTGTACGGTGGTCAACCATCCCGTGGTATATACCGATATCAAGGTAACGCTAAGGAATTGTAATTTGCAGGAAAGCATGGTCTTTTCTCCGATGAGGTCACAGCAATAAATTTTTTAAATGCACTGCCCGGTATGCCAGTTCTTCACGCTTTTCTGCGCTTGCCACATGCGGGCATAACGCCCTGCATACTTCAGGAGTTCATCGTGGCGACCGGACTCAACAACCTGTCCGCCTTCTATAACCAGAATCTGGTCGGCGGCGGCGATGGTGGATAGGCGATGGGCAATAACGATTACCGTTCGATCGCGCACCAGCGCGTCGATGGCAGCCTGCACGGCCACTTCACTTTCTGTGTCGAGCGCGGCAGTGGGCTCGTCCAGCACGACAATGGGGGCGTTCTTGAGTATGGCCCGAGCAATACTTATGCGTTGACGCTCTCCGCCTGAAAGGCTGCCGCCGATGTCACCCACTTGGGTCAGGTAACCTTTGGGCAGGCGAGTGACGAATTCATGGCAGTGAGCGGCACGGGCGGCAGTCTGCACCTCGTCATCGGTGGCATCGGGGCGTGCCATGCGGATATTGGCGAGAAGTGTATCGTCGAACAGGTACACGTCTTGAAATACCACGGAAATCAGCGCATTGAGCTGTGCTGGCTCGATGGCGCGTACATCGACACCGCCAATGGTGACACGTCCGGCCTGTGGATCAACGTGACGCATCAACAGCCTCGTTAGAGTGGTCTTGCCCGAGCCTGACGGGCCAACCAGCGCGGTTAAGCTGGATGTGGGCAGCCTAGCATCAAGATTTTGCAATGTAGGCTGGTCGGTGTTGGCATAGCTAAAGCTTACACCTTCAAAAACTACATCATGCGTTTGTGGGAACTGCGCGGGAGTGAGCTGCGCCAGGGGTTTGATTCGGAGGATGGCGTTGATCTTACTCAGTGCCGCCTCAATTAGATCAATAACTTTGGCATACAGTACGAAGGTGGCTAGCGGCTCGGCAAAGCGCACGACAATCACCATTAGTGCGGCCAAGACGGCGACATTCAGCGAGCCTTGTACGACGAGCAGCGTACCCAGGGCCACTACGAGCAAAATACTTAGCTCTATGACTGTGGCAAGAATTAAATTGGGCTTGGATCCTTTTTTCTGTCCCATGATTTGGATTTTTTCCAAGTGCAGGAAGCTGGCCTGTAGACGCTCTGCATTCTCGCCGGTACAGCAAGCAGAGCGCAGCACAGGTAAACCCTGGGCGTATTCCAAAATATTAGCACTCGTGCGTTCGTTTGCTTCTGCAAGCATTTGCATGCCGCGTCCATAAGCCGGACGACGCCAGCGATACAGCGGTATGAGAGCTGGAAATACCAGCAACATGAGCAAACCCATTCGCCAGTCGAACCACAGTGCCGCTAGAGCTACGACTACAGGCGTAATTAGGGCATGAGCCATCATGTTAGCTACCGTCAGAAGATAACTTAGGTTCTCATCCACGTTGCCTAGCAAGGTGGCAGTTACCTCTCCCGCGCGCTTACCCTGTAGCTGTTCCAAGGGCAGGCGGCGTAACTGCTCGCCCAGGGCGGTGCGCAGTTCATGGGCGTTTTGAACCATATCGCCCCGGTAATCGAAACCTTGTGCCCACCAGCGAATTAGCATGCTTACAAACATCAACCCAGTCATCGTCAGCAGCCAAGGCAAGGCAGCCAACCAGTTAGGCTGAGGAATTAGGGTTTGGAACAGGGGTATCAGGCAAGCTAATGCCAAGCCTTGTACTGTTGCTCCTATGCCTAGACCAATTAGGCTGGCGCGAAGTTGCGGTGCGCGGCTTCGCGCACTGTTCATGAGTTGACGCCAGGTCTCTCGCAACGGAGTGATCCGTGCATTCGGTTGAGGTTTTTTCATATATGTTCCCCTGCAAGCGTCCAGTTCTGAGCAGTTTCATGGTTGCGCCATAGCCGAGCATAAACACCGTCATGGGCCAGCAGCGTGTCGTGGCGACCGGTTTCAGCTAGGTTGCCCTGGTCAAACACCAGTATCTGATCGGCATCGCGGATAGTTGAGAGTCGGTGCGCCACCATCAGTACGGTTTTGCCGCGCATAAGATTCGATAGAGCTTCCACCAGTGCTGCTTCATTTTCTGGGTCGGAGAAAGCTGTGGCCTCGTCAAGTACCAGGATTGGCCGGTCCTGCAAAATAGCGCGAGCGATGGTGATGCGTTGTCGCTGTCCCCCTGACAGAAATACGCCGCGTTCTCCTGCAGGCGTGTCGTAGCCTTGTGGGAGCGCCATAATAAAGTCGTGTGCTTGGGCGGCTTGAGCAGCGGCGATTACCTCCTCTATTGTCGCGTCCGGCAGCCCTAAGCGAATATTGCTGGCAATTGTGTCGGAAAATAAAAACGTCTCCTGAAACACGAAGGCTATCTGCTGCATCAAGGTTGAGGGCAACATCTCGCGCACGTCCACGCCACCCACTCGAATACAGCCTGCACTCACGTCCCAGAAGCGAGGAATAAGTCGTGCCACCGTAGTTTTACCAGCCCCGGAGGGACCGACCAATGCGACCACGCTGCCAGGTTCCACGCTGAAGGTTACGTTTTGAAGCGCCAGAGGGCCGTCAGCGGTGTAGCGAAAATCCACCTGTTCAAAGGATACACTGGCGTTCTCGGGCTCTTTGGCTTGGCAAACAGTTGCTATCGGCAGTGGCGCTTCGGCCATTATTTCATGAATGCGATGGATGCTCATTTGCGCTTTAGCAACCAGATGCTTGAGCGAGACCATGGGCAGTAACGACTCGGCCATGCCCGTACCAACCAAGAGTATGGCTAACCATGTGGCGGAATCAATTGTATCGCGGCTGACAAGCCATGCTCCCAGCCACACGAGAGAGACCAGTGTGGGCAGGGGGCTAAGAATAATTTGTGACAGGCGCGAGGAGACGCCCGCCATTTGGTACCACTGAGTCATTACGTTGCGGTAAGTCTCCAGTGCACGCTGGTAACGTCCGAACGTTACAGTCCCGGTATCGAAGGTGCGGACCACCGGCATAGCCTGCACGTACTCTACTACCGCCTTGCTGACATTTTCGCCCGCCTCATTGTATTGGCGCATCATGGTGCTGCTGTCGCGCATGGCCAGCGATACCGTTATCATTCCCACCGCCAGCACTACCGTGGCGGCCAACGCCAAGCGCCAGTCCAACCAGCACAATAGCAGGAAGGTTAGCACCGGAGAAACATACGCTCGCGCATACATTGGCGTACTATCGGCGACAAACACGTGCAATGCTTTGACATCGTCCATCATCACCTTGGTTAGCGTGCCGGAGCCCGTTTGCTGCACAAAGCCTAGCGGAAGGCGCGCCAGATGCTGAGCAAGGTCCGTGCGCAGTCGTGTCTCAAGGCGAAAGGCAGCGTAGTGCGACTGGTTAAATCCGCTGAGTCGTAACACATAGGCCAGCACCGTCAGCACCACTGCCAGCAGTAGGGGAAACACAGGCCACTGATCCGGTTGCTGCAGCAGATCATGTACGGCCCAAGCCAATGAACACAGCGTGCCCAGCGTTGCAGCAGTGGACAGTCCAGCAAGAGCCATCGCAAAGCGAATCTGGCCCTGCACCGGCTGCATGATGGACCAGATGCTGGGAGTACCCCCCCAATCTGCATTACGCATACTGCACCTGCCTCGGTTCCAAGCCCTCCAAGCTGGGAGCCTTGCGCCTGATCACCCATACAGCAAGCACTGTCGAAGCGGCGGCCAGACCGAAACACACTTCATAGCCTAAGTGCTGTGCCAACCAGCCACCGCTTACACCGCCAGCCATGGCCAGCAATGCATCAGCACTTTGGAACAGGGTGAAGTCTACTCCTGCCTGCAGCGGCGAGGTGAGCCCCATGAGCGCCGAGTACAGTGCCACCCACAGCAAACCCACGACGGCGAACATCAAGCCGACCGATACGATGAGCACTGATAGGGATGCAGCCGGAGCAGCCAAAGTCAGGGCGACCAGTACGCAGCCCTTTAATGCCACGCCGATCCACACAGCGCGCCAGTCTGGTGCAAAACGCACCAGCAAGCCGCCGAGCACTGCACCACTCAAACCGGCACCTATATGTAAGGAACCAAACAGCCAGCCGAGCTGCTCTAGGGTCATGCCGCGATCAAGCATGAAAGGTCCGAACATGCCCAGTGTCAGGCGAATTCCGACGCTCGACAGCAACAGCAGCAGTAAGCCATTGCGAATTTCCGAGCGACGTAGCGCATGCATCAGACTCGGGCGGTGATTAATTGCCAGTATTTCGCTGCGTGGCGGCTCACGCAACAGCAGCATCGGCAAACTCAGCAACACAATTGCCAGCGCCGCCGCCATCAACGCCTGCGGCCAGCCGACCGACCCAGCGACCAGTAAAACGCCGCCCGCTCCAAGCATTGCCCCTACGTAGCTGCCACCTACCTGCGCCACATTTCCCCAGCCACGTTGTTGGCTGGTGAGCTGTTCAACGGTAAAGGCATCACTGGCCACGTCGGTGGTCGCTGCTACCAGGGCTGCTACCAGTAACCCAGCGAGAACCCAGCCGGCATGCCCTGTTAACGACAAGTGTCCGCTCAGCGCAATCAATCCCAAAGCTAGCAATATCACTGCTATCAGCGCTTGGCCGGCGATGATCAGCGTGCGCGAGCGACGTTGCAGCTGCCCGGCAGGCAGACGCCAGCGCTCCACGGTTGGCGCCCACATAAACCGAATGCCCCAAGGTATCCACAGCAAAGCAGTCAGTCCGGCTACCTGAAGCGAGGCTCCGGCATCGCGCAACAGCGAGGGCAGAGCCTGGGTGGTCAATGCGGTGATGATGGTCTGGCTGATATAGATACCGGCGATTGCCGGCAGAACCTGTCGCGCTCGCAAGCGTGGAAAGGCATGTGAAAGATTTGACATAGATATTCATGGTCCAAGGCTTTGATAAAAACTTTGGCAATTTGCGAGCCGAACACAATTGCCAGTATTGATCTTGCTTACTCGATTAAAATCTGCGTATATAGTTAGAAT
>RRZT011047982.1_pt1 | contig 14886 bp, 15 predicted proteins | sample 2165551 | NCBI WGS metagenome assembly RRZT01 (sample SAMN10456910, study PRJNA506462) | wastewater metagenome | biome: wastewater; feature: sludge; material: wastewater sludge; isolation source: wastewater sludge with Escherichia coli K12::gfp cells carrying plasmid... | place: USA: Moscow, Idaho... | reverse complement strand
TTCTCGCAGCTAGCGGTTGTCGTCCTCCACCCGCTGGACCTGCGCCCGCTCAGAGTCGATGGCGGCATTTTGTTGTTTGATCAAGGCGATGAGTTCGTCTCGTTCCGATTTCGCGGCGGACGCGCTCGCGGAGGTCTCGGCCGCTCCCCCGGCAACGAGGGCTGCGGCGACCACGAAGACGAGCGCGGTGGCCCACCGATTGCGCATCTTCGGGTTGCGTGCGGACTGCTTTGTGTAGTCCGGGTCGAGGGGCTGCCGCAGGATGTTGTTGAGCAGGTCCATGCTCGCGTCTGGCCGCCGACGATTGGCGTTCATACGCGGTGCCCGTCTCGCGATGACTGGTTCGATGGAATGTCTGGACCGCCGCTCTCCCCCGAGTTTCCACGCCCGTCCGCAGCCTCAATCGTTCCGCGCACCGGCGATGACGAGCGCACCAAGGAAATCGCCTGCCCGACGTACAGCAGGCCCGCCCACCAGTACAGCCCTGTTCCCCAGATGGCGAATGCCCATCCCAGAATCTTGGCGACGCTGCCAACGTCGCCTGGCAATGACCCGAGCAAGATCAACGGAAACGCGTACAGCAAACAGAACGTGGCCGCCTTGCCAATGAAGTGAACCGGCAGGCTGGTGGCCCCACGGCTACGCAGAACCGGTATCACGGCGACCAGCATGACGTCGCGAGCCAAGAGCAGCGCAACCAGCCACCAGGGGATGAACCCGCGCAGCGCAAGGCCGAGAACGATAGCCACGATGTACAGCCGGTCGGCGACCGGGTCGAGCCACTGTCCGATGCGCGAACGCTGGTGCCACCGTCTCGCAAGGAACCCATCCAGCCAGTCCGTCACACCACCGACGGCCAGCACGCCGATCGCAGCAATGTCGTAGTGCGGCCCCAGGAGTAACCACAAGAACACCGGCACGCCCGCCAACCGCACGACGCTCAAGGCGTTCGGCACGGTTAGCGCTCGCTCGGTGTCATAGGGTTCACCAGCCACACCCTCAGCCTAGGCGATGGCGCCTCCACGGCCGGGTCCGACGCCGCCATGACCTCGCCAACGCCTTGACTGGGGCACCTGGCGGACCCCGTTTGGGGCCGGCTCAGGCGTCCCAGGCCTCCTGCAGGAGGCGTCGACCGTCCTCCAGCAATTGTGGTAGGGCTCGTGTCTGCCCGACGACCGGCAGAAAGTTCATGTCCCCCTGCCATCGAGGAACGATGTGCTGATGCAAGTGCGCGGCGATTCCCGCCCCGGCAACCTCGCCCAGGTTCACGCCGAGATTGAAACCCCCCGGGTCCGACACTCGCCGCAGGGTGTCGAGAGCCTGCTGCGTCAACGAACCGATCTCGGCGATTTCGTCGGCGTTCAACTCGGTGTAGGCCGCGACGTGCCGGTAGGGGCACACGAGGAGATGCCCGGGCGAGTACGGGTACAGGTTCATCACGACGAAGGCGAATGCGCCACGATGGACGACGAGACCGTCCTCGTCGGACTTGGCGGGAGCCGAGCAAAACGGGCACCGAGGCCCGGTCTTGTCCGTGGTCTTGTTCTCGCCGATGTAGACCATGCGATGCGGGACCCACAACCGCCCAAAGGCATCGGGGTGTCCGGGGAAGTCGGACGCGACCTCGACCTTCGGCTCGTCGATCATGTGCACCAGCCTAGGGGTTCACTCCCCCACAGCTGCCCGCATGGCTGGATTGACGAAACCAACCGCCGGGGCCGACGACTCAGGCTCGCCGACGAATCGTGTCCAGGATCTCCGCCACGGCGTCGTCGATCGGGACGCCATTGTTCTGCGATCCGTCGCGGTACCGGAACGACACGGCCCCAGCCTCGCGGTCTTGCTCCCCCGCGATCAGCATGAACGGCACCTTCTGCTGCTGCGCATTGCGGATCTTCTTGCCAAACCGGTCGTCGGACTTGTCTACGATCACGCGAACATCGTCGGCCCGCAGCCGGTCGGCGATCGCCTCGAGGTACGAATCGAACTCCTCGGCCACGGGAATGCAGATGACCTGCACGGGCGCCAACCATGCCGGGAACGCGCCGCCATAGTGCTCGGTCAACACGGCGACGAACCGTTCGACCGAACCGAACAGAGCGCGGTGAATCATGATCGGACGCTGGCGGGTCCCGTCGGACGCCGTGTATTCGAGACCGAAGAGCTCGGGCAGGTTGAAGTCGAGCTGGATCGTCGACATCTGCCAGGTGCGGCCCAACGCGTCCTTGGCCTGTACAGAGATCTTCGGCCCGTAGAAGGCCGCGCCTCCGGGATCGGCGACCAGATCGAGACCCGACTCGACGGCAACCTGCCGCAGGGTCTCGGTCGCCTCATCCCACACCTCGTCGGACCCGACGAACTTCTCGGGGTTCTTGGTGGACAGTTCGAGGTAGAAATCATCCAGACCGTAGTCAGCGAGAAGATCTAAGACGAACTGGAGCAGGCTGGCCAGTTCCTCGCGCATCTGCTCTTTGGTCGCGTAAATGTGAGCGTCGTCCTGGGTGAAACCCCGGGCTCGCGTCAGGCCGTGCACCACACCGGACTTCTCGTACCGGTACACCGTGCCGAACTCGAACATCCGCAGCGGCAACTCGCGGTAGCTGCGCCCACGCGCCCGGAAGATCAGGCAGTGGAACGGGCAGTTCATGGGCTTCAGGTAGTAGTCCTGGCCGGGCTTGCGAACGCTGCCGTCCTCGTTGAACTCGGCGTCGACGTGCATCGGCGGGAACATCCCGTCGGCGTACCAGTCCAAGTGTCCTGACACCTTGAACAGTTCACCCTTGGTGATGTGCGGGCTGTTGACGAAGGAGTAGCCGTGCTGGACGTGCTTGGCGCGCGAGTAGTCCTCCATGACACGACGCAAGGTCCCGCCGTTCGGGTGAAAGACCGACAGCCCCGAGCCGATCTCGTCGGGGAAGCTGAACAGGTCCAGTTCGGCGCCGAGCTTGCGGTGATCGCGGGTGGCGGCCAGTTCCAGGCGCTCGCGGTACGCGTCCAAGGCCTCCTTGTCCTGCCAGGCCGTGCCATACACGCGCTGCAAACTCGCGTTGCGCTGGTCACCGCGCCAGTAGGCGGCGGAGGAACGAGTAAGAGCAAATGCCTTGATGTACCCCGTGTGCGGCACGTGGGGGCCGCGGCACAGGTCCTTCCACGCCACCGCGCCAGTCCGGCGAACGTTGTCGTAGATCGTCAGATCACCGGCGCCGACCTCGACCGACGCCTCGGAGTCGGCGGAGTTCGACTTGTCGGCGATGAGTTCGAGCTTGAAGGGCTCGTCGGCCAACTCGGCGCGCGCCTCGTCGTCGGTCACGACCCGGCGAACGAACCGTTGCTTCTCCTTGACGATCTGGCGCATCCGCTTCTCGACGGCCTTGAGGGACTCAGGCGTCAGAGGCTGAGGGACTTGGAAGTCGTAGTAGAAGCCGTCGTTGATCGGCGGACCGATGCCCAACTTCGCTTCGGGAATCAGCGCCTGCAACGCCTGAGCGGTGACGTGCGCCGCTGAGTGGCGCACGATGGCCAAGCCTTCGGGGCTGGACGAAAGGACAGGCACGACGACGTCACCGTCGCGCAGAACGGTGGCGAGGTCCACCAGGTCGCCGTTCACGGTCATCGCGACCACTGTCTGGTCGTCGCCGAATACGTGAAGACCCGTCGTCGTCTCGTCGATCTCCCTCACCTGCTCGGAATCGGCCCGGTGGACAGTGATGGAGGCGGACAACGTAGTTCCTTTCGCCAAGTCGGTGAACAGCCTCCCTATTGTGCCTCAGTCGCAGCACGTTCCGTGAGTTATCCGCCTGCGGGGGCGCGCATGTGAGGGGCCATCGCAGGACCGCAGACTCTCGCCGACCTGCCCGAATGGGAAACTGACGGAGCCCTTGGCGCGTCGCAGAAGCGATCGCCGCGCCTGGCGGCAGTAATCAGAGGAGACCGATGTCCGATGACACCCAGACCGTAGCCGTCGCAAACCGGGCCCGACGCAACAGGTACATTGCGATTGGCGTTGCTGTCCTCAGCCTGCCGGTGTTGTCCGCGGTGGTCTGGTTCGCACTGTCCAACAGGACGCCCGACGTGATGGTGATGCTGATCGCTGACGCCGCCCTCGTTGTGGCCATGGGCATCCTGGGGCTGATCAATAGCATGGCTAGTCCACGCGTCGGCTTTACCCTTGTGTTGGTGTGGACCGTGGCGGTCGGCGTCGCTGGGGTTGCGGCGGCCATCTTCGTCGTGGTCTACGCGTCTAGTCACCCGCCCGACCCGTACATGACTCCCGCAATGGTCCTCGGCGCTGAATACGTGGCCCTTTTGGCGATCGCCTGCGTTTGCGCCGGGCTGGAACTACTCGGAGTCGGCCTCGCGGTAGCGCTGGGGGTCGTCGTCCTCCGCGCCTTCGCGCGGGACATGAAAACGTCCGCGCAACCGCCAGTCGCACGAGGACTTCACCAAACCCAACCAACCGAGTGGAACACCAAGTCATGAGCTTCCCCTCACCACCCAGCGTTCCTCCGGGCGGCTACGGCCCACCCGGACATAGGTACGGCGGCCTGCCTCAGACCGGATATATGGGGCTTCCGCCGGATCCACAGGCACAGGCCGTCCAGACCGCTGCGCAGGGCCGTCTGAAGCGCTTGCGCCTCATCCTTGTTGCGTGCGTTGCGGGAGTGTTCCCCGTCGGTGGCGCGTTGGCCGTGGTCACCATTGCCAGCGAGCCCAGCATCGCTACCATCGGGCTCGCCCTGGAGGCGGGCGCGACCATGGCGGCGCTGTTGGCCCTCCTCGTCGTGAACGGACGTGCCATCCGATCGGGGACGCTCGTGGCTGCACAAGCCGTGACCGTTGCCGGGACCGTCTGCGGCGGAGCTGGAGCCCTGATGGCCATCATCGGTGCGTTGCTCGCGCCTGACACCGACACCGCGTGGAGTCCGGCCGTGGTCATCATCCTGGCCGTGGCACTGATGGTCGGTATCGCCGTCCTCGTTCTCTTGGGCGTTATGACGATGCGAGGCATCCGATGGGCCGTGGCGAACCTCGACATCTCCGCGGCGCAGCGAACCGCCGACGCTGGAGCAATTGCTGCATACCAACCCGACCGTGCAGGTCGGCGTGCGGTGCTCGGCATTGTGATCGGGGTGCTGTGGCTTGCGGGAGCTGGTCTCGTGACTACTGCGCTCCTCACGGTCTTGCGGCGCGAACCGGCGGGTACAGCGGCCTACGTCTGCGCCGTGATCGCGATCGCTGGGGCCGCCATCGGCGCGACGGCCTCGATGTGCGCCGGGTTTGTCGATCCCCGCAGAAGGGGCGCGGCGACCCGGATGACGGTCTGGACCACCTGCATCATCGTGTCGATGGGCCTGTCGCTCACGATGAGCTTTGCCTGGGACTACATCGACCCCGAAGCATTCGCCACAAGTGCGTTGAACATCTTCGGCGGAACGTTCTTCGGACTCTTCGCGACGATGCTCATCAGTGGCGTCCAAAGCGTCGCGAATGCGTACCGTCGCTCCGTCGATGCCGGGCTCGCCAGCTATGTTGATGAACCCTCGAGCGCCTCGGAGTACACACCCTCATCGTGAGAGCGACAAACGGCGCTGCCGAAGGCCGAAACCTTCAGCAGCGCCGTTGACAGGGTCAGGCCTGAGCGGCCGTATCCGCTGCTGCCCTCAGGATGTAGGCGGTCGACTGCGCTCCCGGATCGCGATGTCCGGCGGACCGCTCACCGAGGTAGCTCGCGCGGCCCTTGGTTGCGACCAGCGGCTCGGTGGCAACGGCGCCGTCTTGAGCGGCGACAGCCATCGCATCCAAGACCTCCGCCGGTGACTTACCGGCGGCGACAGCCTCGTTGCCCGCCGCCAGTGCGGGTGTCCACGCGTCAACCATCGTCTTCTCACCGACGCTGGCCTTGCCGCGCTGAACGATCCCGTCTGCACCGGCCTGCAGGAGCGCGACGACACCCGCCGCGTCCACGTCGCTGTCACCCTGCTTGGACGCCCGCAAGAATGCGGTCCCATACAGGGCGCCCGAAGCGCCACCAACCGTAGAGATCAGCGTCGTCGCGACCACCTTGAGAACATCGCCCACCGTCGCCGGGGACGCCCCGTCGAGCTTGACGAGAACCGCCTGGAACCCTCGGTCGAGGTTCGCACCGTGATCGCCATCACCGATTGCCCGGTCAAGGTCAGTCAGTTCCTCGCGCTTGTCCTGAACGACAGCCGCCGTCGTGTTAATCCAGGCGAGGGCCCATTCGACCCCCAGTGTGTCTGCCATGTTGTTCCTTAAAGCCAGTCTGCCCGGTGACGAACACTGAGACCTGTCACACGCCCTTTCGCCAGCCAGCCGTGTGAACGGGCGCATCGTAAAGCTTGGTGAGTTCCTCATCGAGACGCATGATCGTGATCGACGCACCTGCCATTTCCAGCGACGTGAAGTAGTTCCCGACCTGGCTGCGCGTCACATTCACTCCCAGGGTATCCAACTTGTCCCAAGCGTGGTTGTACATGACGTACAGCTCGTTCAGTGGTGTCCCGCCCAGGCCGTTGACGTACAGCAACACGTCCTCGCCAGCTTCGAACTTCAGGTCCGCGACAACGGCATCGACGAGAACGTCGACGATCTCGTCGGCAGGCATCATCGGGACGCGCTTTACGCCCGGCTCGCCATGGACGCCGATGCCCAGTTCGATCTCGTCCGGCCCCAGATCAAAGGAAGGCTTGCCGGCCGTCGGCACTGTGCAGGGGGTCAGGGCGAGCCCCATCGTGCCCATGGCGTCGTTGATCTTCGTGCACGCCGCGGCCGCTGCAGCCAGGTCGTAGCCGAGGTCGGTTGCCGCTCTGGTCATCTTCATCGCGGTGATGGCACCGGCGACGCCGCGGCGCCCTGCGGTGAAGGTCGAGTTCTCGACAGCGACATCGTCATCAATCACGACAGTGGCGACCTCGATGCCCTCGACTTCGGCCAGTTCAGCCGCCATCTCGAAGTTCAGGACGTCGCCGGTGTAGTTGAGCACCAGATGCAGCACGCCAGCTCCACCGTCGGCGGCCTGCGTCGCGGCCAAGATCTGGTCCGGCGTCGGGGAACTGAAGAAGGCACCCGGAGCCACGGCGTCCAACATGCCTGGGCCGACATACCCACCGCCCAGCGGGTCGTGGCCGGATCCGCCACCGGACACCAGGCCGGTCTTTCCTTGAACGGCACCGCCCGCCCGATAGAAGTGAACCGGATCGGTTCTGTATTCAACGAGATCCTTGTGCGCAATGCTGAAGCCGCGCATGGACTGTGCAAGTACGTCTTCCGGATCGTTGATGAGTTTTTTCATTGCCAACTCCATTTCGAGCCGAGCCTCGTGCCGACCCCCGATGGTCGGCGAGGCTGAGCACACTCTGCGGGTACGGGCATGTGCGACCACGTGCGCCCCGCGACGTCGCGGCCACAATGCCACGCAGGCAATCGTTGCGCATCAAGGACCCTTTTGCCCAGTGAATGGCCTGTATTCGGCCTGATCGCAGGACATAGAGGACTGCCTCACTAGCCGCTGAGCTGCGGACGATCGGCCTCTTGAGGCCCCGCCGTGAGGGCCGCTCGCTCGGGCCGACCCCGCCGTGCGTAGGTGCGGGCGGGATCGCTCGACAGCGCGAGGAGCGTCAGCACGCTGATGGTGACGGTGACCAAGCCCAGTCCCGGGCCTTCCACTCCTGTGACCAGCCGCTCCGAGAACACCGTCACGGTGCCGATCACGCTTCCCGCCAGGAGCAGGATGCGCGACCAGTTGTGCCCCCGCCACGTGGCCGCCGCGAGCAGCAGATCAAACACACCGGCCACCGCCGCAACGGCGACGAGGCCGAGCATGATGAGGGCGGACTCCATGTCCCCTTCGGACGAGAACATCGCGGCGCCCATGCCGGCCAGAGCGCTGATTGCAAAGTACGAGCAGCCTCGCGCGGCTGCGGTCACCGCACCGAACATCGTCTGCGCGGGGGGCCGACGCCGCGTGGCCCGCCGCCCTTCGGCGGGCACTCGGGCGGCGCCGACTGGGGCGAGTGCCGTCCCGACATCGGTGACGTCCGCGATCGCTGCGTTGTTTGACCCAGCCGCAAGCGTGGGCGCGAGGTTCACAATCGGCAGGTCTCCGTCGGTCGAGATCCGATCCCCGCCTCCGTTGCGGGAGTGATAACCCGTCGAGAAGTCCTTGATGACCTCTACGGTCGCCGAGGCGTTCGCAGCACGAACGGTGTCCACGACGTGATCGCGTTCGACATCGACGTTGGGGTCGATCTTGTGAGTGACCTGGAACGTGAACAGCGACAGCCCGACAGCCCGATCGTAGGTCGCCGCCGCCAGCCAGTCGACCGTGAAGCCACCTGGGAGGGGCCATCCCCGAGGTGTCGCCCAGAATCGCACATGGTGACGCTGTGACGGGTTGCCATCGACCTCTTGTTCGTAGGCGAAATCCTGACGACGGCGAAACAAGAACAAGGCGCTCACCGGTGCTTCGGCGTAGCTTCGTCTGGTCAATGTCGTGTGCACGATCCGCAAACCCGTTCGCGTCGACAAGTCGTCGGCCAAGGTCCACCCGGCTCGCTGCATCGCTTCGTGAACGTCACTGGCACTTCCGCGAAAGGCGATGTTGACGGGATCCCCCAGCAGTCCGTCGGCGGTCCGCGTCCGGCCGATGAAATAGTCCGGCACGTAGATGCTCGTCAGGATCCGATGGACGCGCGGCAACGCGAGATAGGCCACCGTCACCCAGAAGGCGATCACCAGCAGCATTGGCCACCCGGGGCGCACACCTTCCCGGATGAACAGGTACGACAGCCAGACCGCCGCCACCGCACTGAAGATGAAGAAGAACTGGTCGACGAGACGCGCCTCATCGCCGCGGTCGCGACGCGCCGTTCTGGCCATGCCAGCACCACCTTCCCGGGGGTTCCCACATGCTGCCACCCGCACTGTCGGGATGGTAGACGCGTCATTGCTACCGCCTAGGGCGTGTCCCCCGCTCTGACACAATGGGGGACATGATCCGACCGGCCCGATCGGCAGACGTCCCGCACCTGTTGCGCCACATCCGCGCCCTCGCGGAGTTCGAGCAGGAGCCTGATGCTGTGACGGCCACGCACGATGATCTCGAGTCGGCACTGTTCGGCCCCGATCCCGATGTGTTCGCCGAGGTCGTGGACGTCGATGGACACGTCGTCGGCATGGCGATCTGGTTCATGAACTACTCGACGTGGACCGGGCGGCACGGGCTGTACCTCGAGGATCTCTATATCGAACCGGAATACCGCGGGCACGGCTACGGTCGAGATCTGATGGTGACTTTGGCCCGTCGGTGCGTCGAGCGGGGCCTGGCTCGCTTCGAATGGTCCGTCCTCGACTGGAATACATCGGCCGTGGACGTCTATCGCCACCTCGGCGCGATCGGCATGGACGAGTGGACCGTGCATCGACTGGACGCAGACGGTGTCCGCACCCTTGCGGACGTCCCGCTCCGCAACGGGTGAGCATTCCCCGACGCACTCTTCTCGCCGTCCTCGGCGGTGGACTGGCTGTGTCCGCCGTCAGCGGATGCGGCATCGTCGTGGGCGCTTCGCGCATGATGAGCGATGCCGTCGAGGGTCGGCTGCGTAGGTGGGCCGAGAACCAATCGTCCATCGCCAGCATCGACCGGTTGGCTTCGGGCAACCACGAGGGCGATGTGCACGCGTCCTGTTCTCTTACGCTGATCTCTCCCATTGAGAGTTCCCACGTCACCGATCTCGTCAGAACCTTCTTCGAGGATGCCGGGTCGGACCACTGGATTGTGTTGGCGAGCAACGACCAGGGCGCGGTTGGGCTCGACTCTCATCATCGCGACGAGTCTGATCCGGGCCTCTTGGGCTCGCTGTGGCCGCGCCTGCAGGGCGAACCCCACATCACAAATCGCAGACTATCCAGCGGCTACGAAGGCGAGGAGTTCAGTGTGGAGGTGTCAGATGACCCGATCGCACACGGTCTGCAATTCGTCGCTCTGGATTGGGTCCAAGAGCTGAGCTCCTTGTCCGTGAGTCGAACTAGCGGCGACAGCTACCGACATCTGACCTACACGCCTGGCAAGACCGTGACCGCAACGCTTGCGGCGCTCAAGCGAGTGGCAGGCGAATACACGGGACAGGCGTCCTTTTCACTCAAGGGGACAGGCGATGGCACCTTGACCTTCTATCCCACCCCCGCCGAGTTGCAACCGCTCGCCGCACTCGTGCAAGACCTGCGTCTTTCGAGCGCTTTCGCGGTGAAAATCGAGCAAACATCCCTCAGCCCGTCTTCGTCTCCAACGTGACGAATTGGCTTGCCCGGGTCTGACTATTCCGGCGCCGACCGAGATTCGATCACCAAACCTTCGGTCGCGTAGGTTATGGCCCATGACCTATGCCGGACGCCCAGCGACTCACGCCACGGACGCCGTACGCGCGGCGCGTGATTTTGTCTTGAAGACCTCCACCGATTACGACGCTTTACGCGCGGGCTTTTCCTGGCCCGAGCTCGACAACTTCAACTTCGGCGTGGAGTGGTTCGACGTCATCGCAGGTGAGCACCCCGACCAGACTGCGGTGAAGATCATCGAGTCCGACCTCAGCGAGAACAGCACCAGCTACGGGGAGTTGGCGCGTCGATCCGATCAGGTCGCAACCTGGCTTGGACAACTGGGAATGCAGCGCGGCGACAAGATGATCGTCATGCTGCACAACTCCATCGAGTTGTGGGAGATCCTGCTGGCGTTGACCAAGATGGGCGGCGTCGCGATCCCGACGTCGACGCTCCTCAGCAAGGCAGACCTGGCCTGGCGCATCGACACCGCCGGGGCCAAGTTCACGATCGCGCCGCACGACCTGGTGGACAAGTTCACGTCGGTCGGCGACGACGTCGTGAAGATCGGCATCACGGCACACGGGTCCACCAACGGGTTGCCCGCTGGCTGGGTGCACTTTGACGACAGCCTGTCGGCCCCGGAACAGTTCATCGCGGATGCTCCGACACCGGCCGACGACACGTGCCTGCTGTACTTCACATCAGGAACGACATCGCGCCCGAAGCTCGTCGAGCACACGCATGTGTCGTACCCGGTGGGTCACCTGTCGACCCTGTACTGGCTTGGTGTGCGTCCCGGCGACGTCCACCTGAACATCTCCTCCCCCGGCTGGGGCAAACATGCCTGGTCAAACTTCTACTCCCCATTCCTGGCCGAAGCGACGGTTTTCATCGTCAACTACGACCGTTTCGACGCCAAGCTCCTCATGCGCGTCATGGACACGCACGAGGTGTCGTCGTTCTGCGCGCCGCCCACTGTGTGGCGGATGCTCATCCAAGCGGACCTCACGCAGTTGTCGCGCCCGCCGCGTGAGCTCGTTGGTGCAGGCAAGGCCCTGAATCCCGAGGTGATCAACAAGGTCAAGGCGGCCTGGGGGGCCACGATCCGCGACGGCTACGGCCAAACGGAGATGACCTGCAGCATCGGCAACGGACCCGGGCAACCAGTTCATTTGGGTGCCATGGGGCGCCCGACCCCCGGATTCGCCGTCGACCTGATCGATCCCACCACCGAGGAGATCGTCGACGGCGTCGGCGAGGGTGAGATCTGCCTGGACCTCGGCGTCACGAACATCGCGCTCATGAAGGGCTACTTCGGCGACCCGGAGATGACCGAAGAGGCTCGCCGCAATGGGTATTACCACACGGGCGATATCGCCTCACGCGACGAGGACGGGTACCTGACCTACGTCGGCCGCGCGGACGACGTCTTCAAGGCCTCGGACTACAAGATCTCGCCGTTCGAACTCGAGAGCGCCTTGATGCTCCACGATGCCGTGAGCGAATGTGCCGTCGTCGCTAGCCCGGACGACGTCCGCGGGAATGTGCCCAAGGCGTACGTCATCCTCACTTCGGCCTTCGCGGCCGACCCCGAGACTGCGCGCTCCCTGTTCGCTCACGCCAAGCAGCACCTCAACGGGTACCAGCTCGTCAGGATCATCGAGTTCGTGGACGAGTTTCCCAAGACCGTCAGCGCGAAGATCAGGCGGGTGGAACTGCGAGCGAACGAGGCGGCGCGAGTGGCCGCGGGGTCGACCGACGGGCAGTACTTCTACCGCGACTTCGCCTGAACACCGGTCGGATGACCGATGACCGGCCCAGTTGACTTGCATTACCCGTTCGCTGGTCGCTGGATCGCAAGGAACTCCCCCGCCGACCGCATACCCAGCCACGGGTCGACGTTGTACGCGACGACGTATGCCATCGACTTTGTCCCTTTGGACAAGTCGGGGCGCGCGTCGCGCTACACAGTGGGTGCGTTTCTGCGTCCCGAACGACCCGACCGTTTCGTGGGTTACGGGCGTCGACTGCTCGCACCGGTCGCCGGTGAGGTGGTCGCCGTGCGGTCAACGGAACCCGACCATGCCGCCTATCGGGGGCTGGCGTCCCTCGCATACGCGTCGGGTCAGGCCCGCCGCGCGACAGCCGGATGGGTGGGACTGGCCGGCAACCACGTGATGATTCGCAGTGGCGATGTCGTCGTGGCGCTGTGTCACATGCAACTCGGCAGCGTCAAAGTCCAGGTCGGGCAGAGGGTCGAGGTCGGCGATACCATCGGCCGTTGCGGCAACTCGGGCAATAGCTACCAGCCCCACGTTCATGTGCAGGCGATGAGCGGCACCGACGTGACCCGCGCGTCGGGGCTTCCCATCACCTTTCTCGGCGACTTGCCTCGCGGCAATGAGACCGTCGATGCGACACCCCCGTGAGCCCACGATCGGGCACGGCTCGTCAGCGATGGATCGACAGCTTGTTCATCGTCGAGGCGTCGCGCATGGTGACGGAGTCTTGGACCTGTCGCACGCCCGCGACCTCATTCTCGACGCGTGCCTCGCACCCTGTGGCGCGCCCTCTACAGTCGTGACCACACATCGCTCACATGGAGGGGACTGTGACCACACTGGCGCTCGTCGCTAATGCAGGCGACGGAACGATCTCGACCTTTGACGTTACTGACGGTCGTCTGGAACGAGTCGCGGTGAGCCCGACTGGTGCGGGCGTCGGCACGCTCGTCATTGACCCCGTCGCAAGGCTGGTCTTTGCTGGCGTCAAGGCGCCGGTGCCGCGATCGCCCGAGGACGACGACCTCGGCCCTGCCGTCGTGACCATGGCGCTCGACGCCGCAACGGGCGAACTCACGGAGGTGGCGCGTCGCGCCGTGGACGCTTCCATGACATACGTGGATCTCACTCCCGACCGTACGCGCCTGCTGGGGGCCAGCTACGGAGGCGGATTCGCTGTCGGTTGGCCCATCCGCGAGGGAGTCCTGGGCGCTGAGGGCAACCGCGTCGAACTGCCGAACCTGCACTGCGTCGTCGCATCCTCTGACACCCATGCCTACTTGGTGTCATTGGGAGCCGATGCGATCGCGGGCTGCGACGTGGACTCTGACGGCGGGCTGGTCGAACGTACGCGCGCGGCTGCGCCGGACGGGTCGGGCCCGCGACATCTGGTCTTGTCGAGCGCGAACGCTGTCGCCTACGTCATCACCGAGTTTTCTGGTGAAGTGCTGCGCTTCGCCCGCGCTGAGGACGGAGCTCTCACGCTCACGGACACAACCAGCATCGTCGACCCCGAAGCAGGCCTCAGCCACTCGCGCTATCTCGCCGACCCCATGGCCGAGCACCTCATCTGGGGTGCGGATCTCCACCTGTCCAACGACGAGTCCGTCCTGTGGGCCACAGAACGCAATGCCAGCACGATTGCGAGCCTCGCCCTCCAAGGCGGAACGCTGGGGTCCGTCACGGCCCTACGAGCAACAGAGCCCCAACCCCGCGGTTTCGCCGTCACCCCCGACGGCAAGCACGTTTTGGTGTGCGGTGAGCGATCCACCACGGTGACCCTGTACCGGGTACTTGAGGACGGCACCTTGCAACCGGTTCACACCGAAGAGACGGGCCAGGCGGCCAACTGGGTGCGATTCGTCGAGGTGTGAGCACTGTCGGGACCGCAGGTCGTCGGTCACGACTCGTCGGTGCCAGGCGGTGACTCCGCACCGGTCACGTCGGCGGAGATGCCTCGCTCAGCGAACACCCTCTTCGCGGTGAAGGTCGCGTTCAAGGCGCGCGGAAAGCCGCAGTACACGGCCGAATGCAGGAATGCCTCAATGATCTGCTGCGGGGTGAGGCCAACGTTGAGCGACGCGTTGATGTGGACCTCCAACTGGGGTTCGCATCCTCCGAGGGCCGTCAACATGCCGAGGGTGACGAGTTGCCGATCTCGCGGGGCTAACCCGGGCCGGGCGTAGATCTCGCCGAAACCCCAAGCGACAACCTGATGGCCCAGTTCTGGGGAGATGCCCTGAAGGGCCTCAATGACAGCGCCGCCGGCACTGCCATCAATGGCGTCGAGCACCTCGCGACCCCGCCGATAGCGGTCCTCGCGCGTTGTGGATGGATTCATGAGGTCTCCCGAGTCGCGTGGTCGGTATCGCCGCCCTGGTGGGCGAGGTCTCGTTGGTAGCTGGCGATCTTCGCGTCCAGGGCGGCGGCATGCTGCCGTAGACGCTCGATCTGGTTGCGTAACTCACGTTGGTGAGCTTCCAGAAGGGCGAGACGAGCCGATGTGGTCCGGTGCCCCTGGGACCGCAGATCCGCGTATTCCCGCATCCGGGCGATCGGCATTCCCGTCTCGCGCAGTCTCAACAGGAACCGCAACCATTCGATGTCCGCCGGCGCATAGCGGCGTTGGTTTCCGGCATTGCGCGGGATCGAACGGATCAGTCCTGCCCGCTCGTAGTACCGCAGTGTGTGGTTCGATACTCCGGTTCGCTCTGACATCTCCGCGATCGTGAGACCATACGAGTCCTTGTCGGCATCCACACCG
>RRZT011370676.1_pt1 | contig 14889 bp, 14 predicted proteins | sample 2165551 | NCBI WGS metagenome assembly RRZT01 (sample SAMN10456910, study PRJNA506462) | wastewater metagenome | biome: wastewater; feature: sludge; material: wastewater sludge; isolation source: wastewater sludge with Escherichia coli K12::gfp cells carrying plasmid... | place: USA: Moscow, Idaho... | reverse complement strand
CCCCTATCCCCAGGTCGGGCTGGAGCAGGTGATCAAGGCCAATCCGGGCCTGATCCTGGCCGGCAGCCGGGATCCCGCCGTGCTGGCCCACTGGCGCCAGTGGTCCATGCTGGCTGCCGTCAAGCAGCAGCGGCTCGTCCTCATCAACCCCGATGAGTTGCACCGCTTCACCCCGCGGGCCCTCAACGCGGTGGAGCAGCTGTGCGAGGCGATCGAACAGGCCGGTACTATCAAGTCCAGGTAAGATACATTTATCACTCTTTCGAAATGGCCTAAAAATTGCAAAAATGACAAGTCACCCAAGTTTTAGCGCAATGGGAAAATAAATAATCATACAAAACATCATACTAACCTGTCTTTGACGCCAAAAAAATGACGTTACCCTCATAATGTTGACGCTTGGTTCTATCGATTTGCATTGGTGATAAATAATGGACAACGAGATATTGACATTGATCGGCCGTAAAATGCCCCTGTTTACTCTGGATATTCACAAAGCAGAGGCTCTCCTTAGTCACACGGTGATGAATTCTCGGTTCTTGGTGTTAGGTGGAGCCGGTTCGATTGGTCAAACTGTGGTGAAGGAGATTTTCAAACGCCAACCGCAAAAACTGCATGTAGTAGATATCAGCGAAAATAATATGGTAGAGCTGGTCAGGGATATTCGCAGTTCATTTGGATATATTGCCGGTGATTTCCAGACCTTTGCCCTCGATATCGGTTCTATCGAATATGATGCCTTTATCAAAGCCGATGGCGCTTACGATTACGTGCTCAATCTTTCTGCTCTCAAACATGTACGCAGCGAGAAAGACCCCTTCACATTGATGCGCATGATCGACGTCAACGTGTTCAACACGGACAAAACCATCCAGCAATCCATCGACATGGGGGTGAAGAAGTACTTCTGTGTTTCGACGGACAAGGCGGCCAATCCGGTTAACATGATGGGGGCTTCCAAGCGCATCATGGAGATGTTCCTGATGCGCCGCAGCGAGCAGATTGCCATTTCAACCGCGCGCTTTGCCAACGTGGCCTTCTCCGACGGTTCCCTGCTGCACGGCTTCAACCAGCGGTTGCAAAAGCGTCAGCCCATCGTCGCTCCCAACGACATCAAACGTTACTTCGTGACGCCCCAGGAGTCCGGCGAGCTGTGCCTGATGTCCTGCATCTTCGGGGAGAATCGGGATATCTTCTTCCCCAAGCTCAGCGAGTCCCTGCACCTCATTACTTTCGCCGAAATCGCCGTGAAATATCTGGAGCAGCATGGTTACAAGCCTTATCTGTGCAAGGACGAGGCTGAAGCCAGAACCATGATGGCGAGCCTGCCTGAGCAGAGGATGTGGCCTTGCCTCTTTACCGAGAGCGATACCACGGGTGAAAAAGACTTCGAAGAGTTCTTCACCGACAAGGAAGTGCTGGATATGGCCCGGTTCGAGAACCTGGGCATCATCAAGAATGAACCTTCATATCAGAATGATCTGCTCAACCATTTTGAACAGACCATCGCGGCCATGAAAACAAAACGTGCCTGGGACAAGAAAGAGATCGTCGAGCTGTTCTTCGCCATGATCCCGGATTTTGGCCATAAAGAAACGGGCAAATATCTCGACGGCAAGATGTAAGGAATCGGTATGCATACTCAATTGATACGTTTTATTCGTGATATCTACAAAACCGATGACTTCATCCCTCTTCACGCCCCGACGTTTGCTGGCAATGAACGGCAATATGTCATGGATACGCTGGAAAGCACCTTTGTTTCCAGCGTTGGCGCCTATGTCGAGCAGTTTGAGCAGCAGATAGCGGCCTTTACCGGTTCGACCCGGGCTATCGCCACCATGAACGGCACGGCGGCGCTGCATATTGCCCTTTATATGGCCGGGGTGAAGGCGGGCGATCTGGTGATCACCCAGCCCCTGACCTTCGTGGCAACGTGCAACGCCTTGCATCACATGGGCGCAGAGCCCGTGTTCGTCGATGTGTCACGCCAGAGCCTGGGCTTGTGTCCCGTTGCCCTTGCCAGCTGGCTGGAAGAACATGCCAAACGCACCGAGACAGGTGCCATCCACAAGGCAAGCGGGCGTCACCTTAAAGCCGTCGTGCCCATGCATACCTTTGGTCATCCGGTTGAACTCGATGAGCTTCAGGTCGTGTGCGAGGCCTGGGGCATCGCCCTGGTGGAAGATGCTGCCGAAAGCCTTGGCTCCTATTACAAGGGCAAACATACGGGGACGCTGAGTGCATTTTCTGCCCTGAGCTTCAATGGCAACAAGATCATCACCACGGGTGGCGGCGGCATGGTGCTCTGCCAGAATGCCGAACTGGGGGCGCGCACCAAGCACATCACCACCACTGCCAAGGTGCCCCATCCGTTCGAGTTCTATCATGATGAACCCGGTTTTAACTATCGCATGCCCAATCTGAATGCGGCTCTCGGATGTGCCCAGATGGAAGCCCTGCCGCAATTCCTGGCGCAAAAGCGGGCGCTGGCCATGCACTATGCCGAGTTCTTCAAGGATCAGGAATGCCAGTTTGTGACCGAGCCTTCCTATGGACGCTCCAATTACTGGCTCAATGCGATTGTCTGTGAAGATCAAACTCAGCGGGATACGTTGCTGACCGAGCTGAACAAGGCTGGCGTCATGACCCGGCCCGTATGGAAGCTGATGCATCGCCTGCCCATGTTCTCCCATGCCCTGTGTGGGGAGCTGAAAAACGCCGAGTGGTTGGAAGCCCATCTGAGCAACCTGCCCAGCTCGCCTGTCGAGGTCTGAACATGGCCAATACCATCGCCGTCTTTACTGGTACCCGCGCCGAATACGGGCTGCTCTATTGGTTGATGAAAGACATTGAGGCCGATCCCGAGCTGGATCTCAGACTCATTGTTTCTGGTACTCACCTGTCTCCCGAGTTTGGTCTGACTTACCAGCAGATAGAACAAGATGGCTTCAAGATAGATGAGCGCATCGAGATGCTGCTCTCCTCCGATACCTCTGTGGGGGTGGTCAAAAGCATGGGAGTGGCCTTGCTCGGGCTGGCAGATGCATTGGCCCGGTTGCAACCGGATGTGCTGGTGATCCTGGGGGATCGCTTTGAAGCGCTGGCGGCAGCCCAGGCGGCCATGTTGCAGCGCATACCGGTAGCACACCTCCATGGTGGCGAGATCACCGAGGGGGCTTATGACGACGCCATTCGCCATGCCATTACCAAATTGAGCTACCTGCACTTCACGGCCGCCGAGCCCTATCGACAGCGTGTCATTCAGTTGGGTGAGGCGCCTGAGCGGGTGTTCAATGTAGGTACAATAGGGAATGAGCATTTGCATCGTACACCAATGTTGAGTTTGGAGTGGCTACAATCCTCACTTAAGTTTGTTCTGGAAAAACCTTTTTTTATAGTGACATATCATCCTGTGACAATAGCGGATGAGCCTGCTTTGCAGAGCTTTAAAAATATATTGAATGCATTAGAACAGTTCCCTAATCATCAGATTATTATTACATATCCAAATGCAGATGATGGTGGCCGCAGTCTCATACCTATATTAGAGGCTTACGCTAATGAGCAGCCCATGCGAGTATTTGCAATTAAATCACTGGGCCAGCAGCGCTATCTGAGCGCAGTAAAATTAGCGTCTGCTGTTATCGGTAACTCGTCAAGTGGCATATCTGAAGTGCCATCTCTTGGTGTTCCGACTATTAATGTTGGGCAACGTCAAAAAGGTAGGCTATCAGCCCATAGTGTTATTCATACTGATACGAGAACCGATAACATCGTTAACGCGATTAAAATTGCCTTAAAGGGAATAGACAAAAAAAAGTTCAGCAATCCATATGGGGAAGGCAGTGTGAGTAACAAAATAATTTCCATAATTAAGACTCACAAGATATTTACAACTAAAAAGTTTCATGATTTGTAAAGGTGGCTTATCAATGACTTATATAATAGCTGAAGCTGGTGTAAATCATAATGGTTGCGAAAAATTGGCAATTGAACTCGTCGAGGCAGCATATTACTCAGGGGCTAATGCTGTCAAATTCCAGACATTCAAGGCAAGCAAATCAATAACACAGAAAGCAGTTCAAGCTGATTATCAGATACAAAACACAGGAAAAACAGAGAGTCAGTTGGAGATGGTTTCTCGACTGGAATTATCATATAATACTCACCACGAGCTTATCGCACGCTGCAATGAATTAGGTATTGATTTTTTATCCACTGCATTTGATAACGAAAGTCTTGATTTTTTAGTAAATGATCTTGGATTGAAAACGCTTAAAATTGCTTCTGGTGAGTTAACTAATGCACCATTTATTTTGAAACATGCTCAAACTGGTTGTAATCTTATTGTGTCCACAGGGATGGCTATTTTAGGTGAGATTGAGATGGCCTTGGGCATCATCGCTTATGGTTATCTCAATCCTAATGGGAAAGAACCAGCACAAAACGATTTTATCGCTGCATATACTTCTAGCGAAGGCAAAAAAATACTCAAAGAAAAAGTGTCTCTTTTGCATTGCACCACTGAATACCCGGCTCCTGTTGAGGATGTTAATCTTTCAGCAATGGATACAATGCTAAATGCATTCAAGCTGCCTGTAGGATATTCCGATCATACCAAGGGAATTGCGATCCCTATTGCAGCCGTGGCTAGAGGTGCACGTATTATAGAGAAACATTTCACTCTTGATAAAAATATGGATGGGCCCGATCATAAGGCCTCCCTTGAACCTGATGAACTTGCCCTAATGATTTCGTCGATTCGAAGTGTTGAGCAGGCTATTGGGGATGGCATCAAAGGAGCTCAGAAGAGTGAAATTAGAAACAAATCGATAGCCAGAAAAAGCCTGGTTGCAGCAACTTATATCCAGTCTGGCACGGTGTTCACTGCTGAGAATTTAGCAGTAAAACGGCCAGGAACAGGCATCAGTCCCTATTCCTATTGGGACATCATTGGTTCCCAAGCAACAAAAGATTACAGTCCAGATGATTTAATCTAAAGTTCAATGTGAGGATATATTTAAGATGATTGAAAATCTGTATGGTATTTTTGGTGCAAGCGGTTTTGGTCGTGAAGTGCTTCCTATTGTCAGAGGCGAACTTGGTGAAGATGATTTTATTTATTTTGTTGACTTGACACGTGGAAAGAACAAAGTAAATAATGTTGATGTCATCACATATAACGATTTTCTGAGTGTTGAGGCAAAAAATAAAAAAGCAGTAATAGCAATTGCAGATGGAGTTATAAGAGAGAAAATTGAGTTGGATTTGATAGTTGCTGGAATCGAGAATATAAGTGTCATTGCAGATAACGTTGTTGTTATGGATGATGTTTCTATTGGGGCTGGCGCAATACTTTCACCTTTTGTTACGTTAACATCTAATATCAAGATTGGAAGGTCATTTCACGCCAATATCTATAGCTATGTAGCCCATGATTGTATCATCGGTGATTATGTGACGTTTGCCCCCTCTGTTAAGTGCAATGGTAATGTAGTAATTGAAGATAATGCATATATTGGTACTGGTGCCGTGATAAAGCAAGGTTTGCCTGAACGACCAATCGTTATTGGTAAAGGTGCTGTGGTTGGTATGGGTGCGGTTGTAACTAAGAGTGTAAAGCCTGGTGATGTAGTATTTGGATGCCCAGCTAAATCTATCAAAAAGGGGGAGGAATGAGTTCAAGATACATAATGTTTGAGAATATATCCATTGGTATGAAAGCCTCATGTTCTAAGCAAATAACTGATTGTTATGTTAAATTATTTTGTGAACTGTCTGGTGATCACAATCCTATTCATATGGATGATAGTTTTGCTAATAATTCTAGGTTTAAGAAGAGAATTGCACATGGTCTAATATCTGGGAGTTTTTTTTCAGCTTTATTCGGAACGCAATTGCCTGGCCCTGGTTGTGTTTATGTATCTCAATCATTCCAGTTTAAAAAACCAGTTTATCTTGGCGATATAGTGAAGGCGATAGTTGAAGTCATTGATATTGATATCAAAAATAGAAGGGTTCACTTTAGGACAGTTTGTAAAGTAGGACATCGCACGGTGATTGATGGACAGGCTGAACTTTACGTCCCCTGATTGATGAGTCTTTACTCTTAATGTCATGAACTAATAGTAATGAGATTTTTATACTTTCTGGGTTAATAGCTTTGTATTTCTTAGGTATATTTGAGATAGTTTCCATGCATATTGGGAATATTGCTCTTGTGTGAGGGCAAAAGGGGCCTAAGTGGAAAAAAATTGGAAGAAAGTGGTACTGTCACCCAAACACTCGGTGCGTGATGCCATGGCAGTGATCAATGAAGAGGCACTGCGAGTCTGTCTGGTCGTGGATCAGGAGCAGCATCTGCTGGGGGTGGTCACTGACGGTGATATTCGACGCGCCATCCTGAGCAACGTCTCACTGACGCAAAGCGTCACGACCGTGATGAACCCTACTCCAATTACAGTGTCGGCCAAGCTGACTCGTGAGCAGTTACTTGAGACGATGCGTGCACGCAGCATTCTTTCCCTACCGGTGGTCGATGAAGCTGGCAAGCTGATCGGGTTGGAGATCTGGGATCAGGTGGCACAAGTCCCGAACTATGATAATCCCGTCTTTATCATGGCGGGTGGTTTTGGTTCCCGTTTGAGGCCACTTACCGACAGTTGCCCTAAGCCCATGCTGAGGGTGGGTGAGAAACCAATTCTAGAAATATTGCTCAACCGATTCCTCAAATCTGGTTTCAGGAATATCTATATATCAACCCACTATATGGCTGAAAATATTACCAACTATTTTGGTGATGGTTCTGATTTCGGCGTCAAAATTAGTTACGTACATGAAGAGCGTCCTTTAGGTACAGGAGGGGCGCTGGGGTTATTGCCTGCAGATACCCCGGTTTTGCCGCTTATCATGATAAATGGTGATATATTGACCACAGTGGATTTTAACCGTCTACTTGATTTCCATAATAAATACCAGCCTGTGGCAACCATGTGCGTTCGTGAGTATGACTACCAGATTCCCTATGGTGTGATCCGTGGGGATGGGCACCGCATCCTTGAAATGCAAGAAAAACCTATCCAACGTTACTTTGTAAATGCAGGTATTTATGTAGTCAGCCCAAAGCTGTTTATGAAGGTACCAAAGCAAGAGCGTATCGACATGCCTATCTTACTTGAACAACAGATAGCCAAGAAGGAGGATGTTTTGATGTTCTCCATTGATGAATACTGGCTGGACATTGGTCGTATGGATGATTTTAACAAGGCACAGATTGATATTAAAGGGTTGATATAATGTCACTCAATATCGCTATTATTCCAGCGCGAGGTGGCAGTAAACGACTTCCCAATAAAAATATAATGCTATTAGCAGATAAACCTTTGATCGTCTGGACGATTGAAGCTGCACTAGATTCTCATTGTTTTGACCATGTTTATGTTAGCACTGATTCACAAGACATTGCTATAATAGCCCAAATTGCTGGTGCTGAAGTACCATATCTACGCCCAGATAACTTGGCAACAGATGAGGCGGCGACTAATGATGTTGTAGAGCATTTAGTTGGATGGGTCGAGAAAAATGTAGCTTCCGTTACCAAGGTAACTATATTGCAACCGACCTCACCGCTTCGTACCGCATTTCATATTAAGGAAGCGTTTTCTCTATATAAAAAGAAGAAGGCCAATGCTATCGTATCTGTTTGTGAGCTAGAGCATCCTTATCAGTTTTGCAACAAACTTGATCCAAGCCTTAGTCTTGATAATTTTTTAAATCAGAAAAATAATAAGCGAACACAAGAATTGGAACGGTACTATAGATTAAATGGTGCCATTTACCTCTTTGATAGAGGATTTGTCGGAAAACAATCTGAATTATACGGCCCTAATAGTTTTGCCTATATAATGAACAGTAGGGATTCAGTAGATATCGATAACGAGTTTGATTTTGAATTTGCAACTTTCTTAATGAATCTGAAATAATAAAGATACGTTTTATATTTAATTAAAATAAAGGGTTTATATGAGATTTTGTAAAAAATGTGTAATGCCAGGTACTCGTCCAGGTATTAATTTTGATTCTAATGGGGTATGTTATCCTTGTTTGAATTATGAGAAAAGAAAATTTGTTGATTGGGATTCACGTTTCAAAGAGTTAAAGGAGTTATGTGATAAATATCGCGGCATGAATGGTAATGGTCCAGATTGTATGATTGCTGTTAGTGGTGGAAAAGATAGCCATTATCAAGTTCACCTGATGAAAGAAATATTAGGCATGAATCCTATATTAGTTTCTGTGGAAGATAATTTCCCAATGACTAATGCAGGTTGCAGCAACATAAAAAATATATCTGAAGAGTTTGGTTGTGAACTTATTTCCATGAAACCAAACCGTAAACTTCAGAAAAAATTGATGAGAAAGACCTTTGAACAATACGGAAAACCAACGTGGTATATTGATAGATTAATTTATACCTTCCCACTGAAGATGGCATCAAAGTTAAATACACCATTGCTTGTGTATGGGGAGAACGTCAGCTTTGAATACGGTGGAGCTGATGCAGTAGAACATTATTCAGCTAAAGACATCATCAACAATGGTGTTGCAAGTGACTTGGCATTCGATGACTTGGTTGATGATGAAATTAGCATTAAAGATCTTTCATCTTGTGAAGCACCCACGGTAGATGAGTTGGCTAAAATCGACCCCATATATATTAGCTACTTCATTCCATGGAATAGTTATGAAAATTACTTATTTGCTAAGAGCCGTGGGTTTAAAGATTTAACTCACGAATGGGATAGAACTCATCATATTGAAAATTTTGATCAGGTTGACTCTAGAGCTTACCTTGTTCACTCATGGTTGAAATATCCAAAGTTTGGTCATGCATCTGCTACTGATTATGCGGCACGTTATGTCCGATATGGATTACTAACACGCGATGAAGCTATAAGATTAGTCATTGCAAAGGATTCCAAATTGGATCCTAAATGTGTTGATGATTTCTGTGACTTCGTTGGATACACAAGAGCACAGTTTTGGACTGTAATTGATAGCCTTTACAATAAAGACTTGTTTAAAAAAGATGAATTCGGTGAATGGATACTAAAAGAAAATATCAACTAGCACAGTGATTTTTATAAGGTTTAGTGAATAATAAGAAACTTTTTTGGCTGTGTTCTTAAAGTAAGAAAAATATTATCTTGCATCTTTTCAACAGTCTAATATATATGCAATCCCCCATGACATTGTTACCAAAATAAACCAGCAAGCTATGATCTCTCCAGCCCCAAGTGACAGCTACACTCGGGGCTTTCTTACAGGCAGACCAAGGATGTTTAGTTTATTTATAGTGAACTGCCCCACGACTTCTAAGTTAAACGCAGCAAATCAAAATATGAGGCTAACTGCGCTGGGTAGTGACGTCCATCGCATCACTACAGATATCAGCTTAAGTTCTTTTAAATAAGTTTATAGTTTCATCATCTATCATATCTATGCTATCAAGTGCATTGGGATATAGTTCTCTCGCCTTTTGGAGAAATTCGATCCAGAGGCCGATAGCAGGCGTCATCAGATTCAGTGCATCTTCCTCCTCTTCACATGAGTAAAGCGTTGCACTCAGCAGAGTGAATATATAATTCATCGAGCCGCTCAGCATCTGTGCTATAAGTCTCTGTCTCGTCTCTACTATCTGACCAAGATAAGCAAAGTGTTTCAACATAAGCTGATTAATCTGACTTCTAGATGAAAAATCCTGTTTCCATTCATCTATAACTTTATCAATGAAATAATTAAAGAAATCAATATCAAGGAAACCATGGAGATCCTGCATTGGCAGGGTCAAAGGTGAACAAAGCCTAGTTTTTATTTCATCTAGGATACTTGATTTATCAAGTTTTTGATATAAACCAACCTCAGAACAAGGAACAGATCTGGTGCCAGCAATTTTTGCTCCATCACTACAGTTGATACAGTTCACTGTTCTATTTTCGGCCAACACTTGCTCAATAATATACCTAGATGTATCATACATAGCGTTACTTATGACAACACCACCAAAGTTAGCCTCACAATACCGCTCATTAGTGCTATACATCAACTCTCCCAATATTTTAGCGTTCTTCTCACTATTATAATAGGCACTGGATTTAGAGTGATGATGTTCTTTGTTTTTATAACCATTATCCAAACCAAACAAATATAGGTTTTTGAACCCTAGTTGAATCGGTGCACTAATACCTATATTTCCAACCAAGGGATTAACAGCCCTTAATTTAGCAAATTTTTCCGATGCCAAAGGGAAGTATGTTTGGCACAAAATTTCCCCTGGTTCATTGTTCTTAAATGCAAGAATTGAGCGCTTAAATAGGGTGGGGCAATCTGGGTGAATGACGTCGGTACTGAAAAATAGAATATCCTTTAAATATTCAGGATCATCTAAGTTAACCATGAAATCATAAATTGACTTGGTTCGTTCAACTTGAACTAAAATATCCGGTTTGATCCCGTGCTTATGCAAGGCTGTGATAGCACTACCGCAAGATATCAAGATGGCAAATTCCTTATTCTCCTTTACAAAATTAATAGATTCATCTAAGGATGGTCCATTGCCAATGATAAATACAGGGACGCCTTCATATTTTTGAGATATTTTTAGTTCTTTTTTCAAAAATGGCACACCACGTTCAATGTTACGAATGGAATGCGAAAGTGCAATTAGATTATCATCAAAAAAGCCCCACCCCATCACTAGCAAATAATATTCCTTCTGCACCTTCTCTATCAAATTATTAATTTGATCATTATTGTACCCCCACATAATTAATGGATTGGCGACCAAAAAAGCGCCTCGACAGTGAATGGCCGATGAAAAATCTTTTACTATGGTTTGTTCGTCCTGCCCCAACAGGATATGCAACCCCATATTCTCCTGATGCAAGTAAGTCAGCAAGGGAGACCAATCGAAGCAGAACAGGGACGCATAGAAAAGATCCAAGTCCGGCTCAAACAGAAACAGTGTACCTATCTTGCATCGCTCATAGAGATAACCGAGGTGATACCCCAACCCCACGCCGAAAACCAAGGCGCTCGGAACATCGTTGGGTATGTGGCCATGCATGTCTTCCCGTGTGGAAATATCATCAAGATAGGCATTGAGCCTGTTGAGATATTCCACGTGCATAAATTCGAGGGGATTAGCCTCTTGGCTAAAGGACAATTTTGATAGAGCCCCCTTTTCCATAAACTCCTTAACCAGGGTCTCGCAGATGAGGTAGGGCTCGGCCCCGTAAACGGCAACATCATCATCAAGCCACACCAGATTGGGCTGACCATTTTCAGTACAGAAGAATTTGAACGGGCGGGCAGGCTGATAGGCCTCATACATGTCGGCGATATGGGGAATGTATTGGCGAAACGCCGCCATATTCTGTTCAAAACGCAGCGGCAGTGCGACTGCCATGGCAGCTTCCTGCTCGGCTTGCTGCTGCAGTCGCTGCGCCTCCTGTTCGGCTTTTGCCAGGGTCGCATTCAAATTGACTAACATCAGAACTCCTTGCTGTTCATTCGATACGCTTGCCCAGCCTTATTGGCTTTACCGACTTGAGCCAGCTGTTTAAATACGACCTGATGATGACAGGAAGCCAGGGCTTGCTGACGCGTGTCCTCGATGGCAAGGGCGGCTGCCAGGGTGGCGACGGACTGTCGCTGCGCCGGATCCACCCTGGCCAACTGTACCATGCTGTCTATCAGAGCCAGCCGCTCATCCATGTACTGTAGGGCCTCTTCATATTGCTGTTGCTCCAGCAGCGCGTCCATCAGGCAGACATTGTCCTGCAACGCCGCTTCAAGGGCGGCGAGCTCGCTGCTCACAGCTCACCCAGCTGTTGGCGCATCTGAAAACCTTGCTGTTTCTCTGCCTCGGGCAGCTGATCCCAGGCGGATTTGATCGTCACCATCAGGTTCATGACCTCCTCGAGGGGAGCAACATCCCGTGTCAGGCTGGCATCCCAGATCCGCTCATCCATATAGGCATAAAGACCGTGCAAGTCTTCGGAGATGGCACCCTGACTCATATCGAGCGCATCTTGCAGCCCATGCAACAAGCCCTGCGCCTTGGAGACGGCGGTGGATTTGGCCTCCATGTCTTGTCGTTCGATGGCGCCCTTGGCCTGTGCCAGGCGCTCGAGAAAAACCTGCATCATCAGTTGAATGACACGATGCGGATCGGCAACCGCCAAATCAGCCGCTATGCTGGTTGCCTTATATGCCTTCATATTACGGTGGTACATAAGATGAAACCTCGAAATATCACACTCAATTATCTTTTATTTGCAATGCAGACAGGGCGGATGCCGAGTTGTTCATTTTAACCAGCAGCGCATCCAGGCTGCCGTATTGGGCACGCAGCGCCACCTCATATTTCACCAACTGAGCATTGGAGGTCGCTTCTTTCTGACCCAAGCTACGCAGATCAGAATTCAGAGTATCGGTGCGCTGCGCCAGCATGCCTCCTGACTTGGTATATTCTTTGAGTCCCTTGCTCAGAGAGCCGGCAAGGCCTTTCTCGTTGCCAAACAGAGCGACGACCTGATCGAAGTTCTTGTCGACCGCTTCCCCGAACTTTTCCTTGTCCAGGGAGAGTTTTCCCTTGTTATCCATCTTCATGCCGATCTCGAAGATGGTCGAATAGGTCGAACTGCTCTCAGAAGGGTTGGCCACCAGATTACTCATAAAGGTGTTGATGGCCCGCGTCGTGGAATCCCCAGCCAAGGCACCGCCGTCATCCTGTTTCACGCCCCCGACGAAGCTACTGCGCTTGCCGAGTGTCCCTATCTTGTCCTGCAAGGCGTTGTAGCCATCGACGAACTGCTGTACCAGCTCCTGAATGGAGGTCTTGTCCGTCGTAATGTCCACCTTGTTGGACTTGAGATCGCCATTGCTGTCCTTGTCCGACACCCGCAGCACCGTCAGCTTCAGATCCTGAATGGTGTCATCGAAGACATTGGTATCACTCTTGAGGACGTTGCCATCGACCACGATCTCGGCACTGCTCGCGGCTTGAGTCTGGCTCATAGCACTGCCTGCGGTGCCGGTCGAGAAGATATCCAGCTCGGCATTATCGCCTGTGATAGTCAGATCCTTGCCATCGCCCGACACACCCGAGTCGATGATGAACTTTGCCTTGCCGTCTGCGGTATTGACGATGTTGACGCTAAGGCCGAAGTTGTCGCCACTGCCGTTGATGCTCTTGCGGATATCTTGCAGGGTATCCCCCGCTTTCACATCCACTTTGAATTCCTTGTCACCCGCCTTGAACGTCAGCTGGCCATCCTGGGTGATCAAGGGGGCCGTCGAGTTGTCAAATACTCCTTCCTGCCGGTTCGTCTGTGCCAACTTATTGACGGTAATGTTGTATTGACCATTGGATCCGCCACTCTTGCTCTCCATCTTCAGCACAGGATCATCTTTATCTTGCGTGATATTGATAGCCCGTTTGTTGAACGCACCCGGGGCACTCAACTTATCGAGGATGTCGGTGAAAGCGGAGATAGAGGACTTGAGCTGACCTATGCCCGACAAGGTGATCTGGGTACTGTTTCGTTTGGTGATGATCGGCTGCTGCAACTGGGCCTTCTTGGCCTCCACACTCGCCGAGATCACACTTTCAAGCTGGAGCCCAGACCCCGCACCCGCAGAGGTAATCGCCATACATCCTCCTGTCTATTAACTTAATAAAATAGGGTCAAACTTGGCCATCGAATAACAGACCCGAGAGGTTGACACTATCGTTCCCCCCCTGCTCCATTGCCTGTAATCTCTTTTTCATCAAGAGGACCTCTTCACTCGGGATCTGTCGGATCACCTGCCTAGTATCGGCATCTATCACCTTGATCACGGGCTGATCGAGCTCAGGCACCAGACTGAAGTTGATGGTCCATCCCCTCACTCTGCTCAAACTGTCCAGCCTTTCTTGCAATTCTTGGGCCTGCTTCTCTAATTGCGCCTTCTCCGTGCGTGATGCTGACACCTTGATATGCGCTGATGGTTCCTGCGATGCCTTGGTTGTTGGCTCGACACCGGTCTGTTCGACCACATCATCCCCACCAGCGACTGGCGGAGAAACAGACATGGCGGCCTGAGGGCCGCCATGTTGAGTTAGCGTCGAAGTAACAGAGGGTATGGCTATCGATTCATTTACCATCTGCTGCTCCTTCTATCAGTGGCTGTTGGAGGTTCTGGCTTAACCCAGCAACTGCAGGGCTGACTGCGGACGCTGGTTGGCCTGGGCCAGGATGCTGGAAGCCGCCTGTTGCAGGATATTCTGCTTGGTCATATTGGCGGTCTCGGTGGCAAAGTCCGCATCACGGATACGGGAGCGCGCGGCGCTGACGTTTTCCGAAATATTGGCCTGGTTGCGGATGGTGGAGTCCAGACGGTTTTGCACCGCACCCAATTCGGCACGCTTGCCATCTACCACTTCCAACATCGAGTCCACCGCACCCAACACAGCTTGGGCAGTACTCTGGGCCGTAATGTCAATAGAAGTAGCGCCAGCAAAAACTGTCGCTGCCGCCCCGCCAGCTGCAGTCGAAATACCAGAGATACTGAATCCGCCAGCCTGGCTCAGACTGAAGCCGATAGTCTGATTGGCATCCGCCCCGACTTGGAAGGTACCGCCATAGCTCCCATCCAGCAGCTTGGTGCCGGCAAAGGTAGTGTCTTTGGAAATACGGTTGATCTCCGATCCCAGCTGATCCACTTCCTTCTGCAGGGCTTCACGATCTTTGGCGGAGTTGGAGCCGTTGGCAGACTGCTGGGCCAGGGTACGCATACGCTGCAGCATGCCGGTCACTTCATCCATGGCCCCTTCCGCGGTCT
>RRZT011344376.1_pt1 | contig 14890 bp, 11 predicted proteins | sample 2165551 | NCBI WGS metagenome assembly RRZT01 (sample SAMN10456910, study PRJNA506462) | wastewater metagenome | biome: wastewater; feature: sludge; material: wastewater sludge; isolation source: wastewater sludge with Escherichia coli K12::gfp cells carrying plasmid... | place: USA: Moscow, Idaho... | reverse complement strand
GTGTTTGTGGCAAAAATCTTCATTCATAATTATACACATTTCATTTGCTTTTTCTAATGCTTCATCTATTGTATCAAATTGTGTTTCTTGTTCGAAATCTGAATTTCTAAAACAACCACATGCTTTTTCAACTATTACAGCCGCCATTATTATCCTTTATTAATTTTTGCAATTGTATCATAAAGAGATTATAACTATCTTTTAATAAAGTTTATTCCCATTCAAATTGAAAAGTCGTATGTACAATCTTATATTTCTCTTTTAATTCATGATTTATTTCATATAAAAGCTGTTCATAATTTTCTAAAGATTTTTTATCAATCTTCACATGAGCAGTCATATTATACATATCTTGAGTTATTTCCCAAATATGAACATCATGTAATTCTAAAACTTCTTTATGTCTTTCGATAAATTCTTTCACTTCTGTAATATCTAAAGGTGAACTTTCCATTAAAGTATTAATAGAATTTTTCAAAATATCAATCGCCCATTTTGCAATAACCATTGCTACAATTACAGCAAGAATCATATCAATAAAATACCAAGAAGTAAAATAAATAACCACATAACCTATAATAATTGCAACAGAAGATAAAGCATCACTTAACATATGAACAAATGCAGATTTTAAATTTATATTATTTTTATCTCCTTGCATCAAAATAACACCTGTAATAATATTTATAACAAGTCCAATAACTGCAACTATCATTGCAGTTTTTATATCAATCATTTGAGGATTAAAAAATCTCTCAATAGCTTCATAAATAATCCAAGCAATAGATAAAATAATAGTAATTCCATTTATAAAAGCTGCTAGTACTTCTATTCTGTAAAACCCAAAAGTTTTTGATAATGGAGCTTTTTTACTTGCAATTATTATGGCAACTAATGAAATAATCAAAGCAAAAGAGTGAGTAAACATATGGATTGCATCTGAAATTAAAGCCAAAGAGTTTGATAAAAATCCATAAAAAAACTCTAAAAACATAGTTATTAAAGTTATTGCTAATGCCCATTTTAAAACTTTTTTATCTGTTCCTCTGTGATCGTGAGAATGTCCACTTGTACCATGGTCATGTCCACAAGTATCTCCATCCTTTAGATGTTCATTATGTTCATGAAATGAAAATTTATGCTTTTTATATGAAGTTACATCATTTTGTTTAAAATTGAGTTTGTGTTTTTCGTGATGATGATGGTTTTTTTCTTTATTTCCCAAAAAAGGTTTATGGTCGTTTAGACCAAATTTACAATTTTCCATTTTATTTTCCATAAACTTTAATTATTTCTAACAAATTATCAATTTGAGCTTCTGCTTCAGAAGTTGAAGCATTTCTTATACTCTCTATCATATGACCTTTGGCATAATGTTCTATATATGAACTAATCATCCCACTAACTGCACCTTTAACTGCTGTTAATTGCCTGATTGTTTCATAAGGGTCATCTTCTGATTTAAAATTTTCATCATTAAATTTATTCTTTAATGAATGAACTTGACCGTGAATTCTACTGATTCTATTTTGTAGTTTTTTTCGTTCTACATCACAACAATAAGACATTTAAACTCCTTTATATACCATATGGGGTATAGTATATTAGGAAAACTTAAAAAATAATAAATTAGTAATAATAATTTTTTGTTTTTATAAAATCTTTTGGATTAATTTTAAAATATTTTGTAAAACTAGCCGTAAAACTTTGCTGATATTTATATCCAAGAATATCCGAAACTTCTTTAATATTATATTCGCCTATCTCAAGTAATTGCTTAGCTTTTATCATTTTTTGCTCAATTAACATATTTCCAGGACTTATATTAAAATATTTTTTAAATCCTGTTTTTAATTTAAACTCATTTAAGGCAACTCGTTTTGAAAGAGTCGCTATTGTAAAATCTTCTTGTAAAGACAAAATCAATTCTTTTGCTTTATACAAAGCTTGTATATCTTTTTCATCAAATTTTACAATACTATTTTTAAATATTTTTTCGTCTTTAAAAAGTTCTGAAAATTCAAAATATAAAAGTTCTAAAACTTTTGATTGTAAGAAAATATCTCCTAGATTACCTTTATACACATCAAAATGATAAAGTTGATTTAAAATCTTATTTGTTAAAAAGTTTGTAGATTCACTTTTTAAAAGTTCTTGACAATTATTCTTTTCTAAAGAATTTAAAACATACTCACTTTTTTTATTTATTGGTAAATTTTTAACTAAAAAATCCTTTTTTACAATCAAAGATATTTTATTTATTTCTCCTTTTTTTGCTTTTGATTCAGTATTCTCTTCTTTAATTAATTCTATATCTGTTCTATTATTTGAAGTTGAAAAACCATAATTATAAGTTTTTGATTTATAACTTACATTTCCTATAAGATTAAAATCTAGTAGTATTCCATCAACTTTTGATTTTGATTGTATGACAATATCATCTTTCAATATCATTCCTGCTTTTACAAAATAGACCCCGTCAACTATTTCTTTACCAAAAATAGAAGCTTCAACTTTTTCTTCAGGAAATATCATTTCCCCTTGAAAATTATTATGTTGAAAAATAATTTCATTTAAAGACATTTTTCTCCTTAAGAAATACTACTAAAATAAAAAGTAATACTTTTGTATTAAATTTACTGTTGTAAATGATACTGATTATTAATTATAATTTATACTTAGTTAAATATTCATTAATATAAGGAAAAATAAAATGAAAGATTTTAAGTTAAAAAGAATTTTGAGTATTTCTTTAGTAGCAAGTTCTTTTTTATTTGCATCTAACGATACTATAATCTTAGAAGAAGTAACTGTTAGTGCAAATAAAATGGAAGAAAATATCAAGGATATTCCTCAAAGTATAAGCGTAATCAATGAAAAAGAAATAGAAGAAAAAGAAATACAAAATATCTCAGATGTTATAAAACAAATTCCTAATTTATCCTCAACTTTTATGTACTCTGAAAGAGTTAATTTTAGAGGTATAAATACTTCTGTTTTTACAAATAATAATCCTGTTGTTATTTATATAGATGGTATTCCTCATAGTAGTGTTTATGGATTTGATGCTTCATTGCAAAATGCCCAACAAATAGAAGTTTTAAGAGGACCACAAGGTGCATTATATGGGAAAGATAGTATCGGTGGAGTTATAAATGTAATCACGAAAAAACCAAAAAACGAGCTAAATGGTTTTATTGGTGCAGAATACGGAACAAATAATTTTATGCAAACAAGTTTTAATACAAATGGTGCAGTAATACCTGATAAGCTTTTTTTAGGGATAAACGGTAAAGTGGGGAAAGATGATGGTTGGCAGACAAATCATAATGAAAATCAGGAAAAAGATTCTACAAGAAAAGAATTTCATCAACTAAACACAAACTTACATTACAATGCTACAGATAATTTTAGTATAGGGTTAAATATCTTTAATGATAAAGATTATAAATATGGTTTTGAAGGAGGAGCTGTTCCTCAAACTACAAGTATAAATGATTATAAAAGAAAAGATTTTGAAGATGTAAATTTTGAAACAGATTCATATATGAAAAATAAATCAAAAGCTCAATCACTTAAAATGGAGTATTTATTTGATGAAAATAATTCTTTAACGGCAATAACAGCAAATAAACACATAGATATAGATGGAACATGGGATGTTGATTTAGCAAATAATCCAAGTTATGATGGGATGTCAATGTTTCAAGATGCAAAATCTAAAAATTTCTCTCAAGAAATTAGACTATCAGGAGAAAAAGATAAATTTAGATATGTTACAGGAATTTATTTTGAAAAAGATAGTTTTAATTTTGACAATTATGGTATGGAATATCCTAGCTATTTATTAGGGGATCCTTTTGGTGCAGGAATAGGAGCAAAATTTAACTCAATATCTCAAGCAGATAGTTCTACTTATGCAGCTTTTGGGCAAGTAATAATTCCTTTTTTAGAAAGTTATGAGTTAACTTTGGGAGGAAGATATCAAAAAATCAAAAAAGAAATGAATTTAGATTATTATTTCAATCCTATTAATGTACAAGCAAATCCAGTTTTTGAATTCGATGAAAAAAATAATTGGAATACTTTTTTACCTAAAATTGCCATCTCAAAAAAGTTTGATGATAAATTAACTACTTACACAAGTGTTTCAAAAGGTTATCTTCCTGGGGGTTACAATAATTTTGCATCCTCAGGAACAGAAGATGATAATAGATTTGACGCACAAACTTCAATTAACTATGAAGTGGGTGTAAAAGATTCATTTTTGAATGATAATCTTACATTAGCAGCCTCTATTTTTTATTTAGATATTGAAGATATTCATGTATATAGTACAGACAGAACAACTGGAATGATGTACACTTCAAATGCTGGAGAGGCTGATTCTAAAGGAGTTGAATTAGAACTAGCTTATAGTATAAATAATAACTGGAAAGTAGATACTTCTATAGGTGTAATGAAAGCAAGATATTCTAATTATATAGATTCAAATTTAGAGGATAATAAAAATAACAAAATAGAAAGAACGCCTTCTCATTCAGCTAATATTGGACTTTCATACTATTCTAATGGTGGATTATATGGACGATTTGATGTACAAAATCAAGGAGATATGTTTTTTAATGCACAAAATAGTCTAAAACAAGATTCTTATACTGTTGCAAATGCAAAAATTGGCTATTTATTTGATGACTTTGATATATATACTTATGCTAAAAATATCACTGATGAAAATTATATAGTTGCTCTTGAAGAAATGGCAGAATTTAGACAACTAACTTATGGAAAAGGAAGATTTATAGGAGCTGGAATAAAATACTCTTTTTAAAAGAGTATTTTAATAGTAATAATTTCTACTTTTCATCACATCTTTTGGGCGAACACCAAAAAATTGGATGAAAGCATTTGAAAAACTTTGTTGGTGTTTATAGCCAACAAAGTTTGAAATCTCTAAAATAGAAAATTCACTTGTTTCAAGTAGTTGTTTTGCATGACCCATTTTATATTCAAGTATCATATTTCCAGGAGTGGTATTAAAAAGTTGTTTAAATCCAAACTTTAATTTAAACTCATTAATTGCAACTTTTCTGGCAAGTGTTGGTAAATCAGGAAATTCATGAGTTAAAAGAATAATATCTCTTGCTTTATATAAAGATTCTATATCTTGAGATGAAAGTTTAATTTTTTCATCTTTTTTAATTTTACAATCACAAAATATACTATTCAATTCATTGTAAATAATTTCTAAACATTTACTTTGTGAATAAATTTTATTTAATCCTCCTTGAAAAGGAGAATTGAACACTTCTTGCGCTAATTTAATATTTTTAAGATTATCAGCTTTATGAATAAGAGTAGATAATCCTTTATCTTTTTTCTTATTTTTTAACTCTTCTATTAAAATAAATTGATTCGAAAGTTGTTCTTTTAGAAAATGATTTTTTATAGAAATTGCAATCCCTTTTGAATTACAATTTTTATCTAATATTGTTGAAGAATCATATTCATCTATGTATTTTATATAAATATCATTTTTAACTATTGTTTCAACTTTTTGAAAAGGTGAATCTTTGTATCTAACTTTTCCATCCAATAAAATACTTATTATTAAACTATCAACTTTTGAATTTGCCTGGATTTGAATATTTTGGTTAGCTTTTGCTTGAGTTTTAAAAAGAAAAATATCTTCATTTATTATCTCTTTTTCACAACTCATATAGCCCATTTCATTGGGGAATACTAAGTTAATTTCTTTTTTAATTTTTGATGAACACATAAATTCACTCATATTGTTTAATGTAAAGTTATATGACATTTTATTCCTTAATGTTAAAAAAAAATACTAAAATACTAAATAATTACTTGAACTTGATAATTAATATCATTATACTTTTTACTTATTTAAATCCAGATAAAAAAGAGAGACTAAAAAATGATGAAAAATAAAAAGCTGCTATTTATTTCTTTGATTGTAAGTTCAATTTTATATGCACAAGAAAAAGTTTCAATACTTGAAGATATAACTGTAAGTGCAAATAAAATAGAAGAAAATATTCAAGATGTTCCCCAAAGTATCACTGTAATTAGTGAAGAAGATTTAGAAGATAAAGGAATTAAAAAAGTTTCGGATATTATAAAAGAGATTCCTAATATGAGTATGCAAAATACTGCAAATGGTAAACAAACCTCATTTAGAGGATTAAATACTTCAGCATTTACAAATAATAATCCTATTGTTATATACATTGATGGCGTTCCATATTATGATAGATATGATTTTGACCCATCTTTAGCAAATGTGGAACAAATTGAGGTTTTAAGAGGTCCTCAAGGCACACTTTATGGTAAAGATGCAATTGGTGCCGTTATTAATATAATAACAAAAACTCCATCAAATGAATGGCATGGAACAGTTGGAGCAGAATATGGGGATAATAATTATTTAAAAACTACAATAAATACCAATGGTGCAATTATCAATAACAAATTATTTGCGGGAATCAATGGTTCATTTATAAGTGATGATGGTTGGATTACAAATCATTATTCTGAAATGAATGAAAATGCAAATGAAAAAAAAGATAGAAAAACAAGTGGATTTTTACTTTTTAAACCAACAGATGAATTATCGGCAAAATTAACTCTTACAAACAATTATGTAAAAAATTACTTTATGGATGGTTTTAGTTCAGACCCAAGCTTAAATATAAATAGTTTAAAACGAAAAGATGCTGAAAATGCAAGTTTTGATATTCCTGCATTTGATAAAACAAAAGTAAATTCACAAACTTTAAATCTTGCTTATGAAGTGGAAAAATTTAAAATTGATTCTACTACAACTCATAAAAAATCTGATTTAGATGCCCAATTTGATACAGATAATAAAGCAAATCAAGGTGCAAATGATGGATTAAAACAATGGAATTATACAAATCTTGACACTTGGACACAAGAGCTAAAACTATCAAGTAAAAATCAAAATATAAAATGGATTACGGGAATCTATTTAGATAAAGAGGATAGAGATCAAGGTCCGTATGGTTTTGAACAAGACTATTATGGTGCAGTTTATGCAGGAGATACTTACTCTACAACAAATAGTAAAACTCAAGCAATTTTTGGACAAACTATGATTCCTTTAGGTGAAAGTTTTGAATTAACATTAGGTGCAAGATATCAAAAAATCAAAAAAGAGATTGATTTAATTGGAACTAGTAGTTGGGGAGGTTCACCATTTCCTGATTTAACTTATCAAGATGAAAAAGATTGGAATAGTTTTTTACCAAAAGCTGCACTTTCATATTTCATAAATGACAATTTAACTACATATTTATCAGTTTCAAATGGTTATATGCCAGGAGGATTTAATACTTTTCCATCAACAAATGTAAGTAGTGATAATACTTTTGATCCACAAAAATCAACAAATTATGAACTAGGAATGAAATATACAGGAGAAACATATTTAATTAATACTTCAATTTTTAGAATGAATATTGAAGATGTTCATGTTTATAAACAACTTGGTGCTCAATTTATAACTGATAACGCAAAAAAAGCTCACTCACAAGGAATAGAATTTGATGGAAAATATTTTCTAACGGACAATATAGAATTATCAGGAGCATTAGGATTAATTCAAGCAAAATATGATGATTATGATAATGGAACTAGAAAATTTGATGGAGAAAGAATTGAAAGTACACCAAAATATACAGCAAATTTAGGGATAGCTTATATCGCTGATGCTGGTATTTATGGAAGATTAGATTTTAATGCAAAAGGAAGTACAACTTATGCTGATGGAGCAAATGATAATCAAATGATTGAAGCTGATGGAGGAATTACTTCTAATGCTAAAATTGGCTATAAAATAAATACTTGGGATATTTATAGCTATGTAACAAATATCACAGATGAAGATTATGTAACTTCATATATGTCAAAAGCTGGTGTTTCATGGGTAGGATTTAATGAACCAAGAAGATTTGGTGTAGGTGCTATCTATAAATTTTAATACTTATTAAATAAAAAATAATCCCTTTAACTTAAAATAGATATTGATATAAGCTATCAATATCTATATACTTAAATCTTAAAAAATCTTAGGAAATGTTTATGAAAGAAAAAAAAGTTGGACTTTGGTCTATTATCTCTCCCGTAAAATTTAGAATTAGAATAGCTATGTTCTTAGCTAGTATTGGAGCAATAAGTTTGATTTCAAGCTTGTTACTTTTATCATTTGCTTTAACAAATATTTTACAAAATGCTCCTTTACTTATATTTGGAGTTGAATTAAATTTAATAAATACTATGCTTTTATTGGCAATTCTAACAATTATTGCTTTTTTAACAAGATTAGCTAGTTTTATAGTTTCTCATCTAGCAGCTTTTCACTTGGAACAAATATTAAGAACAAAACTATCATTGCATTTAGCAACCGTTCCTTTAGGATATATCCTATCAAATGGTTCAGGAACTTTGAAAAAAGTTATGCAAGATGATGTAAAAACGCTACATACTTTTGTAGCAGATAGTACGCCTATGATTGCAAAAAGTATAGTTGCTCCTATTTTAACTCTTATTATACTTTTAGTTATTGATTATAGATTTGCTATTGCAACTTTAAGTGTATTTATTTTGGGTTGGATTACTATGGCATTTACTATGAGAGATTCAGGAGTTTTAAGAGAAAAATATGAACAAAGTCAATCAAATATAAATAAAGCTGTTATTGAATTTGCTCAAGCTATGCCTGTTGTACGAACTTTTGATGATGGTACAAGTTCCTTTAAACGATATAACAACGCTTTATTAGATTATAAAGAAAATCTTAATCATTGGATGAATATTGGTGCTTTTAGTGCAAAACTTGGAATGATTATCCTAAGCCCTTTACCTACACTAATTGCCGTGATAATTACGGCAATTTATCTTTTAAATTTAGAGAGACTTGAACTATTCGCATTTATAAGTGCTTTATTTCTAAGCACAGGAATGGCTGATTCTATGATGCCACTTATGTGGATAAATAATCATATAAAAAAATCTCAAAATTCTGCTCTTAAAATTCAAGAAGTATTAGAAGTTAAACCCCTCCTTATGGCAACAGACTCAAAAGAGATAAATAGCTTTGATATAGAGTTTGAAAAAGTATCATTCAAATATAATAGTGAGGAAAACTACGCCTTAAAAGATATAAGTTTTAAAGTAATGCAAGGAAGCGTAACAGCGCTTGTAGGACCTAGTGGTGCAGGGAAAAGCACTATTGCTAAACTAATTCCAAGATTTTGGGATACTTCAAGCGGTAGTATAAAAATAGGAGGAGTTGATATAAAAGAACTCTCTAGTGAAACTTTGATGAATACAGTTTCTTTTGTTTTTCAAGATACTTTTTTATTTCAAGATACTATTTATAATAATATCAAAATGGCAAACCCTTCTGCTCCAAAGCAAGATATTATAAGTGCTGCAAAAGCTGCTCAAATTCATGATTTTATAGAAAGTTTACCAGATGGTTATGAAACACTTGCAGGAGATAGAGGAACAAATCTTTCAGGTGGTCAAAAACAAAGAATTACAATTGCAAGAGCAATATTAAGAGATACTCCAATTATTGTTTTAGATGAAGCAACAGCTTTTACAGACCCTGAAAATGAAGAAGAAATAATAAAAGCTTTAGCAAATTTAACGATAAATAAAACAGTTATTATGATAGCTCATCGTCTTTCAACAATAAAAAATTCTGATCAAATAATAGTTTTTGATGATGGGAAAATATCTGAAATTGGAAAACATAATAAACTTTTAGAAAAACAAGGTATCTATAAAAAACTTTGGAGTAATTATGAAAAAGCTCAAAATTGGAATTTAGAAAAAGGAAAAGAAAATGACTAAAGAGAAAACAAGTTCATTTTGGGATTCATACAAAATTACCCTTGAAATTGCACAAAATAATAATCATTTAATAAAAAGAAGTTATTTATATTTTATTATCTCTTTTATTTTTCAAGGTTTGGCATTTGCTTTTTTTTACCCTTTATTAAATACAATTTTAAATAATAATTTTGATTTAAATAATATCTTATTTTGGTTTACTACTATCGTAATTTTAAGCTTTATTTCATTTATCTTTAAATGGAAAGCTTCAAATTTCAACTATTCAGGGGATTTAGTTGATACAAGCCATGAATTAAGAATAAAATTGGGTGAGAAAATAAAAACTATGCCCTTACAAAAATTATATACTTATCGAACAGGAGAGTTAAATTCTATTTTAGCTAGTGATGTTGATGCTTCAGTCTTACATATGGGAATAATTGCAGGAATGTTTTTTGAAGTTATAATTGTACCAGTTGTGATAATAATTGCTACTTTTTTTATAGAGCCTCTTCTTGCAATTACACTATTAATTGCAATTCCACTATCTTTCCCCATTTATAAATACAGTAGAGAAAAAACAAAATGGGAAAAAACTGAAGTTATAAAAGCGAATGCCTCACTTGAATCAGATACTATTGAATACATACAAGGTCTTCCTGTTTTAAGAGCCATAAATCAAATAGGGAAAAATGCTCAACAACTCCAAAAATCAATTTTAAATGTAAGAGAAATTCAAAAAAAAGGACTTTTTGCCTCATCTATTCCAATGGTTGCAATGAATACTTTAGTAGAGTTTTTATTTTTAACTGTTTTAACAGTAGGAACACTATTTATTTTAAAAGGAGAATTAACTCTTGCTACACTTCTTGCACTTTTGATTATTCTTGCAAGATTAAGTGAACCTTTAGCAAATTTTTTAGCAGTTACATCAGTACTTGACACAATGGAATCTGGATTTAAAAATATTAAAGAATTACTTGATATAAAAAAATTTGAAGTAAAAAAACCTACAAAAAAACCAAAAAATTTTAATATTGATTTTGAGAATGTTTCATTTAGCTACGAGAATAGTAAAAAAATTATATTAGAAGATATAAATTTAAATATCAAAGAAAATTCGCTAACTGCAATAGTTGGACCATCAGGAAGTGGAAAAACTACTATTACAAAACTTATTATGAGATATGCAGATCCTTCAAGTGGAGATATAAAAATTGGAAATGTGGATATAAAACAAATGGAACAACAAACTTTGATGAGTTATATCTCTGTTGTTTTTCAAGATGTGTATTTATTTGACGATACTATTTTAAATAATATTAGAATGGGAAAACCCACTGCATCGAATGAAGAAGTTTTAACTGCTTCAAAAGCTGCTCATGCACATGAATTTATCTTAAAGTTACAAAAAGGTTATGACACAAAAGTTGGAGAAATTGGTGGAAGTTTAAGTGGAGGAGAAAGACAAAGAATTAGTATAGCAAGAGCGATACTAAAAGATGCTCCCATAGTAATATTAGATGAACCAACCTCTGCTTTGGACACACAAAGTGAAGTAGCAGTTCAAAGTGCCTTAGATGAATTAATAAAAAATCGTACAGTAATTGTTATTGCCCATAGACTTTCAACAATTTCTCATGCAAACAATATTTTAGTTATTGAAGATGGAAAACTAAAAGAGAGTGGAACTCATGAAGATTTAGTTTCATTAAAAGGGAAATATTACTCTATGTTTGAAGCTCAACAAAGAGTAAAAGAGTGGAATATAAATAATAAAGGACCTTTGTGAAAAAAAAATTAACTTGGTCAGCTATGACCTTGTTGTTCAGCCTCTATACAACTCAATTTTTAGGTTTAGGCTTCTTTATGGAAGCCTTTATTGGGATTTTAAGACAAGATGGAGTTCCTTTAAAAAATCTTGGATTTATCTATATGCTTGGACTTTTTTGGGTATTTAGGTTTTTATGGGCTCCTTTTATTGATAGAATATATTTCGGGAAAATGGGACATTATAGAGCTTGGATAATAATTTTTCAATCGTTAATGGTAATAACAATATTTGCAATTTCAATTTTGCATATAAATGAGCACTTAAATATCATTATTTTTTTAACAATATTTTTTGCTTTTTTTGCAGCTTCTCAAAATATTGCACTCGATGCTTTTGCATTTAAAATAACTTTCAAAAAAGAGCGTTCAATAATAAATGCTATAAAAACAGCAGGTGGATTAATTGGTATGGCTTTAGGTGGAGGAGTTGGGCTTATACTATATTCTAAAATTGGTTGGCATTTTACTATGTTTATCATGACAATAGTTACAGCAATTTCTCTTCTTCAAATAATATTTTTTTCAGAACCAACAATGAAACATGATTATTTTATAGAAAAAATCGACTATAAACAATTTTTTACTTTTTGGAAAACAAAAGAAAAAAAACTTTGGTTTATTTTACTATTTGTATATCCAGTTACTATTAGTTCAGCTTTTGGACTTACCACACCACTATTAGTAGATTTGGGTTGGGCTTTAGACAAAATTGGTTTTGCAGTTCATATAATTGGATATGGAATAGGATTTATAGCATCTTTTGGAGCTTCTTATGTTATAAACAAATTTGGTAAAAGAACTATTTTAATTTTTGCTGCATTTGGACAAGTTACTGGTATTTTGACAATGCTACTGTTATTTAAACATCATAGCAATGATTTTCTAGTAATGCTTGTCATAGGTTTAATATTTATGTTTTATACTCCATCACAAGTTTTAATGAATACTATTATGATGGATTTATCTTCAAAAAAAACTCCAGCTTCTCAATTTGCAATTCAACATAGTATTTATATGTTTTCAGGAATATTTTTTAGTTCCATGTCTGTTTCAATGTCTGGAATTTTAGGTTATGAAAAAATTATATTAATTTGTGCCGTAATTGGCTTAATATCTATGTATTTATCAACAAAAATAGAATATATAATAAAAGGAAAAGAATGAAAGAAATTAAACCTTTAATGGTTATTACAATTTTATGTGTATCTTCAATGATGGCTTTTTTAGCTGTTGTTGGTCCAATTATAAGAAAATTAGGTTTACAAGAATGGCATGCTGGTCTTATGGTTGCACTTGCGGGAGTTGCTTGGATATTTTTATCAAGATTTTGGGGTAAAAGAAGCGATATTTATGGAAGAAAATATATATTACTTCTTGCAGTTTTTGGATTCTTTATCTCATATTTACTTTTAGCAATATTTGTAAATTATGCAGTTATTACTCCACCATTGATTGTTATTTCACTTTTAGTTTTAATAATTACAAGATTATCAATAGGAGTATTTTATTCAGCTATTCCTCCTGTTTCAAATGCTCTAATTGCTGATAAAGTAAGTTCAGAAAAAAGAACTTCATATATGGCAAGTTTAGGAGCTTCAAATGGTTTAGGAATGATTCTAGGACCTATTATTGGTGGAGCTTTAGCTGTTTATGGTTTGGCTATCCCTTTATATGCAGCTACTATTTTACCTTTGATTGCAGTTTTTATAGTATTTTTCTTTTTAGAAAAAGATATAAAGATTGAAAAAACAAAAGAAATACCTCTTCATTTTTTAGATACAAGATTAAGACTTCCTATGATCGCATCTTTTATTACTATGTTTAGTATAGTAACTTCGCAAGTTTGTTTAGGATTTTTTATTTTAGATAAGTTCCAAATGGATGAAATAGAAACAGCAAAAACAACAGGATATATCTTAGCTATTATAGGAGTAACCTTTATTTTAAGTCAAATAGTTGTATCAAAACTAAAATCAGTAAAATCTATGACTTGGTTAATTTTAGGTTCGACTTTATCGGCAGTAGGATATTTATTAATAGGAATTATTTCTACAAAAATTGAATTAACTATCGCTTTTTGTATAGGAACTATCGGACTTGGAATGATAATGCCTGCATTTTTAGCAATTACAGCAAATAGTGTAAAGTCACATGAACAAGGAATAGCTGCTGGAACCGTATCCTCAGCTCAGGGTTTAGGAATAATTATTGGACCAATACTTAGCACTATTCTTTATAAAATTAGCCCAGAATTTCCTTTTATATTTGCAGGGATAGTTTTTATTATTTTGGTTATAATCTCACTTTTATATAAAAAAGGGGGATTATGTTAGAAGTTCTAATTTTATCATTTGCACTTAGTATGGATGCCTTTGCTGTTTCTATTGGGCTTGGAATAAAAAATAAAGGTGATATAAAAATCTTAGCTTTAAAAGTAGGTTTATTTTTTGGTGTTTTTCAAGCTTTAATGCCATTTATTGGATACATTGGAGGAATTGGGCTAAAAGAGTATATTCAAGGATATGATAACATCATTGCTTTTGTATTATTAGTAATCATTGGTGGAAAAATGATATATGAAGCCTTAAATGAAAATGTTGAAGAAGAGATAACAAAAATATCAAATAAAATTCTATTAACTTTAGCCATTGCTACAAGTATTGATGCTATGGCTGCTGGATTTACTTTACATCTTTTTGATTTAAATGTTTATTTATCTTTATTTCTTATTGGAATAATAACTTTTTTATTCAGTATTTTAGGTGTTTATATTGGACAAAAAGGTGGAGATAAATACGAAACAAAAGCTGAACTTCTTGGTGGAGTTGTTTTAATCCTTATTGGATTTAAAATACTAATTTTTTAGTTACTTTTGATATAATATTTTCAAAAAAAAAAGGATTATGATTTGAGAATTTTATCAGGTATTCAACCATCAGGAACAATTCACATAGGAAACTATTTTGGAATGATTAAAAAAATGGTTGAATCTCAAAATGACGGGGAGTTATTTGCTTTTATCGCTTCATACCACGCATTAACTTCTGTAAAAGATAAAGAGTTTTTAGAAAAAAACATTTTTGAAGCTGCTGTAAACTTTTTAGCTCTAGGAATGGATCCAGAAAAATCAACTTTTTGGGTTCAACACGATGTTAAAGAGGTTTTAGAGCTTTAT
>RRZT012578765.1_pt1 | contig 14894 bp, 9 predicted proteins | sample 2165551 | NCBI WGS metagenome assembly RRZT01 (sample SAMN10456910, study PRJNA506462) | wastewater metagenome | biome: wastewater; feature: sludge; material: wastewater sludge; isolation source: wastewater sludge with Escherichia coli K12::gfp cells carrying plasmid... | place: USA: Moscow, Idaho ... | reverse complement strand
TTGACATTGATAACAAAACATACTCATATTATTCCCTCCATTTAATGTAATAAAATCGGTTAAACTGAGTTTAGTCGCTAACCCTTTAACTTATCATAAACGCTAAAAAAGCCTCTTATACTTTTAACTATTATGGTAAGTTGAGCAAAAGAGATAACTATAACTTTATTTTATCATATATAGTATTTTTTGGGAATGTTTAGTTTTAATTAAGAACATTATAAAAAAATAAGAGCACCACTCGGTACTCTTATTTCATAAATACTACGGTCGCTCCATCGCCACCTTCATTTAATTTTGGAATTTCAATTTTTTCCACGCAACTATGATTTTGTAAAAAATTTCTAACACCTTTTTTTAAGGCACCGGTACCTTTTCCATGAATAACCAAAATTCTTGTTAAGCCACATAATATTACATCATCTAAGTACTTATTCAAAATGTCTTCACCTTCTTGAACATTGACCCCTCTGATATCAATACTAGGTTGAACTTCCTGAATTTTGTTTAAACTGATTTTTTTCGGCTTAGTAATAACACTTTTATTGTCAGTGCTAGTCTTTCGACAAACATCACTAGAAACCATCGTCTTCATTAAGCCCAGCTCTACTAAAATGCTTTTACCTTTTATCTCTATTACTGTCGCTTTAGCATTTAATGTTGTGACAAACACGCTATCGCCTATTTTCACCTTATCAATTTCTAGAGCCGGCATAGACTTATATTCTTCCGATGTAATAATCTTAGTTTTTTCTTTTAATTCTTTCCGTGCTGCTTCAATTGCTCTTTGTCGCTCTTTCATTCCGTGATCATCAAACTGTTCTTTTAATTCACTAATAATTTGCTCAACTTCGCGCTTAGTTTTGCGAATGATATTAGCTTTTTCTTCTTCTGCTTTAGTGATTATTCTATTTTTTCTATCATTAATATTTTCTTTTTCATTTTTTAATCTTTGTTCTAAAACAACTATTTCAGCTTCGCGTTTTGCTAAATCCTCATTCAGTTCTGCATACATTAACTTTTGCTTTTCCATTTCAGCCAAAACATATTCAAATTGCAAATGTTCTTTACTTAAAAATTCATTAGCTTTATCAATAATCTCAGCACTTAAACCTAACTTAGTACTAATCGAAAAGGCATTACTGCTTCCCGGGATACCAATTAATAATTTATAAGTCGGCCTTAATGAATTTAGATCAAATTCGACACTAGCATTTTCAACTCCACACCGATTATAGGCATATGATTTCAACTCACTATAATGAGTAGTAGCAACTGTTGCAATTCCAGCTTCTTGGACAACATCTAAAATAGCCATTGCCAAAGCTGCTCCTTCTTGCGGATCTGTTCCTGAACCGATTTCATCCACTAAAAACAAATCACCCGTCTTGATAACATCAAGGATTCTAATTAGCTTTGTCATATGAGAAGAAAAAGTACTTAAACTTTGTTCAATACTTTGCTCATCACCAATATCCGCAAACACATTATTATAAACCGGCAATTTTGAGCCAGCTTGCGCCGGAATAAACAATCCAGCCTGAGCCATTAAAACAAATAACCCTAATGTTTTCAGCGTAACAGTTTTACCACCAGTATTAGGACCCGTTATAAGTAAAGTACTAAAATCTTTTCCTAATAAAATATCAATTGGTACTACCTTTTCTGGCGGTATTAACGGATGGCGCGCTTGTTTCAACTCAACTAACCCAGCATTGTTAATTTCCGGTCTACTAGCTTGAAATTCCAAAGCAAATTTAGCCTTAGCAAAAACAAAATCAAAATGTCCTAATATTTCCATATCAAGTCTGATCTGTTGCTCATATTTTAAGACTTGTACTGCCAATGCTTTTAAAATCCGTTCAATTTCATGTTTTTCATTAGCCATTAGTTCTTTTACAGTATTATTTAAATCAATAATACTCATTGGTTCAATAAATAAGGTCGCCCCACTTGAAGATTGGTCATGAACAATCCCCGGGAAAAATTGACGATACTCTTGCTTTATAGGGATAACATAACGATCACCCCTTAAAGTAACTAAGGAATCTTGAAAATATTTTTGATATTCACTAGAGCGTAAAATAGCATCTAATTTTTCTTTTATTTTAAGTTGTGATGTTCTTATTTCTCTTCTAAGTTTGCCTAACTCTACACTGGCACTATCTAAAAGATTACCATGTTCATCAATACTATTTTCAATTTGTTGTTCTAATTGTGTCAATACTTCAATTTTAGCGGCCCATGTTTTTAACAACGTTGCTTCTAAGTCCAGCTCCTTAAAAAATTTTTTGATTTTTTTAGCAGCACTTAAAGTCCCTGCAATATTTAAAAATTCATTAGCTTCTAGCATTGCGCCAATATTAGCTTTTTTTAAAATAATCTTTAAATCTCTAATACCACCTAATGGAATATTATCACTGACTGTTGTAATTAATAACGCCTCCGCTGTTTCATTCAAAGATTCTTCAATAATCTTATAATTACTACTTGGCAGCAAATTTATAATTTTTTCTTTTCCTAAGCTGGATCCAGCTTTAGCAGTTAATAGTTTTATTATTTTATTGTATTCTAGTACTTTTAAAGATGTTTCTTTCATAATATTAAATTATAACACTCCTCGAAAATAATGCCCTCTAGTTATATCTTCTTCATATTTATTAATTATAGCTTCATCAACTATTTTACCATCAATTAATTTTCGATATAAGCTAATAAGTTGCGTTGTTTTATTAAAATCTCCATATTTAGCTTCAATCCTAAGACTTGCAATATTATTTTCTTTAAAGCGCGCAACATGTGATAACATACTCAATTCTTTACCATTTAAAACATGCATCCGACAATATTGATCTGTTATCAAAGGAAATAAAGCCTCTTTACGATCTAATAAAAAATATTGCTTTTTCAAACATGGTTGAGTGCACTTGCCACTATCTAAATTACCTAAATGACTGCCAATAACACAATGCTCAGACAGCATTAACTCCAAGTTTCCTTGCACTAAACATTCTAACGGCAAATTTGAAAATCTTGCTATTTTTTCAACTTGTGCAAAGTTTAATTCCGGCGACAAGGTTAATCCTTTAATATTATATTGTTCAAAAAAGTTAATAGCATAGTTATTATAAATATTCATTGTATAATCTAGATAAATTGGCATTTTTTCTTTATTTAATAATTCTAATGACCATAAATTACTTACATTCCAGCCATCAGGATTTAACTTTTTAAGTTCCATAAAATTTTCATAAAAAAATCTTTTATGCTCTAGTTTTAAAAGTCTTGGTAAAGAAAAGATAATTTGCTTATTATTCTTTCTGACAATTTCCCAAGCTCTTTGATATTGTTCGATACTAATTTGCTGATGATTAAAGCTTTCCCCACCAAAAATAATAGCATCAGCACCACTATTAATAGCTGCTGTAACTTTATTAGCATCATCAAGATTAACCGTTAATCTTGGTTTTATAGTATTAGTGCCATTTTTCAATAATTTAGGTAAGAGACAAGTATTTATTTCATTTCTTTTAAATTTAATCAATCGCTGTTGTTCTAAAACTTCAATCGCCTTTCTTCTTGTTTCATTGATTTCACTAATTGGAATCATAACTTCGCCATTGATAGTACAATTTAATTTTTCTAAATTAAATATTGTCGCACCAAGTCTTTCAATTTGTTTGAGAATAACTTCTTCACTCAACGGTCTGTTATGTGCTTTTTCACCAATAAAATTGCTATAAGCTTCGCCAACATAGCCATCAACATCGGTAGCAATAATTTGTAATGGTTTACCAATGGCTGCCTCGACGTCAATGGTCACACCAACTCTTCTTAGCGGAATTTGCTTAACAAAAAAACTTCTGGCTTTTTCAATAAGCTGAGCGTCAAAAACTTTAAAAACTCTATCATTATTACGAACTTTATTAGGTAATGGTAAAGTTACAACCTGTCCGGCTGGAGCAAAATCAACATTTTTCCCCAATATTTTCATATTGGTAATAGTAGCACTAACTCTTCCGCCAACTTTCACCCAAATTTCAATAATATCATTAAGCCTTAATTCTTCATCAAGTTTTATCATTACTTCCTGTTTATTATAGTCATAATTAAGAATTCGACCAATTTTCACACCGCGGTTATTAGGACGTTTATCACTCATCATTTTGCGCCCTAGTTTTTTAAATAAATAAGCTTGCGTAAAATCCCGATTAAAAATTTGTGCTAAATTTTTATCTTCTGTCAAACCAATATTAACCTCAGCATTTAATAAATACTGATCAATAGCTCTCCGATAAGCATCAACTACGACCGCAACATACTCTGCTCTTTTCATTCGTCCTTCAATTTTAAAAGAATGTACCCCTGCGTTAATAAGTTCCGGTATTACTTCTATTGTTTTTAAGTCCTTTGGGCTTAAAAGATATTCACCAACATCAATATTATTTAATACATTATTATTTTCTTCATCCACCAAAGTATAAGGTAATCTACATGGTTGGGCACATCTACCTCTATTACCACTTCTACCACCAATCATACCACTCATCAAACATTGTCCGGAATAAGAAATACAAAGTGCACCATGTACGAAAGTTTCAATTTCGACCGAAGTGTTAGCTGTGATTTCTTTTATTTCAGCTAATGATAATTCCCTTGCTAAAACAATTCTTTTAAAGCCTAAACTTTCTAGAAATTTTACGCCTTCTAAATTATGTACGGCCATTTGAGTACTAGCATGTAAGGGCAATTCCGGTACAACTTTTTTAGCTAAATTTACCACTCCAAAATCTTGTACAATAATGGCATCAGCACCAATATTGTATAAATGCGTTAAGTACACCGCTAAATCTTCTATTTCATTGTTATCAATAATTGTGTTGACGGCAACATTAACCTTTACATTACGTAAATGTGCAAAATTTATTGCTTCAGCTAATTCTTCATCAGTAAAATTAGCGGCATAAGCTCTTGCTCCGAACATCTTCCCAGCAAGATAAACCGCATCACACCCTGCCTCCACCGCAGCCACCAAAGCTTCTTTACTACCAACTGGTGCTAACAATTCCATCTTAAATTTCTCCTTTTTAATAACATGCAAAAAAGAAAGAGATATTCTCTCTTTCTACTGCTTCACTAATAATTCATCTTTTGCTACAACAATTACTCATTCTCTAATAATTCTAATAATTCATTATAATCAGCTTCTAATTTAGCATATTCATCAGCAATATTTAATGCCACCAGTACTGCTACTTTGACAGGTGATAAATTAGAGTTACCTTTTGCTACAGTTCTCATTTTTTTATCAACTATCGCCGCTAATTTTAAAACTTTTTCTGCTTTCAAGTCACCTTTTAAAGCATATTTTTCCCCAAATATTTCAACCGTAACTTTATTTTCCATCTTATCACCTGTCGCCACCTTGCCGTTAGTATAGAATGGCTTATTTCATCATATTTTTAAATTCTTCTTCGCTTATTATATTAATACCTAATTCTTGAGCTTTTGTCAATTTACTACCAGCTTCCGTACCGGCTACTACAAAATCAGTTTTTTTACTGACAGCACTACTAACCTTACCACCAAATTGTTCAATTAATAAACTCGCTTCTTTTCGATTAAACGATTCTAAATTGCCGGTTAAGACAAATATTTTATCCTGAAAGTTTTCTTGTTCCATTCTTTCTATTGTTTTAGCTGTCATATTTACGCCGACTTCACTTAATTTATCTAGTAGCATTAGATTTTCCTGTTTATTAAAATAAGCTATAATACTTTGTGCTATTTTAGTGCCAATTTCATTAATTGCTAAAAGGTCTTCTAACGAGCTTTTCGTTAGCGCCTTCATACTTTTAAAATGATTTGCTAAAATATTGGCAGCTTTAACACCAACAAACCTAATCCCTAAAGCAAATAATAGCCGATTTAATCCTGCCTGTTTGCTTTTCTCAATAGCACTAATTAAATTTTCAGCAGACTTAGCACCAATTCGGTCTAAGTTAAGCAATTCTTCTGTCGTTAATTTATATAAATCGGCAACATCATTTATTAAATTATTATCCAATAACATACTTACTACCGACGGTCCTAATCCTTCAATATTCATTGCATCACGAGAAACAAAATGAATGAAGTTCTCTCGTAAAATAGCTGGGCAGTTAGGATTTACGCATTTATAGGCGGCTTCATTATCTTCTTTAACAACAGGATTTTGACATTCCGGGCAAATTTGAGGCATTACAAATTTCACTTCAGTTCCTGTTCGCTCTTCCAATTTTACTGCAACAACTTCTGGAATTATTTCTCCGGCTTTATGAACTATAACGGTATCACCAATTCTAATATCTTTAGCTACAATATAATCTTCATTATGTAATGTTGCCTTACTAATTTTTGACCCTGATATCGTTACCGGAGTCAAGTAAGCTAGCGGTGTAATTGCCCCGGTTCTCCCAACATTGACTACAATCTTTTCAATTTTAGTAATACCTTGTTCCGGTTGAAACTTATAAGCAATGGCCCAACGCGGATCTTTGGCGGTATATCCTAATATTTTTTGATCTTTTAAATTATTCACCTTAATAACCATTCCATCAATATCAAAATCAAGTTGCTCTTTTTTTTCTGACCAACTAGCACAATATTGCATTACTTCGTCAATATTACTAAAAATTTGATATTCCTTATTAGTTTTAAAGCCTAATTTACTTAAAAAATCTAATACTGCAGAGTGGTATTCGAAATTAAGACCTTTAATTTCACCAATTCCATATAAAATAGCACTTAAATAGCGCTTTGCCGTCTCTTTGGGATCAAGTTGTCTAAGTGATCCAGCAGCAGCGTTGCGACAATTAGCAAATAACGCTTCATCATTTGCTTGGCGTTCTTTATTTAATCTTATAAATTCTTTTTTCGGCAAATAAACTTCGCCTCTAACTTCCAAAAATTCCGGAATTTCAACTTCTTCCACATTAAGTTCTAACGGAATCGCTTTTATTGTTCTAATATTAGCGGTAACATCTTCACCAATAGAGCCATCACCTCTGGTAGCTGCTTTTACCAGTTTACCGTTTTCATATATTAAGTTAATGGCTAGCCCATCAATTTTATGTTCCACTACATATTGAACAGTGTCAATCTGTAAAATATTTTTAACTCTTTGGTCAAATAATATTAACTCATTGTTGGAAAAAGCATTTCCTAAACTCAGCATCGGTGTTGGATGAGTTATTTTCTCAAAAGAATTACTCGGAATTGCCCCAATTCTTTGTGTTGGGGACTGCGCAGTTATAAGCTGCGGATATTTTTCTTCAAGCTCAAGTAGCCGTCTAAAGAGCAAATCATATTCATAATCACTAACAGTTGGATTGTCCATCACATAATAAGCATAACTATGTTGATTAATTCTTTTGCGTAATTCTTCAATTTCAGTTTTTATTTTTTCCATAGTACCCTTCCTTAAAGCATTATTTATACTTTAGTTATTGGTGCATACTTCTTCATTAATGGCTTAATTCCTTGGTTCGGAAAAGCAATTTTTAATTCTTGTTCTTCATCATCACCACTAACACTGATTATCGTTCCAATTCCCCACTTACTGTGCTGAGCTTTATCGCCAACTTTCCAGTTTATATTAAGATCTGGCTTAGCACTGCTTTGCGAAATTTTTTGAGCTAACGGACTTAAATTTGCGGTATTAACATTCGGAGAGGTTGCATTAGCTTGTCCACTAGGGGCATAGCTACGAGCAAAGCCATAATTATTATTGCGAGCCTGTAGTCTTTCAACAGTATGATCCGGGATTTCACTTAAAAATCGCGAGTTAGGATAAACTACCGTCTTGCCATAAATAGTTCTCATTTTAGCATTAGTTAAATATAGTTTTCGCCTAGCTCTAGTAATACCAACATAGCAAATGCGACGTTCTTCTTCAATCTCACTTTCATTCATAAGCGTTCTAGAATGTGGAAATAATCCTTCTTCCATCCCAGCAATAAAGGCAACCGGAAACTCCAACCCTTTAGCCGAATGCATTGTCATCATGGTAATTTTATCTTCATCTAAGTCTACATTATCAATATCAGAAACTAAAGCAACCTGACTAAGAAAGTTTTCTAAATTATCTTCCAAGCCGTTACTTTTCATATAGTCTTTAGCTAAACTCAACAATTCTTTTAAGTTTTCTAGTCTAGTTTCACTTTGCGTAGTATTTTCAGTTTCTAATTCTTTAATATAACCTGATTCCTTCATCACTTTATCAATTAAGTCTGCTACTGACATATTATCTTTTAAGGCAATCATTGTGAAAATAAATTCTGCCAACAATTCTAATGGCTTACGAACTCTTGCCATCAACTTTGGTACTAAATCAGGGTTAGAAATAACATCGAACAGACTCATGTTATTGTCATTAGCATATTCAACTAACTTACCAATGCTAGTGTCACCAATACCACGTTTGGGAACATTGATAATTCTTAATAAACTAATATTATCATTAGGGTTATAAATAACCCTTAAATATGCAAAAATATCTTTAATCTCTTTGCGATCATAGAATTTTAGTCCACCAACCATCGTATAAGGAAGACCTTGTTTCATAAAAGCTTCTTCCAATACCCTTGATTGAGCATTAGTGCGATATAAAACCGCAATATCGGCATACGGAGTTTTAAAGATGGTTTTATGTTTTAAAATTGTTGTCGCTATAAAATTAGCTTCATCGCGTTCATCATTAGCCAGATAATATGTTATTTTGTCACCGATAACATTTTCCGTCCATAACTCTTTTGGTTTACGTGCAAAATTATTTTCAATGACGGCATTAGCAGCGGCTAAAATCATTTTTGTCGAACGATAATTTTGTTCTAGCTTTATAACTTTAGCTTTAGGATAATCCTTTTCAAAATCCATAATATTTTTTATATCAGCACCACGCCAACCGTAAATACTTTGATCTGCATCACCAACAACACAAATATTTTGATGCTTTTGTGCCAATAAATTTGCTAATAGATATTGTACTTTATTAGTATCTTGATACTCATCAATTAAGATGTATTTAAATCTACTTTGATATTTATTAAGAACTTCAGGATTTTGTTGTAACAATTGTACCGTTACCATTAATAAATCATCAAAATCCAAACTATTATTGACTATTAATTTTTGCTGATATAACTTATATACTTCCGCAACCTTTTCTGCATAAAAATTATCAGCATTATTTTTAAAATCTTGGGGAGTTTGCAAGGAATTTTTAGCATTAGAAATAGCACTTAATAAGCTATTAGGAGCATATTGTTTTTCATCTAAATTTAATTCTTTTAAACAATTTTTCACCAACGTTTGACTATCACTACTATCATAAATCGTAAAATTTCTTTTATAACATTCTAGTACTTCAATCTCACGACGCAAAAATTTCGCACAAAACGCATGAAAGGTACTCAACCAAACCTCTTTTGCTAATGAGCCAATCAAATTATCTACACGCTCACGCATTTCAGCCGCTGCCTTATTGGTAAACGTTATTGCTAAGATATTATATGGGGCAACACCTTTGGCTAATAATTGAGCAATCTTACATGTTAATACCTTTGTTTTACCCGAGCCGGCACCAGCCATAATTAAAATAGGGCCCTCACTATGTTCAACCGCCTCTTTTTGAGCCGGATTTAGTCCCGTTAATAAATCCATTTTTTCCTCCATTTTCCCGCTATGCAAAATAACCTCTGAACAGATTAAAACTATCCAGAGGTTATAATAATTATTGTACTGGTAATTATATTCTTCTTGCCGCTTCACCCATTGGTGGAATTACTTGTTTCTTTCTAGACATTACTCCTGGTAAGTAAACCATATTATCGACCGGTTCAACTCCAAAAGCTTCTTTGATCAGCTTTTGTGGTTCGCCAATAAACAATAAGTGAGTGCCCTCTTCTAAAATATTTGTAACCATTAATAAAGCCATATTATAACCTTCATTTGTTGCCAAGACTTTCATGCTTTCTATAATATCAGCCTTAATAGCCAAAACTTCACTTTCATCCATAACTGATAATTGACTGACAATCATGCGGTAATCACCAATATTAAATTCTTTTAAATCATTTTTGGCTATTTCTAAACTGCTCATATTACCAATACCGGAGCCAGCTTTTAGTAATGCCATGCCATATGAATTTATCTCAAGACCAGCAATTTTCGCTAAACGTTCTGCTGTTTCTTTATCATACTGTGTACAAGTTGGTGATTTAAATAATACCGTATCGGAAATTATTGCAGATAACAATATTCCTGCAATATTATGTGGAATTTCCACTCCTCTATGCCAGTGCATATTGGCAACAATAGTAGCAGTACAGCCAACTTGTTCATTTCTAATAAAAATTGGTTCACTGGTTTGTAATCCGCCCAAACGATGATGATCAATTATTTCCATAATTCTTGCTTCTTCAATACCTTCTACGGCTTGACTGCGCTCATTATGATCAACTAAAATTACTTTTTCTCGTTCCGGTACCGCTAGCTGATCTCTACTCACAATCCCAATTAATTTATTGTTTTCTACAACAGGATAATTGCGATATTTATTTAATTCAATCTTAGTTTTAATATCACTAAGCAAATCTGTTGGTTTAAAGTTTGTAACATCCTTTTGCATAATACGGCTAACCGGTACACATTGATTAACCATTCGAGCACAAGTGTAGGTATCATACGGAGAAGTTACTACTAAAATATCTTTTTCTTTAGCAATATCCAATACTTCTTGTGATATCGGCGCATTACCAGTCACAACTAAACAGGAAATATCTTCATTAACGCAAGAAATCATCGCATTTTCTCTATCTCCAACTAAAACAACATCACCTTTTTTAATAACGCTGTGAATTGTTTCGTGGCTTCCTGCGGCAATTCTTACTTCACCTTCTACTTTTTTATTTAAATTAACACTATGAACGATTTTCGCATCAAGTACTTCCACTACTAACGATAAAGTTACATTAGCATCAGCCAAATTTTGCATTCCGAGTTCATTAAAATAACGTTTCGCCAAATCACTTACGGTAACAATACCAACTAAAACTTCCTCGTCGTTTACAACCGGAACTGACTTAACATCATGTTCTCTCATAATTTGCCCTAATTTACGTAAAGTATCATGTTCTTTCACAACAGCTTTCGTTTCAATCAAGACATCTTTTACCCGCGGAAATAAATCAGTAATTAATTTAGGAGTATCTATACTAAACTTTTCTAAAACATACTTAGTTTCAGCATTCATTTTCCCTGCTCTTGCCGGTAAAACATTCTCTCCTAGTGCTCTTTTTAAATGTGCATAGCCAATCGCTGAACAAATTGAATCAGTATCAGGATTACGATGGCCGATAGTGTAAATCGGTTTTTCTTTCATAACAGTACCTCCAAAATATATCTGAAAAATTTTAATTTCAAAAAAGTCAAAAATATCCCCTAAATATTATACGCTATTAACCTATTGAAGAAAAGATTTTAATTTAAATATCGACAAATTTTTCTTTTAATTTATAATGTATTTAGGTTTATATTTAAAGATAAGAGGTATTAGATGAAAATATTACTACCAAAAGAATATTATAGTAAAATAATGCGAGCAATTATTGAATTTGATTTAATTGATAATGATGATCGAATTTTAATTGGATTATCCGGTGGCAAAGACAGCCTATTCTTAACTTATGCCTTAGCTTTTTTAAAACAGCATTTAAGAAAAAATTTCACCCTAGGAGCAATCACCATTAACCCTTTATTTTCTTCTGATTTTAATGTAGCACCACTGGCTTCTTTTTGTGATGAGCTTGATATTCCCTTTTACACCCAAGAAGTTGATATTGCTGGTACAATTGAATCTCAACAAGGCAAAGATCCTTGTTTTACTTGTGCCTTTTTCCGTCGTGGAGCCATTAATTCTTTTGCTAAAGAAAACAACTATAATAAAATTGCTTATGCACACCATAATGATGATGCTGTGGAAACTTTTTTTATGAGTTTATTGTATTCTGGGCAGCTTAAAACATTTTTGCCAAAAACATATCTTGATCGAACTGACTTAACGGTTATCAGACCACTAGTCTATTTTCGTGAATTTGAATTGGCAGATACCGCAAAAATACATGGTTTAAAGCCAATCCCTAGCCCTTGTCCGATTAATGGTAAAACAAAACGCCAAGAAATTAAAGATTTAATTAAAACATTAGAAACTAATACCCCTGATTTATATGCCCATCTAGCTGCCGGCATGCGTGAAAATTCAGTGATTGAATTGTGGCCGGCAAATATTAACCGCCATCTTATGAAACAAAAGCATACCGACTTTATGAAAAACCGCTAGTTTTAAAACAAAATTAAAGGTGACCCTCAAAATTAGACCTAAAAATCTAATAGTTGGGGGTCACCTCTTTTTAATCTAAGCTAGCTCTTTATTCTAATTCGTCAATATCATAATTTGCATAAACATTTTGCACGTCATCATGATCTTCTAATGCATCAATTAGTTTTAACATCTTTTGTGCATCAACACCTTCTAGCTTAATAGTAGTATCAGGTATCATTGTCAACTCTGCAACTTCTGGATTAAGATTATGTTGCTCTAGAATTTCTTGAATAGCCTCAAAACTTTCAGGTTCACCGGTTATTTCAAAAGAATCTTCTTCAACTTTAAAATCTTCAGCACCAGCTTCTAATGCTAACATCATTAATTCATCTTCCGCAATATCATTATCTTCTTTGCCAAGAACAAATAAAGCTTTATTTTTAAACATCCAACCAACGCAACCACTTTCCCCTAAATTACCACCATTTTTAGAGAAAATATGTCTAACATCAGCTGCGCTACGATTGCGGTTGTCAGTCATAACATTTAATAAGACCGCACTACCGCCAGGACCATAGCCTTCATACACTAATTCTTCATAATTGCTACCATCAGCAGCACCTAACCCTTTTTGGATTGCTCTTTGAATATTTTCTTTAGGAATATTATTAGCTTTAGCTTTTGTTAAAGCTAACTTTAGTTTCATATTACCAGTCGGATCACTACCGCCAAGTCTTACCGCAACCGTTATTTCTCTAGCAATTTTAGTAGTAATTTTCCCTCTAACCGCATCCATTTTACCTTTTTTATGTTTAATATTTGCCCACTTAGAATGTCCTGACATCTTATCTTGTCCTTTCTTTAGCTATTATTGTACTATCAACCGATAATAATTTTTCTTGCCTTTACGAATTAAAACTCCGTCATCGCCAAATTGTTCGGCCGATAATATCATTTCAATATCAGAAACCCGCTCATCCCCAAAATATAATCCACCTTGAGTTATCAAGCGACGCCCTTCACCTTTCGAAGCAAAAACTTTTTCACGAGTTAATATATCTAATAATTTAGCGTTAAAATCAGCAACACTAATATTAATAGTTGGTACATTTTCTAAATTTCCAGCTCCAGAAAATAAAGCTTCAGCTGCTTGCTTTGCTTTATCAGCTTCCTCTTCACCATGTATTAATTTTGTTACTTCGTAAGCTAAAATTGTTTTCGCAATATTTATTTCTTTATCTTGTAAGGCCCCTAATCTTCTTACTTCCGCCATCGGTAAAAACGTTAATAATGCCAAACATTTTTCGACATCAGCATCATCAATATTTCGCCAATATTGGTAAAACTCATATGGTGATGTTTTAGTGGCATCTAGCCATAATGCTCCTTTTTCAGTTTTACCCATTTTACGACCATCACTCGTAGTTAGTAATGTAAACGTTAAGCCAAACACTGGTTTACTTTCTTTGCGTCGTACCAGCTCAACGCCAGCAATAATATTAGACCATTGATCATCGCCACCTAGCTCCATTTTACAGTCAAAATCCTTATGCAATTTCCAAAAGTCATAAGCTTGCATAATCATATAATTAAACTCTAAGAAAGTTAGTCCTTTTTCCATCCGTTGTTTATAGCATTCTGCTGTCAACATCCGATTTACTGAAAAATGCGCGCCAACTTCTTGTAATAATTCAATATAATTTAATTCTTTCAACCATTGTGCATTATTAAGCATTATGGCTTTATCATCACTAAAATCAATAAACTTAGCCATTTGTTTTTTAAAGCAATCACAATTATATTCAATTTGTTCCGGTGTTAACATTTTTCGCATATCAGTTTTCCCCGACGGATCACCAATTGTCGCTGTCCCACCACCAATTAAACAAATAGGTTTATGACCGGCTTGTTGCATATGAGCCATAACCATCATTCCTAAAAAATGCCCAACGTGTAAACTATCAGCCGTTGGATCAAAGCCAATATAAAAGCTTATTTTCTCTTTACTTAGTAATTCTTCAATTTCTTCACGATGAGTTATTTGTGCTAAATAGCCACGTTCTTCTAATATTTCTAAAACACTGTTCATCTTTCATTCTCCTTTATTAAACATAAAAAAAACTCGCCCCTACACTAGGGACGAGCTAACCCGCGGTACCACCCAACTTAATGATTATAAATCATCACTTTGTAGCTGATAACGAAGCCAACCGTAAAAACCTACTATAAATAAACTTTAGTTCAGTTTTCTGCTAACAGGTGTATTTCAAATATACTTCTTACTAAGTTCCACCAACCCTTAGCTCTCTTTAAAGTAAATATATCTTACTTGTCCTGATCATCACATTTATCATATTATTTTACATAATAACAATTAAGCATGTTTTTGTCAACTATGCACACTAAATCAAATGTTCCTCAATAATAACACTATCAAAATCATCTTTCATGTCATTATTAAAGACGCTGGTCGTATTACGCTCAACTTTAGCTTTGTATAACGCTAAGTCAGCATTATATACTATTTCCATTT